>Ga0208195_1003919_pt1 | contig 12183 bp, 10 predicted proteins | sample AD_UKC077_MetaG_FD_184441 | JGI IMG/M metagenome (GOLD analysis project Ga0208195, IMG submission 184441) | Active sludge microbial communities of municipal wastewater-treating anaerobic digesters from USA - AD_UKC077_MetaG (SPAdes) (version 2) | ecosystem: Engineered > Bioreactor > Anaerobic >...
ATGTTGCAGGGTGCCCTCTCGACCTCTTTTTAGCTCCAAATCCAGCAGATCAGCATCTTCCTGTCCCCGTCCCCTGTCCCTGGCCCTGCCCCTGTCCCCGCCCCTGCCCTCGCACCCCGCCCCCTGCCACAGTCGTTTTTTCCCACAATCGTTGACCTTGCACCTCAAGGTCTGATACGCTTCCTTGGTGCTGTTATTTAGGTTTAAACAAATTGGAGCCCCATAGATTTTATATCCTCGCGATTCTCTTAAGTGTTTTCCTGTCGGGAGTGGTTGCAGCAGCTGAGGCGACGATTGCTGTGTTGGGCCATGTTGGCGTTGCCAGGATTCTCGATGATGAAAAACGGCGGGTTAGATTGCTTGAAGCTTGGCGGCGTTCGCCTGAACGTGTCGCGTCGTCGATGCGGCTGGCGGTCAACTTCTTTAACCTGCTTGCCGCAGCGCTGGTAGCCTTGGTCGCATCAAGCTATCTGTCAAAAATCAGCTGGCCTCCTGCTGGAGTCCTTGGGGTTGCTGTAGGAATTGGCTTGTTGACATTCTTGGTCATTTTGATCGTAGAGCTGGTTCCAAATGCGATAGCTAGAAGACAACCCCGCATTTTGTTGTTTTTCTTTCCGTTGGCTAGGCTGATTTGCATAATACTGACTCCTTTAGCGTGGATTTTACACGTCATTTCCTCCCCCTTGAAGAAGGGTACAGACAGGGTGGCCGCCGCAGAAGATGAACTTGAATCCATGCTGAAAATGACTCCTGGAGAAGGCGGTTTGTCCGAGGAAAAGCGGGAACTGCTGTCATCTATTATCGACTTTTCCGAGACCCTGACCCTTGAAATCTTGGTCCCCAGAACCGAGATCATTGGCTTCGATGTAAACGATTCATTCGATGAGATTATGGCGATGATTCGGCGCTATCAATTCAGCCGCTATCCGGTTTATGAGGGCGATCTGGATTCGATTGTGGGTATTCTTACGGTCAAGGATGTCTTGGAGCATCTTTCGAAGCCTAGCAGCGAGTTCAACTTGAGGGCGATGGCAAGCTCTCACAAACTGTTGATTGTGCCCGAGACCAAAAGGATTGGCGATTTGTTAAAGGACTTCCAAAGGGAACGTGTCCAGATGGCAATAGCCGTCGATGAATTTGGTGGAACAGCTGGAATAGTGACAACCGAGGACGTGGTCGAAGAAATCGTTGGCGATATCTGGGACGAGCATGAAAAGGGCGAGACTCCAATCAACGATATTGGTGATGGACGCTACGTTATGGAGGCTCGTGTACCCATCGAGGAGCTTGAGGAACTGTTTGACATCGAGCTGCCGGAACAGGACATTTACGAAACTGTGGGCGGATTGGTAATGACTCAAGCAGGGCGCGTGCCTAAACGTAATGATGTAATAGAATATGAAGGGTTGCGATTCGAGGTGCGAGACTGCTCAAAGACCAGGGTGATATCACTTTTGGTGTCAAAAATCGAACAAAGCATTGAAGAATGAGGTGTTAACCGTGAGAGTTGGCGTAGTTGGTACCGGGTATGTTGGGCTTGTATTGGGTGCTGGACTGGCTGATAGCGGTAACAGGGTTATTTGTGGCGACATTGACAAAGCCAAGATAGATATGCTTAACCATGGCGAAATTCCGATTTTTGAGCCAGGGCTCGCTGAAATGGTTGCCAGGAATTCAAGTCACGGCAGGTTAACTTTTACCACCGACATCCCCCAATTGGTGCGCGATTCTGATGTCATTTTTATCGCGGTGGGCACTCCTCCCAGCGAGGATGGGTCTGCTGACCTTGGACATGTCCTGAATGTTGCCGCCACTATAGCCGACAACATGGATGGTTATCGTCTGGTCGTAGTTAAATCTACCGTTCCTGTTGGTACATGCGACAAGGTGCGAGAGGTAATTGCAAGCCGGACAAAGCACATCTTTGACGTTGCTTCTAATCCTGAGTTTTTGAAAGAAGGGGAAGCGGTCCGGGACATGATGAAGCCGGATCGTATCGTCATTGGAACTGATAATGAGCGTGCCAGGGAGTTGTTGGAAGAGGTGTATGTCACCTTTGTGCGCACTGGTAACCCCATAATTTTCATGGATATTAAGTCATCAGAAATGACCAAATATGCAAGCAATGCGATGTTGGCAACCAGGATTTCCTTTATGAACGAAATGGCATCTATCTGTACAAAGATAGGTGCCGACATCGACATGGTGCGCCATGGGATGGGGGCAGACCCAAGAATAGGGTCGAGATTCCTGTTTGCTGGTGTGGGATATGGCGGCTCTTGCTTTCCCAAAGATGTCAAAGCGTTAATTGCAACTGGAGTAGATAACGGCCTTGAAGTTCCCCTGCTTCACGCCGTAGAACACATAAATGCGAAACAAAAGACGCTTTTAGTCGATATGGTAGTGGACCACTTTGGTGAAGACCTTAGTGGGTTAAAGTTTGCAATGTGGGGACTTTCTTTTAAGCCAAACACTGATGACATGCGTGAGGCGCCATCAATCGAGATTATCAAGGGATTGACCGCCAGAGGCGCAACGGTGGTGGCTACTGACCCTGTGGCCATGGAAAATGCCGCCGTTATTTTAAAGGGCAATGAGCGCGTTTCCTTCTTGGCCGATGAATACGAGGTCGTTTCAGGGGTTGACGCTTTGTTACTTGTCACAGAATGGGGAACATTCAGAGCTCCAAGTTTTAGCAGGCTGGCAACTGCGATGAAACAAAAGGTAATCTTCGACGGCAGAAACATCTGGCAGCCTGCGAAGCTTCGGGAAATGGGCTTTGAATACTACGGCATAGGACGACCGTAAGAGGGTTTTGTGAAAATCTCGAAATCCAAGGTTTTGCTTTTGTCGTTTTTCCTATTTTGGATCGGGGTGGGCTACGGGACCTACTGGTGGTATCAGTTTTCCCTGGACCGTCAGGCGCTGGAATCTTTGCCTTATGAGGGGCCTTTGTTGGACAGGGTGTATGAGCTTGTGGTTGGCCCCGACAAGGACCTTTCAAAGGCCGAGCAGAAGCTGGCCGAGCTGGCTGAATATCACAGGGCCAGGATACTTGTAGAGCTGTCCTCGGACAACGATGCATCAGTTCGAAGTTTTGCTATTAAACAGATGGTGCCTTTGGCGGACAATCCGTTGGTTCGCACTAGGTTGGCTTATTTGGCGGCTACCGATGAGGAGCCCAAGAACAGGAGCGCTGCCCAAAAGGTGTTGGCGGCGCAGAAGCTATAAGGCTTTGTTAAAATGGAAATAATTGGGGGTCATATGAGGCTGTGGCGTTTTGCGATACTGGCTTTGTTGGTGTGCGTATCCTGTGCTCATAAGGCAAAAAAGGACCAGGCTGTTGTGCCCCAGGATCCGGTTGCCTTGCCCCAGAACCCAGTTTCTGTGGAACTTTATGTAATGTCTTTATGCCCTTATGCTGTGGAAGCAGAGAAGGCGCTTTTTCCAGTTGTGGCAGAGCTTAAAGACTTCATAGATTTCAAGATCGACTTTGTGGGTGATTATTTTGAAGAGTCCGGCTTTGAAACGCTGCATGGGGAAGAGGAGCTTGTGACCAACCGGATTCAGCTGTGTGCGATGCAGGCAAATCGTGACGCAGCCTTGGATTTAATCACCTGCATGAATCTCGATTACGAAAATAGTCCTGATAACTTGGCCGATTGCGCCAAAGAGCTTGGTCTGGATGCGGATGCCATCTTGGCCTGTGCCAATGGTGAAGAGGGTGAAAAGCTGTTAAAGGAATCCTTTGCTCGCTCAACCCAAAAGGGCATGGAAGCCTCTCCAATGCTTGTAATTAACGGGGAAACCTATGCTGGCGCCAGGACTTCATTGAGGCTAAAACAAACGATTTGTCGGGCCTTTGATGGTGTAAAGCCTGACGCCTGCGAGAATATTCCGCCTCCAAATAAAATTCCCTTGAAGGTGCTAATTGATGAGCGTTACTCGGACTGTGGCGAGCTTGCAACCGTTGGTATTTTACAGCTAAAGCAGATGTTTGATGGCCTGGAGGTTGAGCTTGTTGACTACAGTTCTGACGCTGGAAAGGAGCTGTTTAACCAGATTAAAGATACAGACCAGGCGTTGGTTCCGGCCTTTTTGTTTGGGCCAGAGATTAAACAAGACCCGTTTTGGACGAATATTGCGGACTACATGGTTGAGGCTGGGGATTATCTGATTTTAAGTGTAGATGCCCCATACGACCCAACGGTTGAGATTTGTGACAACCAAGTGGATGATGATAACGATGGCAAGATAGACTGCGAGGATGACCATTGTAAAGAAACACTTGTGTGTCGTCCTAAAACGCCTGGAACTTTAGAGCTATTCACCATGTCTCAATGCCCGTTTGGGATGATTGCTGTGAACTCAATGGTTGAAGTGCTTGAGGCTTTGGGGCCTGAAATAAAATTCAATATTTACTATCTGGGCCGTGAGATTTCTGCTGGTGAATTTGTCGCGCTGCACGGGCCTGCAGAGGCTGAAGAAAACATGAGGCAGATATGCGCCGTCAAGCATTTTGCCAAGAAATATCAGTTCATGGACTATCTTGTTTGTCGTAATAAAAACCCTGATTCGCCAGACTGGAAGGGCTGTGCCAAGAAAATGGCAACCGCAATTGCTAAATGTGTAAAGGGGCCCGAGGGTGCGGCTTTGATGTCCAATTCGATTAAGCTTGCCGACGCTATAGGGGTAAACGCCAGCCCAACTTGGCTTGTTAACAATTCTCAGGTGTTTTCAGCTTTGAGTGCCCAAGAGATCAAGGAAGGGTTTTGCGCCGCCAATGAAGGGTGGAAGGGGTGTGACAAAACCCTGTCTGACGATGTTGGCCTGCCAACAGATATGGGATGCGGGCTCGAATAATTAAGGCTCAGCGGGAGCTTTCACGGTGGACAATTCCATAGAAGATAGTGGACAGGCGCAGGTTCTGTCCGTTTCTCAGGTATCGAGATACATCAAGGCTACTCTTGAGGATTCGTTTCCAAAAATCTACGTTCGTGGAGAGGTGTCTGGATATAGCAAGGCCCAGTCTGGGCACGCCTATTTCAGCTTGATTGAGCGGGAGCCAAGTGGCCAAACGATGAAGCTGGACTGCGTGTTGTACCGATTTTCGAGGGCGTCTGGCAAGGTTTTGCGCAACGGCGATGTTGTAATTGCCAGTGGTAGGGTGACTTCTTGGGGTGGTGCCAGTCGCTATCAACTGGTGGTTGAGGGTATTGAGGATGCTGGGGAAGGGGACCTGCTTAAAAAGCTTCAGCAGCTGAAAGACAAGCTTTTGGCCGAGGGTTTGTTTGATCCGGCGAAGAAAAAGCCGTTACCGTTTTTGCCAAGGAAAGTTGGGGTTGTGACCTCTTTGCGAGGTGCGGCGTTGCGGGATATCGTTCGGACGCTTTGGTTGCGATATCCAGTTTCAGTATTAGTTGCGGATACTTTGGTGCAGGGGGATGGTGCTGCAGAGGGGATAGCCAAGCAGATTGCGGCTTTGGATGCTAGGCCTGATGTTGATGTGATTATAGTTGGGCGTGGTGGTGGTTCGATCGAGGACTTGTGGGCGTTTAATGAAGAGATAGTGGTGCGGGCGGTTGCCGCGTGTCGTACTCCGATTGTGTCGGCGGTTGGGCATGAGGTGGATCATGTGCTGTCTGATGAAGCGGCTGATGTAAGGGCGGCTACCCCGACTGCTGCGGCTCAGCTAGTTGTGCCGGATATTGCGATGCTTCACAAGGGGCTTGGTGATACTGGTGATAGGCTTGGCATGTTGATGACTAGGGTGCTTGAGGGTGCGTATCAGTCGAGCGATGAGATGGCGATGCGGCTTGGTGTTGTGGGTGGGCGAGTTTTTAGGAATCAAGAGCATCGCCTGGAGATTCTTGGGCATAGATTGGCTGCTGTTCATCCTGCGAGGGTTTTGGCTGGGGAAGAGCGAAGGTTGTCGATGATCGACGAGCGTTTGAAGGGGGCTGGTAATCGATTGTTGACTCCTTTTTTGCGTCGTCTGGAGGCGGCAGATTTAAAGCTGCGACCGTGTAATCCGCTGGGTCCTTTGAGTCGGGGTTATGCCTTGGCGAGGACTAGAACTGGTCGTGTGATCAATCGATTTGACCAGGTCGAAGCTGGCGCTGACATTCAGGTGATGCTTGGAACTGGGTCTTTGAACTGTACAGTGGATTCAACCAGCGAGGGGCCCCAAGGAATTAGCAGTTAGTTGCCTGTTCCTGTCCCTGTCCCTGTCCCCGGCCCTGCTACAGATCCTGCCAATTAGTATGCTATGGCTCCTGATTGTTTGTTCTTTTTTGCGTTTTATCTCTTCGTTACAGTTTTAAAACATGTCCGGGGACATCCTTCCGGGCCCAAAATCTCCCGTAGCCACCCCGACTGTCTCTTAGTGACATCGTCCGGGCGAAATATACGATTGCTAACGTGTACATTCATCCTTTTGGCCCGGACGGGCCGCTGCGCGTCCTTCATGTCAGCTAAGAGACGTCGGGTCCCGGCAACTCCCGATAGCGCCCTCCAGGATTGCCCCCGGACCATGTTGCTGGGTGCCCTCTCGACCTCTTTTTAGCTCCAAATCCTGCAGATCAGCACAATCATTTCCCCGGCAGATCAGCACGATCATCTCCCTGTCCCGGCCCCTGCCGCCCGTGCACACAAAAGTCCATCAGTGGGCACTTGGGGCAGATGGCATCTGCAAATTCGCCTTTGCAGTCTCCTGAAATGCCCATGTGGGCTAGGGCAAAGTCTAGTCTGACAGGGTCGTTTGGGTCGATGGTGGATAGCGCCTTGGTCAATGCTATTGCGTCTTTTAGGGTTGGCCCGCCCTTTTTTGATGGCAGTAGTCCTAGCATTCGACTGATTCTGGTGACATGGACATCCATGGGAATCAAAAGGTCTGCTTTGTTGATGCCTTGCCAGATGCCGAGGTCGAGACCGTCGTCTCGGACCATCCATCTTAAAAACATGTTCAGGCGTTTGGCCGGGTCGGTTGGACGGCCCAAAGGCAGCAAAAAGCCTGGATCATAGGGTTCTGCAGCAAGCCTGATGCTGTTGGCCAGTGCCCTTAAGCCTTCAATAACCTGGCGATTTGGCAGATAACCTTGCATGAAGGGTGGCTGAAGTCCGCCATATTCTTTGCGGACTTTGGCGATGCCCACAAGCATGCCTTTTAGGTTATTCGAAGTTGCAAATCTGTATACAAAACCGTCCGTCCAAGCTGAAAACTCCCAATCATCAGCTTGGTCCAGAGATGTGGCAGGGTAGGGGCCCAGTTTGGAAAACAGCCGATCCAAGACAGGTAGGAACGCGCTAACTCGTCCAAAAGCCATCGATGCCGCCAAAAGCGCAACCACCTCTTGATCCTCAGGGTTTTCGTACCTCCTGGGAAACAAAAGCGGATCCTGAGCCAAGTGTTTGCTGTTATGGTAGCGAGCATACATGGTTTCAAGTTTGGTGGAGAGCTTCGGGCTGACACTTGGCATAGCGTTTCTTCCAAAAAGGGCCCAAGTTACATATCGCCTTAAAACCGGTAGCGTTTCAAGGGGGTGCATAAAATCACTGGCTAGTTGGTCTGTCAGCTCGCCTGTAAAGGCGAATGGGATGACTCCTGAAGTGTAGCAACCCTTCATCAATAAATGTCTTTTCCAGGACAAAAGTGTCTTTAAATGCGGGGTTTGAATTCATGGCCTGGTCTGTAAATGCTGATCTGGCGGCGCCAATTAAGTACTTCACGTTGTCACCCAGGACTAGCTCTCTGAATTGGGCGTGGGTCCAGTTTCCAGATGAAAAGCGCTTGGAATTCGTGTCTGATTCGTCGCCAGCCATCCGACGGTCTGCCAGCAAGGCCACAAGCGGGGCCAGCGTGGAAGCTCCAGTTATGGTTTCGTCTTTAGACGTGTTGGCCTTTATATAAGCAGCAATCTCGTCGGCAGTAGTAAACGTCAGCATCTTGTTCCACATGACATGACGATAATGAGGGGTGACCTTCCCCTTGATTCTGGTTGGCGAGAAAAAGACCGCCTTGCTGACTTTCGCCAAGCCTATGAAGGCAACAGGCTCTCGCCACTGGTACTCGATCACCGACCCCTTGTTCTGCTGCTCACTTGGCCACAACCATCTATTGATGCGGTATTCCATTGGCAAATGCAGGCACATTAAAGCCAGCATCCCGATTGCGATGCCCATTTTACCCACAGTGGTGCCTTCCTTAACTCCCTTGAATATCTGCCAGCATACCCAGGCTGGTAGAGGTGCCATCAAAGCCAGCATCGGCACCTGGTAAAAGTCATAAATCTCGTTGAGAGCAGCCCACTGCAGCAAAAACAAAACGGTCACAATCAAGCCAAATACCGCAAATTTAGTTGTTGGATCAGGCTCTTGGGTCGGCTTTGCTCTTCGTTTATTGCTTTTGGCGTCACCATCTTTTTTTAACAACAGGTTAGCCGCCAAATAGACCGCCGTGATGCCAAAGGCAATTGCAAAAAGCGCGTGATAATAAAGAGATTTTCCAAATTCCTTGCCTGTCAGATAAGCGCCAAGATTGCCTAGAAGAGTCGCAAACATCTTGAAAGGATTCAAGGAATTAAAGATGGATGCTCGATTGGCCGCGGTTACCGGCTTTGAAACGTGATATCTAAAAACACCATCAATAAATTCGCTTGGCGCGATTATGAAAAACACTAACATCACGGTTCCAAACGACAAGGCCAGTCCCGCCAAAAAACGGCCAAATCGCCTGCCGTTTATCAGGGTGAGGGCCAAAACCCCAGCAAAGGCGTAAAGACCGCTTCCAAGCCCAAATCCGGCCAAAATTCCGGCAAGCAAGGGCCTTCCTGCAAAGGTAGCCCACACTGAAGCCGCCAAAAACGCGGTCATAATGTTTTCACCGTTCATGTCTGACGACGCCATCAAGACCTGATACGCAGTAAGGTGAAAAAGCAGTGTAAGCATGGCAAAGCCTCGACCAGCACGCCTAGCAGCCATGTACATGAAAATGCCGGCTAAAATAGTCGCAAAAACAGGAATCGACTTGGCCAGCCCCAATGAAAATCCAAATATCTTAAATATCAATGCTGGAACCAGCAGGTGGACAGGTGGGTGGGAAAAGAAAAAGTCTTTGTAAGGTATCTGGCCATTAGCAAAGGCATTGGCCATATAAAAGTAGATATTGTCATCAGTCCCAGAGGCATGAATCCCAGGGATTTTGATTAAGAAAAAGGACCCCACAATCAGCAGAACCGCCAAAACTTCAGCCAGTATTGCCGGCCATTTAGCAGCCTTGGGCCCAATCTTTGTGCTGATTGGCTCCCAAAACCATCCAAGCACAGCCGCCCCAACCAAGAAAAAACGCAGCACAGGCGGCAAGATGGCAAGCGGACCATATGGAAAAAGCGCCAAGACAATCAAAATAACACTGGCGGCTATTACATTCCAAGGATACAGAGATTTACTTTCAGCAGCTGGTTTCTCAGGCTTTGGCTGCTGTGTTTTGCGTTTATTTGGCTTCATTTTTTCTGGCTTCATAACGCGTCCACAACGTGAAACAACTTTTGATTCTACACGATAAGTACAGTATGAGTGACGACAGAATCAAAATCGGTCATGCAGCAGAAAGCGCGGTAGTCAGCCTGCTCAAGGAACGAGGCTGCATCATCCTAGACCGCAACGTCTCTGATCGCATGGGTGAAATCGACTTAATCGCCCAAAAAGGCAGACAGATTTTCGTAGTCGAGGTCCGCTCAAGAAGACACGCCACCTTTGATGACTGCCTAGACAGCATAGGCGGCGTGAAACGCGGCAGAGTTCGCAGCACCGCAAGGCGCTGGATCGCCAAGAATGATCTGGAGTTTGAAGAAATAAGGCTATGCGTCGCCGCCGTCGTTTGGAACAGCGACAAACCAGAGATCCTGTTCATTGAGGATGCATTTTAGGGGCAGGGTGCGGGGACGGGGTGCGGGGTGGAGGGACAGGGACAGGATCAGGGACAGGATCAGGGACAGGATCAGGGGCAGGGGCAGGATCAGGGACAGGGGCAGGGTCAGGGCTAGGGGCGGGGACAGGGACGGGTGCGGGGCCAGGATCGGGGACCACAGTGGTGGGTGAAATTGGTGCTTGCTTTGGGGGTCATTGTGTGCGATAAATCCGGGTCATGAGAAAGCAACTTTCACAACTTTGTCTCTGGTTTGCCTTTTGCCTGGCCGGGGTATTGCCGGCTGCTAGTGCTACAGCCCAGCCTGCGGAGATCATCGCTGTTTTTGATATCGATAAACTCGATACTCCCATTGATGATGCTACGATGACCCGCCTGAATAACTACATGTTTGGGCGTCTGGTGTCTGCCGGGTTTAAGCTTACTCCCCAGAGTCAAGTTCGTGACCGCGTTGTCGACCTTAAACGTGAGTCCCACAGGGACTGCTACGACCAATCTTGTCAAATCGAGCTTGGTAAGGCCGTGGCCGCCCACAAGTCATTGTCTAGCCGGTTGATTAGAATTGGTAATTCGTGTTCGTTGCAATCAGCGATTTATGACCTAAGGACTGAAACCACGGAAAGGGGTGCCGAGGCCAAGGGGCCCTGTACTGAAGAGGGTATAGCGGCTTCGATTGATAAAGTGGTTGCCAAATTCAAGGGTGAAATTGTTCCGACAGCTACAGCAAGCGGTGGTCGCGTTGAAACCAGTCAAGTCATTGATCGAGGCGCTGACATAGTCAACGTTCCGACTGATGAGACGGCATTTTTCGTCATTCACAGCAACCCAAGTGGTGCGACCGTCTCTATTAATGGCAAGGAAATAGGCCAAACTCCGCAGCATCTTGAGTATCCCTTGGGCAAATACATCGTTGTTGCAGAGCTAGGTCGTCTCTATCACCCTGCCCGCCAAGAGGTCTTGCTAAACAAGCGTGGCGCCAAGGCCACTGTTACCTTGGATTTAAAGCCAGCCTTTGGTTCTGCGATAATTACCAGCTCGCCGTCCAAGGCTCAGGTGTGGCTTGATGGAGAATCCGCAGGTGAAACGCCTTTGGTAATTTCTAAAAAGCTTTCAGGTACTTATCAGGTTCGTCTGCAGTTACCAGATTATCTACCCAGCGAAGGAGAACTGGTCATCGAAGATGGCAAAGAGACCAAGTATAATCGGCAGTTAGCCGCAAATTGGGGCCAATTACGAGTAACCAGCGACCCTCCCGGAGCCACGGTCTATTTGGATGATATTGCAGTCAAAGACAAAACGACTCCCTGCACCCTAGATCGAGTCAAACCAGGCGTCCACATCGTGAAATTCGCCTTGGCCGGCCACGGTGAGCGCACTGAAAAGACAACTGTCGAGCGCGGCCAAACATCCTCAGTCTCAACAACATTACAACCAATGCTCGGATACCTAGTAGTGACGTCCACTTACACTGACGGCACAGTATGCGAGGGTGACATAAAGCTAGACGGCAAATCGGTAGGCCAAACCCCATGGGGTGGCGATGTATTGGCAGTGCCACACACAGTCGAAGTGCAGTGCCCAAAGGGCAGCGGCAGGCAACAGGTTGTAGTAGTCCATAACAAACGCTCAGAGGCGAATGTTGCGATTGAGACTGGCGGTGTTGAATGGGTGCGAATTCCAGGTGGAAGTTTCAATATGGGGTCTAATGATGGCGATTCATATGATAATGAAAAGCCAGTTCATCGAGTAACTGTACGAACGTTTGAAATGACAAAGACTCAGGTGACGGTCGAGCAGTACAAAGCTTGTGTTGATGCTGGTGCCTGCACAGCTCCTGATACTGGAGGTTCATGTAACTGGGGCCAATCTGATCGTGGCAAGCATCCTATAAACTGCGTTGATTGGCACCAAGCTCAAGCCTATGCTAAGTGGGCTGGTGGTCGTTTACCTAGTGAGGCAGAATGGGAGTACGCCGCTCGTAGTGGTGGTCGCGATTGGAAGTATCCATGGGGTAATGAAAATGCTACCTGTGAGCGTGCAGTAATGGATGATGGCAGTGGTAATGGTTGTGGGCGTGGTAACACAACGTGGCCCGTTTGTAGCAAGCCCAAAGGTAACACCACTCACGGCTTGTGTGATATGGCCGGCAACGTTTGGGAGTGGGTACAGGATTGGTACCATGACAGTTACAAAGGTGCACCAACTGATGGCTCAGCTTGGGAAAAGCCGACAGGCTCTGACCGGGTTGGTCGCGGCGG
>Ga0208195_1003923_pt1 | contig 12172 bp, 9 predicted proteins | sample AD_UKC077_MetaG_FD_184441 | JGI IMG/M metagenome (GOLD analysis project Ga0208195, IMG submission 184441) | Active sludge microbial communities of municipal wastewater-treating anaerobic digesters from USA - AD_UKC077_MetaG (SPAdes) (version 2) | ecosystem: Engineered > Bioreactor > Anaerobic >...
CTGCAGGTTGACACCTTCGGCAGCCGCTTCGGTGGCAATCATGATTTCGGCGCTGTCACGGAAATGCTCGATCAGGGCATTGCGTATGTCGGCGCTTTTAGAACCGCTGATGCGCCCACTGTCCCTGTTGGCCTTCAGCCACTGTTCATAGATGGCCTTGCTTTCTGGATCGCTGTTACTGCCGTTGAACAGGGTAATCCTGCCGCCAAAGCCGTTGGCATCGAGAAACTGCTTCAGATACTCTTGTGTTCTCCGGCTTTCGGAAAAGATCAGTGCCTTGCGCGGCGCACCCATCTTCTCCATTTCACCGAATCCCACCTCCAGCGCAGTCAGCAAGGTACGGGTTTTGGTATCAATGCCGATCTGGCCGGCCTGGACGATATAGCCATCAATCTCAGCAATTTCAGCATCCAGCTGCTGCCGGTTGTAACAGTTAACCCCGCCCTCACCCCGCCCCTCTCCCTGAGGGCGAGGGAGAATTTCTTCGCTTTCGGTCTCCTGCTCTTCTTCCAGAAAGTCATCGCCAAGCCCGTTTTCATCCACCAGCTCATCCAGCATATCCGCCGGTTGCGGCAGCCCCTGGCGGAGCGCTTCCAGCCTTGCCCTGATGGTTTTCAGCGTGCCGGACACCGCTTGTGTGGATGACGCCAGCAGCTTGCGCACGATCAGCGTGGTCAAAGTGCGCTGGCGATCCGGAATGGCGTAGCTGTCCTGCCGCTGGAGAAAGGCCGAGATGGCTTCGTAGAGGGATTGTTCCTGATCGGAGGGACGGAACGGGCGCGTTACGGCGCGGCGCTCGGTATAGCGAATGTATTCCAGCACCTGGGAGCGCAGTGTCCGCTTGCAGAACCCGGCCAGCCGCCGTTTCAGGCTGTCCAGGTCGGCATTGCCGCCGGTGTACTGTTCGCGGAAAGAGGGAAGATCGCCGAAAATCTGCTCATCAATCAGTGTTGCCAGACCGTACAGTTCCAGCAGAGAATTTTGCAGCGGGGTGGCTGTCAGCAATAATTTACGGCAATTTTCCAGCGCCCAGCGGATGGCCTGCCCCATGCGGTTGACGGGGCGATAGGCGTTGCGCAGCTTGTGGGCCTCATCCAGCACGGCCAGATCCCATGACGCCAGCTTGAGCAGATCTTTCTTCTGTGCCGCGAAATTGAACGAGGTAATAATTACGACACCCTGCCGGAACGGGTTGTCATGCCCGGCATCCAGGGATTCCCGAAATGACTTGGCCTCCAGGATCAGCGAAGGGAGATTGAACTTCTCCTCCAGCTCAAGCGCCCACTGTTTGCGCAATGCAGCCGGACAGATGATCAGCAGTTTGCGTCGCCGCTCCGCCCAGTACTGACAGAGTACCAGCCCCGCTTCTATGGTTTTGCCAAGCCCGACCTCATCGGCCAGCAGCACCCCTTTGGAAAGCGGAGAGCGAAACGCAAACAGCGCCGCCTCGATCTGATGCGGATTCAGATCCACCGTGGCATTGAACAGCGACATGGAAAGCTTGTCGATATCACTGGATGCCGAACGGCGCAGCAGTTCTGTGGCAAAATATTTTGTGTGATAGGAGGTGGACAAGAGCGATTTCCGTCATTTTCAGTTAGCAACAAACAAGGCTAAACACACTTTATATGTGTATTTTACCACCTTATCAAGTATCAAATGGCGCGGTATTACCCATATGTGTGCTTTGCTATATTGGCGGCATGCCAAAGGAGATCATTACAACAGGAGAGATTGGGGCGCTTATCCGCAAGCGCAGAAAGGAACTTGGTCTTTCCCAAGAGCAACTGTCCGAGAAAGTCGGTGTTTCTTACCAGCAGATACAGAGGTATGAAAACGGCGGCAGCATGCTGAACGTCGAAAACCTTCAGCGGGTTGCCAATGCGCTGGCTGTTCCGGTTACTTCTTTCTTCACTTCAACCAAAACCGGCATTGCTGCCGAACCGGAAACACCTTATATGCCTTCCACAGAAACGAACCTGCTGAGGCATTTCAGGGGATTAAAACAGCGATCGGATCAGCAGTTGGCAGTCTCCATCATCCGCAGGCTGGCAAAAGACTAAAACCATACCCCCCTGCTTCGCTACGCTTGCTTCCCCCCTATAAAATAGGGGGGATTGCCTCAACCATATATACACAAACAGCAACGCCCCGCCAGGATCATCCTAGCGGGGCGTTTTACATCAAGCAATTCTCAACATGTCTGTGCGCATTTACTGCTTTAGCTGTTTCAATCTTTTTTCTTCCCTGAACATATCCAGCGCCAACAACCCGACACCAACGCAGATCAACGAGTCTGCCACATTGAAGGCCGGCCAGTGGTGTGTTTTCCAGTACACATCCAGAAAGTCAATCACCTCCCCCAGCCTGACCCGGTCAATCAGATTGCCGACAGCGCCGCTGAAGATCATCGACATGGAGATCATGGCCAGTTTTTGGTCATCACGCAGTTTTTTGATGCCGATAATGATGACCAGCGATGCGATCAGCGACACCGCAATAAAGAAGGGTATCCGCCAAGAGGCGCTGGAGAGGAAGCTGAAGGCCGCGCCCTTGTTGCGGATGTAAAAGATATTGAACAGGCCGTCAATAACCGGAATGGACTGGTAGAGGTGCATGACCCTGTCCACATAGATTTTGGTGGCCTGGTCAATTGCCAGGCCGGCTACTGATATCAGGCCAAATAGCTTCCAACGTGTCATTTATAAATTAGCTCCGAAAAAGTCCGGGACTCGGGATCCGGTACTGGTAATAACTTCTACAGTTCTCCAAACTGCTACACCACCGCCGCGGTGCATTTGGGGCAGATGCCGGGGTGTTCTGGATTGCTGCCCAACTCCTCGCTGTAGCACCAGCAGCGCTCACACTTCACACCCGGAGCGGCCGCCACCTGCACCTGCAACCCTTCCACTGTTTCAGAATTCCAGCTGTCGCCGTCAATCTGGCCGGCCAGCACTACCTTGGAAACGATGAAGATGTTCTGCAGCTCGGATTCGTATTGGCGCAGGAAGTCAAGCAGCTCGGCCGGGGCGGCAATGGTCACGGCAGCATCCAGGGAATGGCCGATGACCTTGGCTGTACGAGCCAGCTCCAAGGCTTTGGATACATCGGCGCGCACCTTGATGATGCGCTCCCAGCTCCTGACCAGTTCATCATTTTTCCATTCCGGCTCCAGCTCGGGGAACAGGGCCAGATGCACACTGGACTCGGCACGGCCAGGCATGTATTTCCAGACCTCATCGGCCGTGAAAGACAGTACCGGCGCCAACATGCGCACCAGGGCATCCAGAATGCGGTACATAACGGTCTGGGCGCTGCGGCGCTCAAGCGAATCGGCCTTGCTGGTATAGACGCGGTCCTTGAGGATATCCAGGTAGAAGGCGCTCATCTCCACGGTGCAGAAGGCGTTCACATCCTGGTAGATTACATGGAAGGCCATCTCCTGGTAGGCGGTCAGCACACGCTCCTTGAGCATTTCTAGCTGGTGCAGGGCCCAGCGGTCGATCTCCGGCATATCAGCAACGGCGACCATGTTGGCGGCCGGATCAAAGTCATGGATACTGCCGAGGATATAGCGGCAGGTATTGCGGATACGGCGATAGGCCTCGGAAACCCGGGTCAGGATTTCCTCGGAGATGCGGGTATCATCACGGTAATCCTGAGCGGCGCACCACAGGCGCAGGATATCGGCGCCAAACTTCTTGATGACATCCTCCGGGGCAACCACATTGCCCACGGACTTGCTCATCTTGCGCCCCTGGCCATCCAGCACGAAGCCGTGGGTCAGCGCGCTCTTGTAAGGCGCCCTGCCCCTGGTGCCGACGCTCTCCAGCAGCGAAGAGTGAAACCAGCCGCGATGCTGGTCGCTGCCCTCCAGGTACAGATCGGCCGGCGAGCGCAGCTTGTCGCTCGGCTCCAGCACGGCGGCGTGGGAGACGCCGGAATCAAACCAGACATCCAGGATATCGTTTTCCTTTTCAAAATTGGCCGAGCCGCATTTGGGACACTTGGTGCCTTCCGGCATCAGCCGTTCCGCCGGCCAGTCAAACCAGACATCGGAGCTTTCCTTTTTGAAGATCTGGGCCACATGATCCATGATGCCGCCGTCGGCGATATACTCGCCGCAATCCTTGCAGGAAAAAGCGGTGATCGGCACCCCCCAGGAACGCTGACGTGACACGCACCAGTCCGGACGGTTCTCGATCATGCCGTAGATGCGCTCACGCCCCCATTTGGGAATCCACTGCACCTGATCAATGGCCTCCAGCGCCTTGGCCCGCAGGTCATTGGCCTTCATGCTGATGAACCACTGCTCCGTGGCACGGAAGATAATCGGCTTCTTGCAGCGCCAGCAATGGGGATAGGAGTGGCTGATCTTGGCCGTCTGCAGCAGGGCCCCCACCTCGGTCAGCTTGTCGATGACGGTCTGGTTGGCATCAAACACAAACTGCCCGCCAAAGAATTCCAGGTTCTGGATGTAGCGGCCGTGATTATCCACCGGATTGTAGATCTCCAGCCCCTCCTTCAAACCCAGCTCATAGTCCTCCTGACCATGACCGGGGGCAGTGTGGACGCAGCCGGTACCGGCCTCCAGGGTGACATGCTCGCCCAACAGTATGACCGAGTCGCGATCATAGAAGGGATGCCGGCAGTTTTTCCGCTCCAGCAGCGTGGCTGAAAATGATGCGATCACCTCGCCGCTCAGGCCGGTGGCCGCCAGGAAGGCATCCTTCAGCCCTTCTGCCACGATCAGCACACCCTTTTCCGTATCCAGGGCACAGTATTCAAATTCAGGATGCATGGCCACCGCCAGGTTGGCCGGTATGGTCCAGGGGGTGGTGGTCCAGATGACCACATAGGCCTGTTTGCCGGCCAGAGCCGGGATCTCGGCCGAGATATCATCCTTGATGGCAAACTTCACAAAGATGGACGGCGAAGTATGGTCGGCATATTCCACTTCGGCCTCGGCCAGTGCGGTCACACATGACGAGCACCAGTGCACCGGCTTACGGCCGCGGTACAATCCGCCGTTCTGGGCAAACCTGGCCAGTTCAGCGGCCGTGATCCCCTCATACTCGTAATTCATGGTCAGATAGGGTTTCGACCACTCCCCCAGCACGCCCAGACGTTTGAACTCCTCACCCTGAATAGCGACAAACTTGGCGGCGTACTCGCGGCAGAGTTTGCGCATCTCCAGCTTGGAAACCTGATGTTTTTTGGAACCCAGGTTCTTTTCCACCTGCAGCTCGATCGGCAGACCGTGGCAATCCCAGCCCGGCACATAGGGGGCGTGAAACCCCTCCATGCGTTTGACCTTCAGCACAAAATCCTTGAGAATCTTGTTGAGGGCATGGCCGATATGGATATGGCCATTGGCATACGGCGGGCCGTCATGCAGAATATATAAAGGTTTGGACTGGCCTTCCGTCTCCAGTTGCTCATAAATCCCTTTTTCACTCCAGCCCTTGAGGGTCTCCGGCTCGCGCTGGGCCAGGTTTGCCTTCATTGGAAAGTCGGTCTTGGGTAGATTGAGGGTATCTTTGTATTCCATATTGTTAATGCCTCCGGGCGATTTCTTCGAAATTTGATAACTTACAGATATGCCGTGGAAAAGTCAAGGTGTGCCGCCCTCTCTGAGCGCAGATGGGATTCAGGGCATTGACAAATCAGGAAGGCAATTATTATATTGAAAAACATACAGAAACAACCAAGCAACTTGCAAAGCATCAGGAGGAAGAATCAAGCCATGCCACTCTACGAATACCGTTGTTCTAAATGCGATCACCAGTTCGAACTTCGTCAGAAGTTTTCCGATCCACCGGCAACAGAATGCCCCAAGTGTAATGGAGCGGTGGAGAAGCAGATCTCCAGCACCAGCTTCAGCCTGAAAGGCGGCGGCTGGTACGCCCAGGGATACTGCCCCAAGACAGACGCCGCCAAGCCAGCAGCCTGCGCGGCAGGCGGCTGCTGCTGCGATGCATGACCCGCGCAGCAGTAAACCAACCCATTTCCCCTGCCACGGTCCATACCGGGCAGGGGATTTTTTTTGCACTTTGTAAATCGGCCTGGGGATGTGTTATAAGAGGCTTCCGCATTATCAAAACATATGCAGCCACATTTCCGGACAGTACACTTCGCACCCAGACAAAACATCTCGACTGGAGACATAACCGATGGCAAACATAATTGACGGCAAGGCAATCGCTGCAAAGATGAGGGGCAAAATCGCCGAGGGGGTTCAGGCGCTGAAGACCAAGGGGATCACACCCGGCCTGGCGGTGGTGCTGGTGGGTGATGACCCGGCCAGCCGCGTCTATGTCACCATGAAGGAAAAGGCCTGTCACGAGGCCGGCATCTTTTCCGCCGAACACAAGCTGCCTGCCGGGACCAGCGAGGCAGAGCTGCTGGCGCTGGTAGAACAGCTGAACCATGATCCCAAAATTCACGGCATCCTGGTGCAGCTGCCGCTGCCGGCCCATATCGATACGGACAAGGTGCTGGAGGCGATCTCCCCTCTGAAAGACGCGGACGGCTTTCACCCCTACAATGTTGGGCGGCTCTCCATCGGCAAGCCGCTGTTCCAGCCCTGCACCCCTTACGGAGTGATGGTCATGCTGGAGGAAACCGGGGTTGATTTGAACGGTAAGGACGTGGTCGTAATCGGCCGTTCCAACATCGTCGGCAAACCAATAGCCATGATGTGCATGGCCCAAAATGCCACCGTCACGGTCTGCCACTCCCGCACACGCGACCTGGCCGATGTGGTGCGCCGGGCCGACGTGGTCATCGCCGCGGTCGGGCGACCACAGATGATCAAAGGCGACTGGATCAAGCCGGGGGCGGTAGTGATCGATGTGGGCATCAACCGTCTGGATACAGGCAAGCTGGTGGGCGATGTGGATTATGCATCCGCTGCCGAGCGGGCGGCTGCCATTACACCGGTACCTGGCGGCGTCGGCCCCATGACCATCACCATGCTGCTCTTCAATACCCTGGAAGCAGCACAGCGCAGCATGGCATAATATCTGAATCCATTCAGGTAGAACTATTCCCGAGGTCAGAGACATGAAAATAAAGAAAGCCGTCTTCCCGGTTGCCGGTCTGGGCACCCGCTTCCTCCCTGCCACCAAGTCCTCTCCCAAGGAGATGCTGCCGCTGATTGACAAGCCGCTGGTACAGTATGTGGTGGAAGAAGCCGTGGCAGCCGGCATCGAGCAGATCCTGTTCGTGACCGGCCGCAACAAGCGCGCTATCGAAGACCACTTCGATATCTCCACCGAGCTTGAGCTGCATCTGGAGGAAAAGGGCAAAGACGCCACCCTGCGCCAGGTGCGTGAGATATCAGACCTGGTCGAGATCTTCTACGTCCGTCAGAAACAGGCCCTGGGCCTGGGCCACGCCATCCTCTGCGCCCGAGACTTCATCAATCACGAACCGTTTGCTGTGCTGCTGGGGGATGACATCATCGACAGCGAACGCCCTTGCCTGCGACAGCTGCTGGATGTGTTCGAACAACATAATGGTTCCGTGCTGGCCCTGGAAAAGGTGCCGATGGAGAATATTTCCTCATACGGCTGCGTCAAGGCCGAACAACTGGCCGAGCGCGTGTTCAATATCACTGACATGGTGGAAAAACCGAAGCGGGAAGAAGCCCCCTCGGATATGGCCATCATCGGCCGTTACGTACTGACGCCGCAGATCTTCCGAATCCTGGAGCAGCAGCAGCCCGGCAAGGGGGGCGAGATCCAGCTGACCGACGCCATACTGAAGCTATCCGGCCAGGAAAAGGTCTACGGCTGCCTGTTTGAAGGCTTGCGTCACGATTGCGGGGATAAACTGGGATTTCTCAAGGCCACCGTGGACATGGCCCTGAAGAGGGATGAATTCCGCCAGGATTTCGAGGCGTACCTGCGCAGCCGACTGGGATAACCAGCAGCCCCAAACAAGAATAAACCTTTAAAGAGCATTTACCACAGTGTACACAGAGCTTATTGAGAAGAAACAGATGATTGAACATTATTCAATTTCACCAAACAGGTCATTCTGAACAAAAACAAATTCTGTAATGATTCATTTGTATTCTCCGAGTTCTCCGTGGTTAACATCCGTTTTGAGAATAAAAAAAGGCGAGCCGCTTGCGGCCCGCCTTTTTCAATTCATCATCGCATTTACTGCGGCAGCGTATCTTCCTTGCTCTCCTCAGCTGGCAGCTCGGCCGAGGTCTGGCGCTTTGGCTCCCAGCCATCCCAGACATAGGGTGGATCAGTCATGGGGTCATAATAACCGGGCTGGGGCACCAGAAAGAAGGCCGCCTCCGCAGCGCCAAGCACACCGCGATATACCGTCATGCCGATGCCCTTCAAAGGACCAACCACATACCCTACGCCACCCATCTCCTGTACCGAGAGAATCGTCTGTTTGGGCAACTCAACCACGCAGGTTGCCGCATTAGCCAGTCCGCGCGTAAACTTGACCGCCATCTTTTCCACAATCGTCTCCGGTTTTTCATCAGCTGAAGCCGTGAGTGGAACCGCAAGCACAAAAGCAACCAGCAGAGCTAAAAGCATCCGGTATTTCTTCATGGTATCTCCTTTGTAATGCTTGTTAACAACCTTAAATGTGACTTATTTTTCTTAACATAAAGCACTGCCTCTTGCAAGCCGTTCAATCAAACAAGGAGGGCTGTTGCGGCAGAAAGGGCTCAAAGCGCCGCTTGAGGAGCCGCAGCTTTTCGATATAGTAAGCCACATTCACGTCAGGACGGGCCGGGTCGAAATCGGACGCCTGACGACAGTTTTGGTAGGCGCGCACATCCCTGGATACACCGCAGACATAGTAGCTGATCTGGTCGCCGGCACGGTATTTGCGCTCCGATGTCAGCGCCAGTTCGAACAGCGCCGAGGGGTTGCGTTTGCCCGCCTTGAGCCGGGACCGGTAGACATCGGGCGATTCCTGCAGAGTTTCGGTCCGCGCTACCCAGGCGATATCAAACCGTCGCTCCCGCAGACGTCTCAGATAGTCATCATACAGCCGTTCCACCTCTGCTCCAGCCGACTTGAGCAGAAGCGTGACCCCCTCGCGTAGGAACTCCCGCAGATAAGGCTCCATACCACGCGACTTCAGGCTGCTGCCTCGGATGGTCACACGATCATCATAACCCAGCAAGGCGTAATTCTTGCTCTTGTAGGCAAACATGGCTCGGTAGCGACCATCCATCTCCACCTCTATACCCTCGGGCAATCCTGCCGAAACCTGCGCAACCAGCGCACGCTGTTCCTGTTCCTGCTCACACCCCGCCGGAGGAATAAAATAGATGCCATCCGTGTCCACCTCCACCGGTTCGGCCCCTGCCTGCCGGAGCAGTTCCAGCATGCTGCGGATGGTCACACGCCCCAGCCTGGTCACCTCGGCCGCAGCCTGCGGATCCGAGAAGTTGTGCAGCGGCGCGCCCAGATAGCCGAAAAAGGAATTGATCAGCTGTTTGAATACCTGCTGCAGTGCATCCAGGTAGCGGCGCTGTGCAGGCTGTCCGCACTCGCGCGCCGCCTGCTTGGTTTCAAGTCGAAAGCGCCTGAGCTCCGCCAGCATCGGCAGAAACAGGCCCAGGCGGTCTTTGGCGGGATGCAGACGATAGAGCAGCATCAGCGAAGGATAGAGAGAAGCCACATCACAATGCACGACCGGACCGCAGACACCGGGCCTGACAAGCTCGCTGTATCCGCCTTCAAACGGGCTGCCCCCTTCGGAACGGGCCGGGATCGACTGCCCCTGGCGCAGGTATTCCCGCAGAAACAGGGCATTGATGCGGGTTGCATTGCCGCGCAGCGGGCAGTTCTGGAAAGAATAGGGGAAAATGCGGGTCTGCAGAAACCACGCATAGCCGAGCATCCTGAAAAGCGCCTCGGTTTCGCGGACATCATCCAGGTTGTAACGAAAAAGCCGCTCCGGGTCCTCCTGCAGGCAGGCATCAATCTGATCCCCATCCAGGTAGGTGCGATCCTCCGCAGCAATCCCGAAATGACGCGCCACATGCTTGAGACCATGGTTTTCAAGACTGCGCTGTGCAATGTCATAGTGCTGCACCAGAAAATAGGTATCGATCACGTGGCGGCCATAGATGTCCCAGCGGGGAAACTCGATCACCCGCTCCGCCAGATTCCAGCGCACACCCGCAGCCACATGCGGCTCACTGCCGTTGCGCCCCCAGGCCAGGCGAACGCCGTGGCGTGCCGCCCGCACCCTGATGTACTCCAGATCAAAACGAAAGATGTTATGGCCAACGATCACGTCCGGGTCCTGCTGCCTGATAATGGCATTCAGCTCCTGCAGCATCCGGGACTCGTCCAGCCGGTCACCCCGCAGAACAGTTTCCCACCCGCGGGAATCCCGGCAGGCAATGGAGATAATCCGGTCCCCCTCCCGCTCCGGATGTGAGAAGCGGTATCCCTGACTGCAAGCGGTCTCAATGTCGATCGTCAGCGTGCGCAGCTCGTCGAACTCCATCCCCTTGAACAGCGTAGTTCCAGTCGCCAGCAGGTATTGATGGCTCAGGTCGGAAATGAACATGATGTCGGCAGCCGCCGACCTGCGGGAGGTCATCAGCTCTCTGGCCCTCAGGCAGTCGGCCCAGGATCTGAACAGCAGCTGAAAACGATAGAACCCCTCACCGGACAGTTGCCTCACCGAGCAGGGCACTCCGCAACCGGCCACCAGAACGGGGTCGCTGGCCAGCAGAAAAGGCTGGAAAGGTTCGTCACGGAAATGCACCCTGGGGCCATCCCTGAAAAACAGACGCACAAACTGTCCGGCCGGCTCCACGGCCACAATGCCGGTGCGGGTGTCATGACCGGCAAGCAACGGTATTTCTTCAATTCTGAAGGCAGGCATGCCTCTACTCTACCAGCCATGCGTACATGCGCAACGCCGCAGATGACTTTCCGCAGTAGTTTTCAAAAGTCCTGCTACAAATAGGGGAGAAAAAGGTGGGAAAAATTGTCCAGCAGTTTTATCGCCAGGGGCCGCTGCTGCAGCTCCTGCAGGGTGATGGGGTGGGCATTCAGCAGTGCCCGATCGAAACAGCGCCGGATCTCGGCCGCCAGACAAAAATCAAACACCGTCAGATTCAGCTCGAAATTGAGCCGCAGGCTGCGCGTGTCCAGATTGGCCGAACCGATCAGCGACCAGGCGTCATCCATCAGCATCAGCTTGGTATGCACAAACGGGGGCGGCTGGTAATAAACACGGATACCGTTGTCGACCAGTTCGTCCAGCAGGGCCCGGGTGGCCCAGTGCACATAGGGCAGGTTGTTACAGGCCGGCAGCACGATGACCACATCGACACCGCGCAGGGCAGCCGTGATCAGCGCTGCAATCATCGGCCGATCCGGCAGGAAATAGGGGGTCATGATCAGCACCGACTTGCGGGCACAGGACAGAGCGCCCATCACGATCAATTCCAGCTTGCGGTACTCACGATCCGGTCCGTCACCTATACAGCGGGCAATAGCGGCTCCGGCCGGTTCCAGATGGGGGAAAAAGGCCGGGCCATCCAGCCGTTCTCCGGCAACAAAAAACCAGTCCTCGATAAAAACACGCTAGGGGTCGCTGACAACCGGCCCGAGCACATGAAAATGCATGTCGTGGAAATTGCATGGCTGATCGGGCTTTTCGCCCAGCTGGCTGCTACGAATATTCATGCCGCCAGTGAAGGCCTCGCAGCCGTCCACGATCAGCATCTTGCGGTGGTTGCGCAGATTGATGAATGAGCCGTACTTGAGCGGCAGAAACAGCCTGAAATGGACCGCGGATCCCTCCAGGACCCGTCGCGCCTTACAGCGGCTGTACTTTTCGCCCATGGCGTCGACAATGACCCGCACCTCAACACCGCGCGCCGCTGCAGCCTTGAGTTCTGCCGCGATCTCCCCGCCAATGCCGTCACCGTCGAAGATGTAACTGCTCAGGTTGATGCTTGAGCAAGCGCGCCTGATGGCGGCCAGCATCATTGCAAACGCAACCTCGCCATCGTCAATCGGCATGATCCGGTTACCCGGCTCCAGATGGGTTTTCACGATCCGGTCGCCCAGCACCACCAGCTCGCGCAGATAGGAAAACTCCTTTGGCAGTTCAGCCGACTGGACCTCCTTTTCATCGTAGGGATGTAGCTCAGCACCAC
>Ga0208195_1003929_pt1 | contig 12156 bp, 12 predicted proteins | sample AD_UKC077_MetaG_FD_184441 | JGI IMG/M metagenome (GOLD analysis project Ga0208195, IMG submission 184441) | Active sludge microbial communities of municipal wastewater-treating anaerobic digesters from USA - AD_UKC077_MetaG (SPAdes) (version 2) | ecosystem: Engineered > Bioreactor > Anaerobic >...
TGGAAGCCTTTTTTTAAATCTGTTTTTTCCATCAGTTGGAAGATCAATTCTAATGTTAAATGTAACCAATTTATAAACCATAATATATTCCTTTTTAAATTTATATGTTCTACTGAGAAAATTATATCCCATTTTTAAATAATAGTCTATTCCAAAAAACAAAATAAAAAAACCGTTAAGGTTTTCTTATTCTTTATAAAGTTCTTGAATTATTGGTCTTAAATTTTTATAATCAATGAAATCAACTTTAGTGTTATAAGTATTAACAAAATCATTAGTTTCTGGAGATCTTTCAGATTTTGGTGTTTTCTTCGCTTTAAGGTAAAGTAATTTCATCATGATTTTGTGTTTAAGAGATAAGTTCTTATAATCTATACCGCCCCTTAAATGGTAGAAGTGGGCTGATTCGAATAATTCTTCTGAGATTTGTTTTTGGATGCCAAGATGAATGTTTTTAATGTTTTCAAGATTATTAGGATCAGATAAACCAACAGTAGCGATGATAATCTTTTTTCTATTAATATCTTTAATCTTTTTAAAAGTTTTTTCCAACCCTAACACGCCAACAGCGTATAGGGCGCCAATATAAATAATAGTCTCATAAATATTGATATTTTGGACATATTTGAAATTTTTTATTTCAATATTAGTTAATTCGCCTAATCTTTTGGCGTATTTTCTAGCGGCTCCGTATTTTGAACCATAAATAATAACGTTCATCTTTTACCCCCATAATCTCAATTATCTACAAGATAATGATAACACATAATAAAATGCGAATAAATTCGCAAAAGTAAAAAGGTGGTAAATTTTATTTGATAATGATTAATTAAGAGATTATTTCTTTAATCAAATTTAGTTAACTTTTGACATTGCTTAATCATTCCACTATTTCTAGTAATAAAGGATCTTTTTCGGCACTTAACCAGAAGTTTTCTACCATCTTCGGTATAAACAAATTTAACATCCATTGATCCAATAGCATGTTTTAATTTATCTTTAAAGACATTGACAATCTCAGCATTTTTAGCTAACGAAGTAGGACAAGCAAATGAATAGTTGTAATCATAGTGACCATGGATGTTTTTCTTAATAATTATATATTTAGGATTCTTCATTGGTGATAATAATTCGGTAATAGCGGTGTTAAATAAGTTTTGCTCATGTAATGTTGCTTTTTTAATGGCAATTTCGGTGGATATTTTCAATTCATCTTCTCTAACAAAAAGTTTGGCTCCACCTTGAATCATCTTTAATTCTTTAAATGTTTTTAAAATAGCTTTACCAATGGCGATAAATGAGTGGCTGGGGCTGATATGTTTAATAAAAAATCCAATTATTTGATATATTTTGGTCATTAAAAATAAACCAAGAACAGCCATTACCAAAAAACCTAAAAGTGGTAGTGGTTGTTCAAGACCAATATCAAATAGTCTAATTATTCCAAATATACAAATTGAAGTTAATAATGTATATAAAGATAAGATGATAAAATTGGTAAAAGTCATTGCTGGGATTTTTACCTCTTTTGGAACTTTTGTTTCAATTATCATTTTGGTATCAACTAATAATGCGTTTTTCCAAATACTACGTAGATTTTTTCGATTGATAGCTAGATTTATTGTTTTTTCATTAATTTCATTAATTTTCTTTTCACTAAAAGGAGCTTCAATGTAGGTAATTCTTTCAATACCACTTTCAATTTCTCCAGTAGAATAATTTGGCCCCACAAAACAATCAAATCTTCTCGATAAAGTTTCATAGTCGGCTGAATGGATTTTATTAATATCTTCACTGGTTTTTTGATAAAGTTGGTTAATCACGTTGGTTTCAAAAATATAATTAGGTTCAAGTGTGACTAAGTGCCAAATATTAGCGGTTTTATTTTTGTTGAATTTATAAGTTCTAATGGCTCTGCCGCGCATTTGATTTGAAAGAACGAAAGATCCAACATAACTTGCCAAAATTAAAGAGTTAATACTAGGTGAGTCCCAGCCTTCGCCTAAAAGAGCTTGAGTGCCAATTAAAATATTAATAATGCCGTCTTCAAAAAGTTTTGAAACAATGTCAACTTTATTTTTATTATTACCTTTGAATGAATAAACTGAATAATTTGTATTACTAAGGTTATTAGTTACAAAAGAATTTTCTTTTAACTCATATTTATTTATTAAAATATCTTTGACATTATTTGGTAAAATCACCAAGCTACCGGAAAGACACCCGATTTTAATATTACTATTATTTTTTCTTAAGGTTTCAAAGATAGAAACAACACTGATATTATCAATATTAGTATTTTTCCCAATTTTAGCAATTTCTTCTTTTTTTATATAATCGGTTAAAATTAGTAATCTCAAATCTTCTTTTAAAGTTTCATTTTCAACCTTAGCGATTTTAGAAATACTGGTTAATTTTCCGCATGAAGAAATTAAACTGCGTTTGAGTTTTTCATTTAAATCTAAGCGAACTTTATTGCGGTGATATAGTGAATGTTTTTTTAAAATATTAATCATTTCATTTTTTTCATAGGTAGATAAAATTAAGTCATTAATAATTAAAAACTGGTATGCTCTTTCTGCATAGATTAAATCTAGATTAGGAATTTTATTGGAATTGGTTAATTTTTTAAATAAAGATTTGTCAATTTTAATTTGAGCATCATTTAAATAAATAGAAACGGCGACAATATCTTTAAAATTAGCATAAATGAAACTTTCATCACTGGCATGTATTTTATGGATTCGACGATTAATTTGATTGATAAATGAAACATGTCTCATTTCATCAATAGCCAGTAAACTATTTAACCTATGATTTTTAAATGTTTCAATTTCTTTTTTGGTTGGATAGTTAAATAAAATGTAGTCTTGATGTGGACATAGGGTATTTTCTTTAACTAGTTCAGGCACAAAGATTTCATCGTCAATTTCACCGCAAACTGAAGTATATCTTTCCCATTCGGCTGGAGTGGTATCATATGGTAGGGTTGCGGTAAGTGAAATAATTTTGATATTTTGATCTAATCCTTTAATAAATTTTTCTAAGGCTTTTTGCCATTCATTTTGTAAGTGATGAGCCTCATCAAGACAAATCGTTTTGATCTCTTTATCACGAACTAATTTAAATAAATCAATATTTGAATAATCAAAATGTTCATCTTCATCATTAATTTCGATTTTATTAATCGCTGAATGAAGTGCTTGATAGGTTACTGAATTGATTAATTTAATCTCATTTAAATCATATGAAATATAATCGTTAACATCTTGATTTTCTTTTAAGAAAAAATCAGAAAATCTTTGACCCCATTGTTGTCTAATCGTAGTAGTCGGCGAAAAAATTAGAGCATGAGAATTTAACCTGCGGATTAATTCTAAACCTAAGATAGTTTTCCCACTCCCCGGAGCCGCAACTATATGAATTTTTCCGTCTAAAAGAAACTTAGATGAATTATCTAAAACTCTTTGCTGGTAATCTCTAAAAGTGCCCTTAAAATAAATATTATTAAAATTCATGAACAATCCGCCCCTTACTTCAAATTATATTAAAAACCCCATTAGTTGATTCGACTAAGTATTTATATAAAAGAAGAATTCTGTTTTTATTAAATTTTATCATTTTGCTAAAGCTTTAAAAGCATCAATGTGTCTGTTTAGTATTCTTTTAGCAACGATTTCGATTTTTTCATCATCGCTTAATTCGAAATATTGATCAATATCCATTAAGATGTATTTTGGTTTATTGTTTTTTAAAATTAGAGCAATCCCATGTTCATCAACTGTTTTTGACGCTTTTGAAAAATTTTGATTTGTTTCGGTCGTGGTAATAATTTGACTAGTTTTAAACATCATATGAAATTCACCTCATTTAAATTATCCATTAATAATATGACAAATTTAATCTATAAATTAAATATTATCTAAAAACAAGTGTATTAAGGTACTATAAATTGCTTCAGTTGTCCTTATTTTGTGGATAATTGATTTTAAATTTCTAGGCCGATTTATCTTTATCAGAAAACACGATTTGCTTATTATAAACAACCATATGAAGACTATCATTTTCTTTGTCACAAAGTAATCTCCATTGTTCTTTATCATCATCATAATAAAAATATCCATTTGCAACAATGACATCTATAAAAATGCCATTATCCATTGTTATGAATAAGTCATTGGCTTCATTAGATGAGATTTCTTTGACTATTCCGCCTTCAATAACAGATTTATATCTCTCAAAAAAATACCATTCATCATTATTTTTACTGACTTTTTGATCCCAACTTTGATAATCATATGTTGTAAATAAAATATCATTATTTTTTCTAATCCTTGTCAAGGCTTGACAATGAAGTCCATAATTTCCAAAATCAAAGACCATCATTTCGCACATAAGAGACATTCTATTAAGTTTTAATCCTAAAAGATTATTTAAAAATTCATCTTTTCGATTCATAAAAAGCTCCCTTCAATAAAATTATGTTATCCTTTAAGTCAATTATATCATAAGAATCAGATGGGATAAGTGTAAAAATTATCGAAAATAAAATATATAAATATGTTTATTTTTGACTTTAATGTAATCAATGTGATATTGTCTTAACTGAACGGGGTGGTTATATATGTTAGGGGCAATTATTGGAGATATTGTTGGCTCAAGGTTTGAACGGAATAATAATAAAAGTAAACATTTTGAGTTTTTTAATGACAAATGTGTTTTTACTGATGATACAGTAATGAGTCTTGCAATAGCAAAGGCACTTCTAAATACAAGAAATGATTATAGTGATTTAGGTTATTTATCAATTAAATATATGCGAGAAATGGCAAGAAAATATCCAAACGCAGGTTATGGGATGAGATTTATTCAGTGGATGCTTTTTGATAATCCAAAACCATACAATAGTTTTGGAAACGGCGCAGCTATGAGAGTTAGTTCGGTTGGTTTTTTTGCTAATTCACTTGAAGAAACGATTTTACTTTCTAAAATAGTAACCGAGGTAACTCATAATCACCCAGAAGGTATTAAAGGAGCAGAGGCGACTGCTGTCGCAGTTTTTTTAGCTAAAAGTGGTTATAGTATTCCTGAAATTAGAGATCATATTGACAAGCATTATTATAAATTGGATTTCAAATTAGATGATATTAGAGAATCATATAAAATAGATGTAACTTGTCAAGGAACTGTTCCCCAAGCAATCACGGCATTTTTAGAATCCACTAGTTTTGAAGATGCAATTAGAAATGCGATTTCTATTGGTGGTGATAGTGATACAATCGCTGCAATTACAGGTGGAATAGCTGAAGCTTATTATGGAATACCAAGTAAAATTCGAGAACAAGCAATAAAATATCTTGATGAAACTTTGTTAACAATATTAATTGATTTTGAAAATAAGTATTAGTCATATATTAAAAAAATAAAGGAATTTCCCTTTATTTTCAATTTAAAAGCATAGGTTCAGAATTAAGTTATGTTATTTATGTTAAAATTGGTGCCATAAAAATGTTTAATTAGTAAATAGCCCTCAGGGCTATTTTTTATAAAAAATGATTATAGATGTTCAGTTCAATTCGAGATGTTTTAATGTGGCTATTATATTAACAAATTTGTAAAATAGGGAATAAAGCCTCTGAAAAATCCGGAATAAAACTCTTGAAAAATCAGGAATGAATGTATATAATAAATGTGAGGAGGTAATAATATGATGGTACCTATAAATTATAGAAACAGATTGATTGAAGAACAAATTAAAGAAAAGATGAAATATAGTGGAGGAGTTCTTATTGAGGGCGCAAAATGGGTTGGTAAATCAACAACCGCCAGTATCTTTGCAAAAACAATAGTGAGTCTCCAACACCCCCGCATTAGGAAAGAATACGAAGCTTATGTTGCTGTATTAGATGATAAAATTTTAACAGGTGAAAAACCAATTTTATACGACGAATGGCAAGACATTCCTGAAATTTGGGATTTTATTCGTATTGACATTGATAAAAACAGTTATAAAGGGGCCTATTTGTTAACCGGTTCTACTAAGAAACAAAACATAGAAACCTCTCATACGGGTACAGGAAGAATTAACTCCGTTTATATGAGACCAATGAGTTTATATGAAAGCGGTGAATCTAATGGACTTGTTTCTTTAAAAAAACTGTTCGAAAATCCAAAATCTTTTTTTGAAAAGTCTACAATCACTATTGATGATATTGCCTATTTGATTTGTCGTGGTGGTTGGCCAGGAAGTTTAGACTTGGACAAAAAATCGCAATTACAAATCCCCAAAGATCTTTTAAATTCGATTATTACTAGAGATTCTAAGAAAATTGATGGAAAATCGAAAGATATAAAGAAAATGCGTAAAATTGTTCAAAGTTACGCGAGAAATGTTTCAACGCTTGCCTCAAATTCAACAATCTATAAAGATCAAAACTATAATGAAATAGTAAGTGAAAAAACATTTAATACATATATGAATTCATTAGAGAGATTATTTATTGTTGAGGATGTTGAGGCGTGGTCTCCTAGTGTTAAAAGTGCTAGTAGAATTAGAAAAGGAAATAAAAGACAATTCGTTGATCCAAGCATTGCTATTGCCGCATTAAATCTGACACCAGGTAAACTTTTGAAAGATTTTGAAACTTTCGGATTTTTATTTGAATCAATTGTCACCAGAGACATTAGGGTGTACGTTGAAAATATTGGTGGTAATGTTTATTATTATAATGATTCATCGGGATTAGAAGTCGATTTAATCATTGAACTAGAAGATAGTTCGTGGGCCGGTATTGAAATTAAATTAGGTAGTAATGAATTAGATAAAGCTAGTGCTAATTTATTAAAACTAGCCGCTATATCCGAAGTTAAGCCATCATTTCTAATGATAATAACTAATACTGAAATGGCATATAAAAGACCAGAAGATGGTATATATGTTGTACCTCTTGGTTGCCTAAAACCTTAAAATTGCTTCATTCTGTAAATAACACATCTGTAAATTCTTTTAAATTGGGATATTTGTCTTGATAGAATTCAGCTAGTTTTGAAACAAATGAATCAATTCTTATTCCTGATGAGTTTAATAATTTTGCAAAAAAAGCCCTAGAAATTAGATTATTCTAGGGCTTATAAACTTTATAATTACTTAGTTATTTATTACTAAAGTAAGTTTTATTTGTGTTGAGTTACCTATTTTAATACAATTACGCACCCTTGCAAAAAATCACGCACCCCTAGCAAAAATCACGCACCCTTGACTAGTTTACGCACCCCTAAAAATAGAGGTCTCTTTTTAAATTTTAGGAAAGAGACATAAACCCGTTTAATTGCCTTAAACTTGCGTACAGCTATCTATTACGGCCCATAGGTACTTGAATGCCGAGCACACGAATACTTAGTGCTGCTACGGAGCATATGCATCTGCTCATATATATATTACTAAGTTTTTATACTTTTTAGTATAAACAAAGTATAAATTTCTAATTATCTTTTTATATTTTCTTAAATGCTCGTAAAGCCTTATTCTATGTGCTTTCGAGTATTTTTACTGTAGGAAGATACTTCACGTTTCTTTGCATATTTCCTCATGTCTTAGCTGTCAGAAGTGGTAAATAAGTAGTAAATTCATTTGTACTACTAAGCAACAAGACGCTCCTGTTGCTTCTCTTTATTCAAGCGTTTCATTTCTGCCATTGCAGAATCGAATGTTGCATGTGCGTAATAGTTCAGCGTCATGGCTATATTAGCATGTCCCATAATGTACTGTAATGCCTTTGGATTCATTCCTGCATTTGCATAGTTGGTACAGAATGTATGTCGCAAACTATGTGGAGTGATGTGTGGCAATTTATCCTCGTTATACTTATTGTATTTCTTAACAAGACCTTTCATCATGCCGTTGTAATCACTTGCCACTTTTGGATAGTTCTTTCTATTAAGAAAGAGGAAATCACTATATCCATCAATCTCAACACGCTTATCATTCTTTCGATTCGCTAACACTCGCTTAAATGCTTGATAGGCTTCTTCAACCATAGGAACTTGACGTTCGCCACTTTTGGTCTTTGGTGTTTCAATGTAGTACCCAATTTCAGTATCTCTCAATAGCTGATGGTCTATATTGACAAGACGATTCTCAAAATCTAAATCTGGAAGTGTCAAACCACCAAACTCTGAAATACGAAGACCTGTTTTTAAGAGTATCAGAATTTCATCATAATTTTTGCTGTAGGTTTTATCAGCTTTTGCAAAGGCTAACAGTTTTTCTTCCTGTTCTTCTGTTAGTACGGTCTTAGGGACAGTATCATCATCAAGAACTGCTTTCAGTTGAAAGTCAAATGGATTCTTCCGAACACAATCATCTTGTATAGCAATATAGAATGAAGCCTTTAAAGAACGTTTGTAGTTATTGATGGTTTGATAAGCATAACCATTTTCACTCATTCTAATAGCCCATTCTTTAGCGTCTGATGGCTTAATACTGTCAATACTTCTTACACCTAACTTGTCTTTCTTCAAAATATCCATAAGATATTTGCGTCCAGTTTCAGTGTTTTTTCTAACCTTTGGTCTTTGAGCGTTCTGTTTTGCGTAAAGCTGGCAGAGTGTCATTTTCTTTCCTACAACATCAATACCATCATGAATGTCTTTCTGTAACTCTGCGATTTTCTCTCTAAGTGAGATACAATCACGCTTTCCTGCTGGTACTCGGTCTGTAGCCACAAGTTTCCACGAGTAAACAAATTGCGGTTCTCCAAATGAATCTATATATTTGTATAAGTATCTTCCGTCTTTTCGTTGGCTCTCTCCAGTCTTTAAGATTCGACCTTTATTGTCACGTCTTTTTTCTGACATGGCATTTGCTCCTTTCCTTTATGGAAAGAGCCTTGATACGACTTAATACTATTTTATCATATACAAGACCCTTTGGCGACGCTAGATTGCGTCCAATGTATCTATAATTTTTTCAAATTGTTTTCGTTTAATCTGAATACGATTGCCATTCATAATCAGCCAATTTGCATTTTTATTTTCCTCTGCCAAGCGTCGTAGCTTGTTTTCGCCAATACGAAAATATTTTGACGCTTCTTCAATGGTTAGGGTATAACGTTCCCAAATAGGAATGTCAGTCTGCTTCATAAAATCCTCCTTTCCAAATCACTTATTTGGATTTCATAAAAGTTGTTTTACCAGCAATCGAACAGCTTTAGCAAAGCTCACGGGAGTTCCACCCCTGCATGGTTCTCATGTAGCCATACTCATTGCCTGCGACGGTTTTATCACGCTCGGACTATTGACTGTATGGGAGTATCATTATCACGATAAGAATGTCGTTGCAGGCAATCCTGCTAAAGATTGCTTCTCGGATCACTAACATGAATCGCTCGCTATCTTTATAAGATAGGTCATGGCGGTTAGTTCCGTTGGCTCTTTTCTTATCGAAACGTATTCGATTACTTTTATTCAGTTTTCAAAGAACAATGGCTCGTTAGCCTATCAAAACACATTGAAAGCTCAATATGCTTTGGTGGAATAACAAACCTCCCTGTTCGGGAAGCGTGGAATGGTTTAGCACGCTTCCACGAAAGGAGAGAGGATATTACTTAATTTCAAATGACAAAATCTTTGTAATCAGTCTGGTTTCCATTCTTCCACGTAAGACTTCATCAACGACCATACTTTGATTGCCATATTCATCTTTCATAAGTCGTAGGGAACGCTTCGTTATGTACCCTCTGTAATGATGTAGAATCTGGTTAATCGCTTCGGTATCGCCATCTGTTGCCTTTACAATGAGAGGAAAGGGAATCATAGGATATTGTGTTTTCATTCTTCAAATTCCTCCATAAACTTTTTAATTAAGGCTAGTCCACTGGTTCTATGCCGATAGACAGTAGAACGGTTCAATTTCAACAGGTCTGCAATTTCTGAATCGCTCATGTCCATAAAGTAAAACAGCAGTAGAATTTCACGTTTCTTGTCTGGCAACTCACGTAATGCTTCACTCAACAAATCATTTTCAACGCCTACTGATAACCCATTGAGTGTAAAAATCTGAAAGTCAGTTGAATAGTTATCTGTTGTCGCAAACTGGCTAACAAGATAATCGCCAACATCCGAAAAGGACACCTCACGCTTTGCAATCCTTGAAAGATAAAGCATATAATTCTTTCGCTCGTCTTCCATAGCACGTTTACAGATATAGTCAAACTGATTTTCTATTGTGGTCTGAAAAGAAGATGGTTTCATGTTTCTCACCCCCTTTCTGTCTAGGAAAGGAAGTGAGCCTTGCTCGTTTATCTCCTTTCACTCTTAGTCCCAATGTGAAAGGGGGATTTGTTGCATTACTGATAAATAAACTTTGTAAAAAAGTTCTGAATAGCCAAAAAAGCATATAAACAGATTTATTTCTCTGTTTACATGCTTCTGTTATTCTATCTATATGATTTATAAAACCACATTGGTGGACGTACTTATCTATTGCAGATAGACGACTTTTTTTGACAAGAACCCAATGTAAGGAAATTTATTGTATATGATGTACTTCATGGCGACGTTGACCTCCAACAAACCGCCATTTGGAAGTAATATACAATATTTTAACAGCGTAAATAGCACTACCATATAACGGTTTTTTTTATTGGCGTTTAGTAGTGCTTTTTATTAAATATAAACCTATAAACCATATAACACGTTTTTCTATACCTGTTTTTAATTCAGTAGGAACAATAAAATGTATAGAGGTGGTCTACTATGCGTAAAAAAGAAGATAAATATGATTTTAGAGCCTTTGGTTTAGCCATTAAAGAAGCTCGATTGAAACGAGGTTTAACTCGTGAACAAGTGGGAGCATTGATTGAAATTGACCCACGGTACTTAACTAATATTGAAAATAAAGGGCAACACCCCAGCATACAAGTTCTTTATGACCTTGTATCGTTACTTCATGTTTCCGTTGATGAATTTTTCTTACCTGCTAATAACTTGGTAAAAAGCACCCGACGATTACAGATAGAGAAATACATGGATAGCTTTACAGACAAAGAACTATCCTTAATGGAATCTTTAGCCAGCGGTATCAACGAAGCAAGAAACATCGAAGACTAATTAAAAGAATCCATACATAACGGAAAGAGCCGATAAAATGAGATTGTATTAATCTCATTTTATCGGCTCTGCGTCTTTGCGTCTGGCTCTGTAATCACAGTTACTTTGAACTGCTTTATTTCAATTAAATTTTCTTGTCTGCATTTCGGACAATAGAGGGGGAATTTTTTTAATTCAGTATCTTCCCTTATCTTTAATCGTGTTTTATTTCCACATACAGGACACAATATCCACTTGTAGTTTATAATAACTATCTCCTCCTTTACACTTTAATTCAAATCTTTATTAAAAAATATTTCATCTTATTTAACAAGAAACCATATTTATATAACAACATAAAATACACTAAGTTATTTTATTGAACATATATCGTACTTTATCTATCCGACTATTTGGACGACGGGGCTGGCAAACAGGTTCACCGGTAGTAACATGGTACCCTTTTAACTCTGTTAAACAAACACTACGTCCATTTGTAAAGAAAGTTAAATCACTACGATATTCTTGAATACACCGAGCAGGGATTTCTCCACTAAGAATGACCTCATTATTTTTCAATTGAGTGTCTACGATGTTCGCACAATATTTAGGAGCATCGTTGTATGCTCGTGAAAGATATTCCTGTGGCGCATAAATTTTAAAACTAAGATATGGCTCTAACAATTCTGTTCCAGCTTTTTTTAAGACTTGTTCCAATACAATAGGAGCAAGCATCCGAAAATCTGCTGGGGTACTAACAGGGCTATAGTATAAGCCATACTTAAAACAGATTTTACAGTCCGTCACATTCCAACCATACAATCCTTGTTCACAGCCATAGCGTATCCCCTCCATAACTGCATTTTGAAACGATTGATTTAAGTATCCAAGAGAAACCGAGCTCTCATACTGTACTCCGCTCCCTAATGGAAGCTGTGCTACAGATAGACCAATGGAAGCCCAGAAAGGATTCGGTGGAACTTCGATGTGAATGGTATACTCTGCTTTTTTTAACGGTCTTTCCATATAAATGACTGTAGGCTCTTTTATTTCTATCTCCACATGATA
>Ga0208195_1003930_pt1 | contig 12153 bp, 7 predicted proteins | sample AD_UKC077_MetaG_FD_184441 | JGI IMG/M metagenome (GOLD analysis project Ga0208195, IMG submission 184441) | Active sludge microbial communities of municipal wastewater-treating anaerobic digesters from USA - AD_UKC077_MetaG (SPAdes) (version 2) | ecosystem: Engineered > Bioreactor > Anaerobic >...
CCAGAAAGCCATCAGCCTGGATTTGCAATTCTTTGAAGACCCGGTGTTTTACGACCTGCTGCAGAATGCCCGCCGCCAATCCGACAGCGCGGCGCTCTCGATTGTTACCTCGACCATGCAAATCGCTCAGCAAAGCATCACGCTGGTTTCGCTCATCGCCCTGTTGGTGCGCTTCAGCCCGTTTTTGGCGCTGGTTGTGTTCGCTGCGGCTGTCCCCAGCTTTTTATCCGATACGCAGTATGCCGAGATGTCTTACCGGATGGTTTACCGACGCGCTCCGGAGATGCGCTTGCTTTCGTACCTGGAAATGCTGCTGACCGGAAGTGAGACCTACAAAGAAATCAAGCTTTTTGGCCTTGGGGAGCCATTGCTCCAACGCTTCAAGACGCTGTTCGCGGGCTTCTATAAAGAGGATATGAATGTGGCTCGCAAACGCACCCTGGCGGGTTTGGGTTGGGGCGTGCTTTCCAGCCTGGCGTATTACGGCAGCTATGTTTGGGTTATCTACCGGACGATCATCCAGGCAGTCACCATCGGTGATATGACCATGTTCCTGTCTATCTTCCGGCAGTCACAAAACTCGGTCAGCGCGCTGCTGGACAGTTTTAACAGCATCTATGAGAATAATTTGTATCTGGACAATCTGCTCAACTATCTGAAAATCACACCGAAGCTGACGAACCCAGCCGAGGGATTGACCGCGCCGGCGCCGATCAAAGAGGGCATTGAATTTCGGGGGGTGTCCTTCAAATATCCGGGGTCCGATGTGTTTGTGCTGAAAGATATTAACCTCTTCATTCCGCCCGGGGAGAGCATCGCGCTGGTGGGTTTGAACGGCGCAGGAAAGACAACGCTCGTCAAGCTGCTGACCCGCTTATACGACCCAAGCGAGGGCGCGATATTCCTGGACGGGCGCGACCTGCGCGAATATGACCTGACCAGTTTGCATCAGCGCTTTGGGGTCATCTTTCAGGATTACGGACGGTATCAGTTCAGCGTGCGTGAGAACATCGGCTTTGGTCAGATTGGTGAGGTAGATAACCTCCCGAAAGTGCGCGAAGCGGCGGAGCGGGGCGGCGCGGATAAGGTCGTCGCGGAATTGCCGGACGGCTATGAGACCATCCTGGGCAGGCGCTGGGAGAAGGGGCTGGAACTATCCGGCGGGCAGTGGCAAAAGATTGCCCTGGCGCGCGCTTTCATGCGCGACGCGGAAGTCATGATTCTGGATGAGCCAACATCCGCTCTGGATGCCGAAGCGGAGTATGAAATCTACAAACGTTTCCGTGAGCTGATGCGCGGCAGGATTGCCGTGCTCATCTCGCACAGATTCTCCACCGTGCGCATGGCGGACCGGATTGTGGTGCTCTCGGAAGGCCGCATCCTCGAGGCAGGCAGCCACGCCGCGCTGATGCAAAGCGGCGGACCGTACGCGCACCTGTTTAACCTGCAGGCGGAAGGCTACCGATAGAGCCGGTCTGACTTCGGCGGCGTTGGGGGTTTTATTCGTTGAGAGGGGCAATCTAACCGACGGCTGCGAGCGTTCGTGGTAGGGGCGAAGCGGCCGGTACGAGCGCGACCATAAAAAGCGAATATTTTAATGATGCTGCTTCGCCCCTACGCCTGATTACAACAGGGCTGCTTGGGTTTATTTGCCGCCAATATGGCGAACCTTTTCAACTTGGGGCAGACAAGCGCCGGACGCAGGATATTCAAACACAAATCCTTGACATTGATAGTTTGCATATCTATACTTTAGAAAAGTATTGTCGTCGTCACCAAAATATTTAACACACCGGTTTTCATGATAAGACGAACTGAACACTATTTGGCAGAGGGCTGATTTCCCTTGCAAGGAAGGGCTTAGTGCCTAAGCCGCATTGTCTTCATCCAGGGAGGTATTCTCATGGATAACGTCACTCTGCAAGACCAGAACATCGGGCGTCATTTCCCTGAAATGGCAAGGCTCTTCATTGATGTGATGGACGAGGGTTCCAGCGAAAAGGACCTGCGGGAGGAATATATCCGCGATGGGGATATCATCCTGCATCTTAAAGCCGCTGAAGACCCTACAGGACGCATGCTCGGCTTCAGCTGGGTTGCGCGCAGCCGGCTCTCCCCCGAAAAGGCCTCTCTCTATTTAATTGTACCGCCCGCCTTCAGGCGCCAGGGGTTCGGCAGCCTGCTTTTCACGGATATGGAGCAGACCGTACGAGCTGCCGGCATTCACACCCTCGAAGCCCCCGTGTTGGATGATTGTGTGGAGGGGCTGGCTTTTGTGCGCGCCCGGGGTTTTACCGAAAAATACCACCAGCTCGGGATGAGCCTGGACCTGACAAATTTCGACAAACCCGCCTACGACGCGCTGATTGACAGTCTGGAAGCCTCCGGGTTTGTGTTCACCAGCATGGAAGCGCTCGGAGACACGGAAGAAGCCCGGCGCAAACTTTACGCCTTGAATGACACAACCTCCAGTCAGACCATGGGCGCCAGCAGAGAACACTCCTGGGATTCCTTTGAGGATTTTCAAAATCGGGTCTGCGGGGCGGACTGGTACATCCCGGCCGGGCAAATGGTGGTGATTGACAGCCTCAGCGGAGATTGGGCCGCCATGAGCGCCATTACCCGCTTTCAGGGCGCGGATTACGCCTACAACCTGTTTACCGGCGTGGATGAGCGCTATCGCGGCAGAAGGCTGGGCACCGCGGTGAAGGTGTTGGCACTGCGCTACGCGCGGGATAGGCTGGACGCGCGGGAGGCGCGAACGCACCACAACGCCGGGAACCTGCCCATACTCGCGATTGACCGCGTACTGGGATACACGCTCGGGCGCGGTAAATACACGATGCAGAAAATATTGGATTAGCGCAGCTTTTTGCGGCACATCTTCAGCTCAAATTTTAGATTAGGAGGCGTAATGAAAAAAACCGGCGTATTAATTTGTATGATCATTGTATTGTTGGCGCTGCCCGTCGGCGCCGCTGCCAGCCCGGCATCCGAAGAAAGCATCGATGCGCAGGTTACGGTGGTATCCACCGTCACCGTCAATTCATATCAGCCCTTCCAGGAAGGGGTCACTCATATCCAGGAAGCATTTAACGGGAGTATGGGCACCCACTTTACATATTCCATCCATCAAATCTATGCAGGTGAGGTGTTCAATGTCTCGGTTACCTGTAACGCAGCCGCAACCTGCAGCTACGACAGCGGGCAAATGAAAGTGGAATGCTCCTCGCCCACCGCAATAACGTCGGTGACTATCAATTTTGACCTGATATATGACGTCAGTGATTACACCGGAAATGTCATCTGGTGGGGTTGGGGGGGGAATTTCTCGGGTTACACGATAGACTACACGATTGTGCTGAACTACCCCAGCCCGCTGGAATATCTGACCTATTACGGCAATGACGCGCCAAGCAGCGTCACCCCGACGCAAATCATCTGGCATAAAGTCAGCGGCACCAATCAGATACAAATGGTGGGCTACGGCGCGTTTTCCGACCCGCGCGTTTACGCTTCTTTTCTGCCAATTGTTGTGCGCTGAGCCGGCTGAAAACTTATCCCGCCAGCGCGTCCTTTAATAAAAAAGGGGAGCTGGACTTCCAGCTCCCCGCGGCGGGCTCTTTACCTTATCAGGAAGGGCAGGTACACTCGCAGGAGCATATCCCCGGCATTGACCATACGCGAAACGGTGGAGATGCCATTCACGCAGACCGTGATGAGCGCGGATGCGGATTGCAGCCCCATATTTGGATGGGGGTATAGCTGGCGTTGCTGAAAAAGACAGACTGAATCCATTTTACAAATCAATTGTCGATGCGGCGAAGCTGTACCGCCGGAATGTTGGAAGATCCTCTGATCGCGCCGGTGTCTTCACCGTGCCTGAGGTTTAACCGAAAGTCTCCTAGTTTCCCATCATTCCGCGAAATTCTCTTGCCTGCCTTGAAACGGATAGGTCGGCCCTGACCACGCGCACCGGGAATATCAATCCCCGGTCGTGCCGGAATCGGGCAGTGCCCTGAGCCGCCAGCCTGCGGTCAGGTCTCGCGCCAGTCTTGCGAAGCACCCCTGCGCCGCAGGCGCGTATGGGCGGACCGGGCGAGTGGTCTTGGTACCGGTTTACCTGTTATCTGTATCTCGGCTCACTTTTCTGGAAATCTTACGGTCAAATTCCTATGCTGGTCAGGAGACCGTGCGAAATCAGGAGAAAAAACCCCTTATGGTTGTGATACCTTCTGGTGTATCTATTTACAAATTAAAAAAGTTGTATAATTTTGAATATCCAGACAGCCTTTTAGGAAACGGCTGAGGAGCCAGTAACAAATAAAGTCCAATCAGTAAAACTGAACCCGAACCAGACAAAACAATATGGAGGTTGAAATGAACCTAAAGTATGGTGTTCACCCGCGTGTGCTGTTCTTTGCCGTATTAATGGTCATCGTACTTTCTATATCGGAATTCAGCCTGCCCGCCGCGCAGGCGCAGGTTACTACAGTGTATTATGCTGCTCCAAAAGTGGTGGGGGCGGGGGATTGCAGCGCCTGGGCGGATGCCTGCAGCTTGCAGACAGCGCTCGCGGCGGCTGTTGCGCCGGCGGAGATTTGGGTGAAGGAAGGTGTGCACAAGCCCACAGAGCAGGCTGGCGATGTGTATAAGCATTTTTCGCTGCACAGCGGTGTTGAGATTTACGGTGGCTTCGCGGGGATCGAAAGCGCGCGAGACCAGCGCGACTGGAAGCTAAATCTCACCATCCTGAGCGGAGATATTGAAGGGGACGACGTCAATACGGACGGAAATTTCATTATTGAGGACGTGGATGAGATTGTGGGGACGAACACCCGGAACATTATCGTTGGCGACGCAGTTGATCAAACCAGTGTTTTGGATGGGTTTGTGATCACAGCTGGCGACGGGCCTATTAATAGCGGGGCGGGTATATATTTGAAAAACGGTAGTAAGCCGTTGCTCGCCAACCTGACCATCATTGGGAATAAGGCTAAACACGGAAGCGGTTTGTATATTAGCGGCAGCGGGCCAACGGTGGTGAACAGCGCTTTCTATTACAACTTCGCAAGTTACCGCGGTGGGGCTATCGAAGAAGGCAGCAACATCAATACGACCTTGATTAACTGCCGTTTTGTCGGGAACGTTTCCCGGGATTTAGACGGAGCCGCAATTACAACGAATAACAGTATTTCGTCGGGCGGAGTCCTAAGGATCATTAACAGTTTGGTCAGCCAGAATTACATGCCTAATAGTATTGCTGCGGTTTCTGCCAGCAACTCCACAGTCGAGCTGTACAACGTCACGTTTAGTGAGAACATTTCTCTTGGAGACCCTTCGGCCATTTTTTCCTTTCGGAGCAACTGGACCCTGGCAAATGTGATTGTGTGGGGTAATCATTCCCCAGGAGATATTCAATTCTCCCGCGACAGCTCTTACTACAGCCATATCAACATCATAAATAGTGATATTGCCGGCTGCGGCGCTTCGGGGGCGACCTGGAATGGTGCTTCATGCGGCTCTGACGGTGGTGGCAATGTGCAGGTGGATCCGCTTTTTGTTAATCCTGCCTTGGGAAACTTCCGCCTCAGCCAGGGGTCGTCGCCATTGGTAGACGCTGGCAATAATAATCTTGTCCCATCCGGCATCACCACCGACCTGGACGGCAACCCGCGCTTTGTGGATATGCCGCTGGTGCCAGATACCGGCGTGGGCGCCCCGCCTATCGTGGACATGGGCGCGTATGAGGCTTATGAAGACGCGGAAACTCCAACGGTCAGCTCAATCACCACGCGCGACTCGAACCCGACCAACGCGGAGCAGGTGCGCTTTTTGGTCACCTTTTCTGAACCGGTTTTTGGCGTTGACACGGACAGCTTCGCGCTGAGCGCGAGCGGACCGACAGGCGCGAAGCTGGATTATGTGAGCGGCGGGCCGACCACGTGGGTGGTGGGCGCCTCGACCGGCAGCGGCGAAGGCACCATCCGCCTGGACGTACCTGCGGAGGCTGAGGTATGGGACCTGGCGGGCAACCCGATCAGCGGGCTGCCCTTTACCGCGGGTGAAGCATACACAATTGACAGGACCGCCCCGACAGTGCTTTCCATCCTGCGCCTGGACCCGGACCCGAGCGCGGAACCGGAAGTGGGCTATGCTGTCACCTTTTCTGAGCCTGTGACGGGAGTGGACGCGGCGGATTTTGAGGTGGTCGGGTTTGCTGGCAACAGCGGGGCCAGCGTCACCAACGTGAGCGGCAGCGGGGATTCGTACGTCGTGACGGTCCAGACCGGTACAGGCGGCGGCAGGCTGCGCCTGGACGCGAGCGCGTCTGATTGGATTTGGGACGCAGCCGGTAATCTGCTTATAGAGGAATACACCAGCGGAGAGGAATATACCCTGCTGCAGCTGCCAATGTTCCTGCCGCAGGTCTGCAAATAACCTGAAAAGCCCCGTAACAAACAACAGGGTCACCGCGTATGGGCGACCCTGTTGCATTCTCAGCTTTGGGAGGCTTTAGAAGGCAAAAAACAGGACACAGAAGAACAGGACAATCCCCAGGAAGACTGCCCACTCGGCGATGCACAACCTGCTATACCAGCTTAAAATAACCAATTGACGCCTTTAAATTAATGCTTCAATTTCTGGCTGCCATTCGGTGACAAAGCGGAAAAGCTGTGACTTTATCGATGAAAATGGACGATTAAGATCCAGCGTTCGGACAAAAAAACGATTGCCGCTTAGTGTATAGGTTTTGTCTGGAGCGATTGTTTCATCTGTTTTTGCATATAACAACATCCCTGAGACACTACCATCCTGATGGATATCCCGATTTTTCACGTAAGAAAAAATCTGGTACATATTGCTGGAATGAAGGGTTTTGTTACCGAAAAATGTTGTCATTGTTCGTTGATAGTATTTTGTATCTATGATCAGTGACTTGCCTTTGTATTGCAGTAATATATCGGTTTTCATTGTCGGTAGTAACTCAATCACCTCATCGTCTGTTAGCCAAGCGATATGGGCAGCAGTTGGATTTAAAAAGGGATGATGGTAACTATAAAACTTTCGTATAAAACGCTCGAAGAGACTATGCATTTTTTGCTCGCTTAAAAAGCTTGCCAGCTTATGTTGCCCCTGTTCTTCGGTAAGTAAAAGGTCATGCAGGACGAAAAAGCAAATATTAATCAGCATCTCATACGTCTGGTTGTTCCTGTGATAGACCAGACGCCCCCATCGAATTTGTTGTGGATCGATAAGATTTACCCCGGAAAGTAATAACAATATTCTTTTTAGTTTGGATCTTCGAAATGTATCCACTGTTGGTTGAGTTGATAAAATGTGTGCTGTAGTCTTAAGGATCATATTGAAGATATTGTTTTCAGAAAGTTCGTCAAACTCACATGAAAGTTTTTGTTTATGCTGAATGACGTTCTTGATAGTTCCCCCGATTTCCAGCTTTCCACGCAAAACGACGCTGTTATCTTTGACCTCTATATATTCTTTGTGTACTCCTTGCTTCAATTGTTTTGCAAGGCCTTGAATTAGGATTTCGGCAAAGAGATCGTGAATGTTTTCGAATTCCTCAGCAGAAATGCGTTCAAAATTGTTCTGTGTCAACCCCTCAAATGCGTAAGTAAGCATATAGAAAATATTTTTTATCAGGATGGTTCTATCTTTAGCCATTCAGTAACCCGTTAAATTTGTTTTCCCAGTGTTGTAGATCTTTGGGGTTATCAAACCAATATTCTCTGAGAGTTGGAAGGATGTCGTGATAAACCACTTGACGCATCCACTCTTCAGTACACTCAATCTGACCGCAAAAATAACTGTGACCAATACAAAAACCTTTGCCTAAAGAATCGTCGCTTTCAATGGCTCTATTTAGGTCCTTGACTGTGTCGATCAGGTTGTTAAAGGTTACATCATTAAGTCTTTGTTGATAGTCCATGAAACCAGGGTGATTAAAAGCAGGTTCCATATCAAAAAAACTGAACCGGCGACGCAACGCATAATCGATTAAAGCTAGGCTGCGATCGGCGGTATTCATGAGACCAATAATATATATATTGTCAGGCACGCTGAATCGCTGCCCTGTGTATGCTAGTGTGAGTTTGGTTCCACGATAATCTTTTTCGATCAGCATAAGAAGTTCACCCAAAATCTTACTCAGATTGCCTCTGTTTATCTCATCAATGATCAGAAAAAAGTCTTTATCAGGTTCATTTGAAGCTTTGTTGCAAAAACGATAGAACATTCCTTGCTTCAACTCAAATCCTGTCTCAGTTGGACGGTAACCGATAACAAAATCTTCATATGAGAAATTCTGATGAAATTGAATCATTTCAATACGCTCATCATCTTCTTCACCGATGATTGAGTAGGCAAGTCTTTTTGCCGCGAAGGTTTTACCAGTTCCGGGAGCGCCCTGAAGTATTATATTTTTCTTACCTTTAAGAAGGTGTGTCAAAGTGTCGTATCTTTCCTCATCCATATAGACTTCAGAGAGAAATGTTTCCTTTTGATGTTTTTCAAATGGATGATCTTCGGATTTTTCCGGGTTTGTTTCCCGAATGGCACCCATAATTACCTCAAACTCACCTTCTGTTAGACGGAAGAGGCTGCCAATAGGATTCAGGAAATACTCCATGTGATCCAGTTCTGGTAACTGCTTTAATTCAGATAATTGAATTGGATCGAGAAGTTCTTCCGTTTTCTCGAAAAATAACTTTTCAGTGTCAGTGTCTACGGTTATTTTTGCAAGCGCCACAATTTTTTTAACAGGCGATGATTCGTAACAGATTACAATATCGCCAGCTTTTGCGTCCAGAAAGTTCTGATAAATCCGGCGTTGATGGCCTGAGGGACTTCGCTTGGTACAAAAATCAGTTTCACCAACACGGATCTCAGAAAAACTCCAGATTCTTGGATTGGCATTCAACCACCAATAAGATACAGAAGCTGGATCCGAAGAATGTTCATCGGTGATCCATTCTTTGTATGGCATTCGGTCAAGGGCCTGACTGAGTTCTTCCCTTAGCCGCCAAATAAAAACACCTTCAACTTGATCGCCTGCCTGTTTTCCTTCGTAAAGGATTGGCCAATATCTCACACCTTCACTTTCTCGATAGGATAATGAAACCTCCTTTTTTTGAATAATTCTTTTTGCCAGATTAACGGAACCGTTATTATAAAAATTGTAATTCTTACCATACTTTAGTGCCAGTTGCTTACACGTCGCGCTACCGCCAATATCTTTAAAACGTGCGACAATCATGCGAGCGCTGGGATTAAATATTTCGGGATCATTTAAAAGATCTATCCAGTCCTCAACCGTTAAACCTGGATTGTAGTCTTTAGGTATCCACCCTATTTCCCCTTTGATTTGAGAAATATAGAATCCAAAATCGCTTGTCAAGGTCTTTAATCGAGGGTCCGAATAACAATCAGGAGTAATTACTGAATTAAATATGCGTGTAAGTTCGGCATCGTTTAAAAGTAAAGCAGAAATTGAATCATAAAGTTCAATAAAACCTTTTAGATTGCGCTCTCGGTCGCCCATTTTTGGTTTAAACGCAGTGTCCAGTTTCCTTGAAATATTCCTCAATTCGGAATACCTATATTTGTAATATCTATCCGGAAAACGAAGCCAAAGATAGGTTGTGATTGAATTTAGATCTTGGTAATGTTGTGTCCGGCTACCAGGATAATGCTCCCTCCTCATTTCATCGGCATCTGTTATGAACCTGGTAATTCGCTCGTATAAATCTATACCCTCATCAAATAAGCGAATAAACATCGTCCTGGTCTCTTTAGGATCATATGTTGCAAATTCCCGGATTATTTGCCGGGGATAATAGTTATATGAAGTTAATAAATTTTCAGTTTTATCAGTCGCTTTCAACCACATATCGGAAAAGTTTTCCGCATCAACATCCCAATGATCTTGGAAGTGTTTGACTGCGATCCACTTGTACTTTTCGTCTGGCCAAACCTGCTCAGCAAAATCTTGTTTGTACGATTGAAGTGCAGATTGGAATATATTTTGATCGAACATTTGATTCCTCCTTAGATCACAGCGGATTTATCGTGGGTTTCCATATATTGTATCAAACCCAATTAGAGTATAAATCAGGACTTGTGGAGTGAACTGATTTCGATATCTAGGTTAACATGGTAAAAACAGTGTTCTTTTGACAACCAGAATATAGATTAGGTTGGCTATAACGAGCCTGGACGGGAAAAAACAGCTTGACATAAGCTATTAAGAGCAAACAGGAAACCTGTTCAATAGGCCTTAACTCAGCGGAGAAGAATATACCCTGCTGCAGCTGCCAATGTTCCTGCCGCAGCTCTGCAAATAACCAGAAAAACCCCGTAACGAACAACAGGGTCACCGCGTATGGGCGACCCTGTTGCATTCTCAGCTTTGGGAGGCTTTAGAAGGCAAAAAACAGGATACAGAAGAACAGGACAATCCCCAGAAAGACTGCCCACTCGGCGATGCACAACCTGCTAATTCGCGGCCGGGACTTGGCTTCGGGGGCTTCCAGGGTGCGCTCTTTCTTGCCCAGTTTGGCTGCCAAACCCAGAAAATACGCCAGGGCGGCAATCCCGGGCAGAGCGGCCAGCGCGTAAGCACGGGGGATTCTCAGCTGCGCTTCTGGCTGGAAGATAATGACGGAAGCAAAGATAATCAGCATGGCCATCCCGGCGCGAAAGAAAGCCATCGCGGAGGCGGAATGCTGTTTGGAGAGGTTGATTGGAAAAAGGCCGACCATTGCCAGGCTGAGGGCGCACAACACGCCAATCACGGCTCCGATGCGGGCCAGGGCGCCCGGCAGCAGCAAGCCGAGGGACAGACTGGCGGGCACGAAGAGCAAACCCGCAAGGATAAGACCGGCGTTAAACCAGCCAGCTTTGGCTGAAACGCCAGTTTCACCCAATTCGGAGATGAAATGGTTCAGCGGGGAAAAACGTTCGCCCTCTTTGCCGGTGTAAGACAGCGCCGCGATGAGCGCCCCGAGTATCGCCACCAGGGTGGCAGCGGGCGCGGTGATTTTGAAAAGCAGTGGATTGCTGAAGATTGCCAAGATGATTGCTCCTGTTGATGATATGCCCAGAGTATACCCCGAACCGGCTTATTCCTGCGGCGCGGACAGGCGGTAGGGACCGAAACGCCGATATTTATCCGGGTTCGCGGGGTGCAGCCTGCCCGAGCGCGGGCTGAGCAGGAAAAAACCGCCCGCGCGGTGCAGCAGCGGGATACGCCGGCGAGCCCGGATGAAATCCGCGCGCATTTCTTCTGAGAGATAATAGTACGAGTCATAATCCTCCGGACAATCCAGCAAGAGTTGATCGTAAGTTTGCACAAATTCCGCGCGGAATTGGGACGTCACAGAACCCAGGTGGCTGATGAGCCAGCAAGTGGGTTCAAAATCCCAGTGATAAGCCAGCCCGATAAAACGGTCGTCTTCGGTGATGTAGGGGAAAAACGGGAATTGCCGGCAGGTGATGCTGCGAAAATCGCGTTGGCAGGCTTGCACGCCCAGACAAGCCAGCAGGCGCATGTGTTGGGGGGTGTCCGCCTCCAGCCGGCTGGGGTCTTCGGGTTCGCACCCGCATTCGTCGCCGCGCCAGGGGTGCCAAAGCGCGGTACGCGGGCGCAGGTATTCCCATTCCTCCTGGTAGACGACGGGCACCGCGCAGCAAATATCACAGCAGAATGGCACGCCGCGCGGGTTGTAGGGCGCGCAGCGCTGGCCGCAGTCGAAGCCGGTCGTGGGAGCGTTGAAGCCGGCATAGAGCGCGGGGATATTGAGGGGCGGGCGGGGCATACACTGATTTTATCAGCAAGGCGGGCGTGAGTGGGCCGCGGCGGTATAGGAGAGTTTGTCTTCGCGAACCCGCGTTAGGGGAGCGTTTGAAGGTGGACACCGCTGGGCGTGGGCGCGGCGATACCCAATGGGCAGGCAGGCAAATATCGCGCTCGCGGGCGCGAGTGCTTCGTTCCTCGCGGCGGCAAACAAAGGCAAGCCGCTGCCCAGCCGGCGATAATTCAGATTTTTTAAACGAAATTTGCAGGGTTAACAACCCCGCTCTGTTCGCGACCTTTGCCGGTTACTCAAACGGGAACTTGTAATCCAGGCCAAG
>Ga0208195_1003932_pt1 | contig 12148 bp, 12 predicted proteins | sample AD_UKC077_MetaG_FD_184441 | JGI IMG/M metagenome (GOLD analysis project Ga0208195, IMG submission 184441) | Active sludge microbial communities of municipal wastewater-treating anaerobic digesters from USA - AD_UKC077_MetaG (SPAdes) (version 2) | ecosystem: Engineered > Bioreactor > Anaerobic >...
ATCACAGGCGATGGAAGATGTAACAAATCAGTTTGCAGATATAAAAAGAAAGACGCAGGAAGAGTTAATAAGAACTGGCAGAAGACCAGAACAGGCAGCGGCGGTTTTGGCCAATATCGAATTTGAAGAACAGAAAGCTAGGGATCGCGCACAAAGAGCTTTAGATATAGAGGAAGCCCAGCAGAAGGTTGGTATTGCCCAAACCGAACAAGGTCTAAAAGCGCAGCGCGGTGAGTTTGAAGCCGGGCTTGATGTCGGTACTCAAGAGCGACAGGCGGGAGAAGGACAGTTTGGATATGGTCAGACCTGGGCACAAACCCAATGGAAGCAAGCTGCTGATGAAGCTAATAAGAGATTTGGATATGAAACTTCACTAGAGAAGGAAAGATACCTAGCCGCTCAGAGACAATGGATAGCAGAACAGGAAGCTGCCGAGCAGGAAAAACAATGGCAGTCTGAATATGCGAGAAGTCAGGATAAAGCACAAACCGAGATGGCTAAGTGGGAAGCTAATAAAAACGCGCAGATAGATCAATGGAACGCTATCTTACAGGGTGGTACCCAAGCCGGACAAACCGCTGCACAAGAAGCTACTTATGCGACTAACTTAACTGAGGGTGAGCGTAATGCCGCAAGGGATCAGACTAAAAAACAGGAAACTTACGCGGCTGCTATGCAGAATCAAAAGCCAACTGTAACAAAAACACAACCGACTTATGCTATGCCTACAAAGGCAAATCAAACAACAAACATAGCTAAAGCAACAACTAATACGGGGGTAAAAAATGCCTAGTGCATGGAAAGTAGCTCTTGGATCTTTGCTTGGGGGGGTGTCCGGGGGAACGCAGGGTTTTGTAGATCAGAAGAATAAACAACGTGAATTTGCTTTAAAGCAGTTGGAGAACATACCTTCATCTGTAAGGGAGTTAGGGCTTTATAAAAAAATGCCAACTGAAGACCAAGCCGACTTGCTCAATTTAAAAGCGGCTGGTTCTGGTATGGGGTTTACCATCCCCAAGGGTGATGGGGGTCCGGTAAAAGGTCCAGTCACACCAAAAGAACCATCGGAATATGATAAAAAAATGAACAGATGGTTGACTTTGGAAGGTATAAAAAAGTCCGGCAAGCCGTTAACACAAGCCCAGGAAATAGAACATGCAGCGTTAAGAAAAACGATGGCAGGGAAACCAATTGACGAATATATAAGAAGCGCCCTCGAAGACTAAAATTGTTGTTTTAACTAGGAAACTAAATGTCAACCGTACCCCAAGATATAGTTGAACAAAAGCGTCAAGAAGAACTAAGACGCCAACGCGAACTTGCGCTTGCCGAGCTTAAAAAGCCGTCCGGTTTGGGAATGGCTATGGGCATTGATTTCGATAGACGACAGCCCATTACACAGCCTGAGCTTGATAGGCTTTCAAATAGACCCCCTAAACCACGGGAACCAATAAGCACGGTAGAACCCAGACCGGAAGATATAGCCGGTCCAATACCACGGCCTAGCCCTGAACCCAAGTTTTATCCTGCGCTAGAGATACCAAAGTATCAAGCCGCAGTAGCTTCTGAACGAGCGAGGGATTACAGGGAAAGAACCGAACCTCGCCCCAAAGAATACGAACAACTCCAAGATGTAAATAAAATTCCATCTATGGCTAAGAAGTTATTGTCTGAAGAGGTTTTAAAAAACGAAGCCCCTTCCGACACCCTGTCTTCGGGTGCAACTAAAACGATAACTACATTTGCTAGAGGCGGTCTTGGAGCGGCACAAACCGTTCAAAACGCCGCTAGAAACGTAGCATCCGTTGCTGATAGATATATTGACCAGCCAATAACTAAAAAAATAAAAAGTCAACTCGATGCCGATGCGGAGTTTTTAGCTAAACAACAAAAAAGAATTGATGACAATTTTGGGGAGGCTAAACTTCCAGAGAAGGTCGCGTCAGGTGTTGTAACTGGTACGATATTAGCCCCAGCATTTAGATCTCTTTCGGCAGCAACACCCAACTTTGCATTTGGTATGCTGGGTGCTTTAGACGAAGCCGGTAAGGACAAGACAACTCCACAAAACGTAGTTAAAGCTTTTACTAAAGGTGCCACCCTTGATGCTGTTTTTAAGGGGGCTGGAGCATTTAAACCAGTAACTAGAGCCGGGGTGGTATCAGCGGCAACCGGGGCTGGTGCTCTAGCTGAGGGGGCAGACCCGTCTGAGGCTTTAGAGCGAGCCGCTGTTATGGCTGGCCTTTCACTTTCTCACGGCGGTGGTGGAAGGGTTGGCGCAAAAGAAATAGCTGGTGCCATTAAAGAAACCATTTCTAAAGGCGAGAGATATTTAAAGGGCAAAATAACTCCCAAAGAATTAGGTATAGCAAGGGATCAAATAACTAAAAAAATTCAGGAGTTTAACAAGGCTGGCATACCTAGTGAATGGTACGCCCATGAAATACCGGAATGGTATTATAAAGATTTAACCCTATCCCAAATTATCAAATTACGCTCAAGAATGGGAAAGCCACGCCCAGTCGTAGAGGGTGAATATATACCCCCAGAAAAGGCTAAAGGTGTTACAGTTCAGGGCGAAGTTGTAGTGAAACCAAAATACCTGATGCCGTCTGAATTTGCAACCCAACCCCTAGCAGGTGGAATAGCCAGGGGTGTGCCTGGGTCTCCTGAGTGGTCTAAATCGTCACAGACGTTTTTGAAAAAAGCGCAGGAAAAACCTGAACAGGTACAGTCGGGTCCAAGACTTCGATTAATAGACGACGTTACAGTAAAAGATATTCACGGTAACAAGACTACGTTTAAAAAGGGACACGATCTATCCACCAGAATAATGGGTGGTCAGGTCTTAGCCCAAGATGGTAACGATGCAGCTATGCCTAAGAACCAGTTTGAAGCGTTAAAGGGTAAGGCTGTTGAGTTGGGTAAGAAGTCGGCGTTGAATCTTCCAGAGGGTTTGGAGGTTGTGAGCAATGTTGAAAATAAAATTTCTCCGGAAAGGGTAGTTAAAATAACAAAGGCATTTCAACAAGACATACCCAATTTGAGAAAAGCGTTGATAGATAAAATTAATAATATAAAAAGCTTACACGGGAAACAATTATCACCAATAGAAAAATGGAATATACTAAAAAAACAGATAGATCCCCAATATATTCCAGACGGCATTGAACAACAAATAATAGTTAATACACAACCATCCGACGATGGCGAATTTACATGGTATAAAACTGATCCATATAAGTTCCCACCTAACGTTGTTGATAAATTATCTGAGTATGCTATAGTTAAAAGATACAACATAACACCAAAAGAAAAAGAACTGTGGTATGCTAAAATTAACAATGAACCAACTAGGCGTTCGCCCAAACACGCCCAACACATCACAAATCGAGGCGATAACTATAAAGAGACTTTGATTGTTGCGCCCACAACAAAAAGAAGATTGACCGAAGAAGAATCTATAGAAAGAAGTAGATTGGGGTTGAAGGGCAAGTTGACACCAGAAGAAAAACAAAGATACCTTGAATTAAATGCTATTGAAATAGCACCCACAACAGATTTCAAATCCCCCCATTGGGACCAACCTAATGTCGTTACCCACCTTTTAACTTCTGAATATCAGACTACTAAAGGTGAGAAGGTATTTAATATCAACGAGACTCAGAGTGATGCTGACAAAGAATTACGACGAGGTGAAAAAATACCAGAGTCAATGATACCCCATGTCAAAAACTGGCTAGACATATCCTTGACCCAAGCCCTTAAAGACGCTGTAGAGTCTGGAGCTAAGTACCTGTCTTGGGACGACGGGCAGACTGTTAAGGATAGGTATGATTTGAGTAAGCATGTTGATGAGGTCGGTTTAGCTGAATTAAGAGGTGGATACTATCAGTTAATAGGTGAGAAGAATGGCGACCTTGTTATTGAACAACAATTTAATAATATAGACAAACTTCAAGATTATGTTGGTAAAGATATAGCTAAAAAGCTGATAGACCAATCTTACGATGATAGTGGATATAAAAGATTAAGTGGTGAAAATCTTTCCATCGGAGCGGCTTGGGCAGACCACCTCTATAATCGCATCATCCCCAAGAAACTAAAAGAGATGACGAAGAAGTTGGGTGGGCGGTTGGTGGAGATTGAGGTCAATGACGGATCAAAAAAACAAGCCATCCTCATCACCCCTGAAATAATCCAAGCCGTTCAGGGTGGGTTACAGCCGATGGCGGGGGGGATAGCGCGATACTATCGTGGTGGAGGTGATGGTTCTATGCCCAAAGGCGTTACCGCCCAAGAGGTTGTTGACTACGAAGTAAAAGAGTTGGGAAATAATATTAAGGTTGAAAATGGAGTTGATCTTAAACAATATCCATCTGAATCACTACAATGGTTATCCACAACCAAAAAAGGTGCTAAACAATTTGGTGACGTGCAAGAGAAGACTGGCAATTTTACTATACTAGCTAAAGACCCATACGGCGGAGTGTTGGTATCTACAAAACAACCAGACCTCCTTGAAGAAGCCCGTAAGTATAAGACGGCTGAGGAGTTTGTTGATGCACAAGGTAAGCCAGTTTATCATGGGACAAATAAAGAAATAAAAAGGTTCAAAATATCATCTAGCGGAGATTTAGGGGAGGGGGCTTATTTCACACCAGATAAATCTGCGGCTCAAAGGTTTGCGTGGGGAAAGGCATATAATCAAGGTGGAAAACAAAAAATCTACGAAGTTTATTTATATTATAATAAACCTCTAAAGTTGGGAATTGGCATTGATGGAGAAAAAGCGTTAGAGTTTTATAGAAATAGAAATTATCAAGCAATAACAAAGTTAGCTAAAGAAAATGGATATGATGCCGTAATTAGAGAAGGCATTGGCGATATTGGTAATGAAATAGCTGTTTTTTCTCCAAAACAAATCAAAACCAAATCCCAACTCACCGACATCTGGAATAAGGCGCATGGGGTTGGTGAACAATCACTCCTAGAAGAAGCCCGTAAGTATAAGACGGCGGAGGAGTTTGTTGAGGCTCAATCCAAAATTCAGAAACCGGCATTGTCCGATAAAGATATATCAAAAATTGCACAAAATTCAGATAATATGGGTTATACTTTATCTTCAGATGAGAAAAAAGAAGCCCTTAGAGATTTAGTAAATGATTTTAAAAAAAGAGGAATAAAATCTATTGATGCTTATCATATAACAAATGCAAGTGAAGATGTTTTAAAAAAGGATGGGATAAAAGGAACCGAGCTTAATTATATTGGAGAAACAAGTGGAAATTTGCGACCAAAATCAACATATATTTTGTTGGATTTAGATGATGTTAAATTAGCCCAAGATTTCATTAAAACAAGGGAAGAAGGGAATCCAGTAGTTCATATAAAAATCCCCATAGAAGAACTTTATAGACTTAATTGGGACTCTAATTTTAATCTCACAACTGGCACATATTCCTCTGAAAGATTTTTAGGTGATATACCAAATGATTGGATACAAAACTACTACAAAACCAAAGGCCAGCTCACCTCCATCTGGAACAAGGCGCACGGGGTTGGTGGCGGTAAAGACTTCAAAGATTTAAAGTTGTTCCACGGCTCCAAGGGTAAGGTTTCTGAAGAAACTAAATCGTTTCAAAACGTTTGGGAAAATGACAATCAAAACAACCTATTAAAAGAGTTGGCTAAGGATGGCGTAAAAGAGGCTGGCTTTTTGGTGGGTAAATATAAACCGAACAATTGGGTGTTATCGGATAGACTGATAGCTAGGATAGCTAAATCACGTGGATATGATGCTGTGATGTATAGTAATTCAGACCGTCCTCAATTGGGGTATGAAATACACGACGTAAATGAAGGTAAGTTTTACGCCGAAAAGAAAGAACTTGCCGAACTATATGCAAAACAAAAAAGAGATCTAAAGCATAAATCCGTAGGAGCCGCTGGTAAAGATCTCCCAACCGACAATATACCGCTTGAAGGTTTTCCTGAAAAGCTACAAGTTAAAAACGTTGACGGTGAGAGCGTTAACGTAACCACAACACCCAATGAAAAGATCAGCATCGACCTCGTTCAAAACCCAGATGGTACTGTTGAGTATGAACTGCACGACGGAAAGACTGTTACGATACCAAAGTCGGTAGCTGCTAAATTGGTAAATAAGTTTGGAAAACAAAAATCATTTAATGACAGAGATGTAGCTAAAAATACCCTAATAGAGGACATGAAGAACGGAGTTGCGAAGGGTATAAGAGAAAGAAGGTATGCTCTTAATACCGCTAACTATGAAACCAATAAATTTATACACGAACTAAATAAGAAAACAACAAAACCACAAAGAGAGATTATACCATTCATAATAGAAAAAACCGTCGTTCCGGAGGCTTTAGGAAGGCCCGAACTGGTTGAGGAATATAAAAAGTCGAAGACCAAGCTACTGCCAGTTGCAAAGGAAGTACAGGATCACTTAGACGAAATGTGGGAGAAAATAGTAGAAAACACAGATAAGTTAAGCGCTGAACAAATAGAAAACTATATCACCCATATATGGGATATACCTAAAGCTAAAAAACAAGAAGTCACAAACTGGTTTACAACTCGAAACAGATTTCTAAAAAAAAGGCTCATTCCAACCATCAAAGAAGGGATAGAGAAGTTTGGGCTGAAACCTAAGACTTTAGATGTTGGTGAAATAATTAAGATCCACGACGGTGTTGCTAATAGGGTTATAGAGAACAACAAGTTTGTCCATTTCTTAAAAGATCAAAAAATAGAAGGTCTTCCGCTTATAATGAGGATGGACAAAGCTCCCGACGAGTGGCCCATATTCAATCATCCCGCTTTAATGAAGCAGATATACATCCCCGCTGAAGGTGACAAGCCTGCGAAGATAATAAAGATACCATCAAAGGTACACCCCGATATTAAAGATCACTTGGAGGTTATATTCGGTAGCAACTTTCACCATCCGGTTATTCACGCTTACGAAGCTATTGCTGGTTTTCTTAAAAAGACGCAGCTTACTATTTCATTGTTTCATCATATGGCTTTGTTTGAAACTGCGGTATCAACAATGGGTTTACCCAAAACAACCAAAATAGCGTTTAACCCCGTAAGGGTTTATAAGGCTCTGATGAGGGGGGAGCTTGACGCTTTTTCAAATGAACCTCTGGCTAGAGATAGCATCGGTCACGGTCTTCAAGTTGGAGCAACTGCCGATATACCCGTAGCCCAGATTCAAAAATACCTAAACGACTTCGCTAAAAAAACAAAATCAATTCCACTCGCGAGAGAAGCTACTAAATTATTAGCCACGTTTAACGAGAAATGGGATGCGGCTTTGTGGGACTATTATCACGATGCTTTAAAACTCTATGGTTATGAAACATTGGTGAATAAATTAGTAAGCCCCAAAAGGGGTGATATAGACAAACAAAAAGAAGAAATAGCTCAGTTTGTAAACGACACTTTCGGTGGACAGAATTGGGATGTCCTTTTAAAATCGCCAAAAACTTTACAGATTTTAAAATGGTTTTTATTGTCTCCTGACTGGACGTATTCTACATTAAGACAGGCGCTTTCACCTACCGGGGCTGGTGCTATTTTTAAAGAATTAAAACCTTTAAGACGTAAGATGGGCAGAAACTTTTGGATTAAAGCTGCGTTATATTTTGGCGTGGGAATGAACCTATTAAATGTTCTTTTCAGAAAAAAAGACAGGGAAGAAAATCCAGAATATTACGAGGACATTCCCGATAAATACAAAGGGAAGACAACAGAATTGTTAGGCGAACATTTAAGTAATATGTTAGAAGATACAATGTTTGGAAATACTATGGGGCACAAGACGCATCTTTTCCTGGGAAGATATGAGGATGGTTCCGAGCGTTATTTAAGATGGGGTAAGCAGTTTAGGGAACTCCCGGAAATGTTTGTAGATGCTTCAGGATTTAGTCCTATAACGGCTTCAATGCAAAAAATGGCTGGTAAAACTAATCCACTTCTCCAACTGGGGGTAAAGGCTTTTACAGGTTCCTCTCCCAGTGGATTCACGGAACAAGATTTAAAAGATAAGATGGGATGGGAGCGCGTGTGGGGACTGGGAAAGGTTCTTTTAAAAACCCCGCTGCCGTTTAGTTCAAGGAGTCTATACGACCCCGACAAGGAATTTCATCTTACCGATTTAGCTATGCCAAGTTCTAAAGGCATGACCCGTTCTGCCGCTATTAGATACTTCAGGTCGGCCATAGAAGAAAAGAACGAACGAATGATGGCGGAAACTTATCAGGCGGCCTTGAGAAATAACCTGCCAGCCTATCATCTTTTTAATTCTGCGTTGTCTTCATTAAAAACTGAAGCAACACAATCGGTTTCAGAGGGTGTAAAAACATTAGAAGATGTAAAGGCGGCAATAAAAGCCACACAAAAACCTGACGACAAGGTTAGGCTTATAAGGAGAGCATATCGGATAGCCGAGGAGGTTGCTCTTCAAAAGGCGGGAATAAAGCTTTTAGAAGTATCAATAGAGCAAATGAAAATTGGAGTTGACCCTATGGATTATATGAAGGGCGTTGACGACGCTGATGGGTCTTACGACGAAGATAATTAACATAAACCGAGGAAACAGTGAAACTAAAAAGCCTACAAGAGTTGAAAGACAAATACGGCGAAATGATAAAGGCGGCTTGTAAAAAACACAACCTTGAAGAGCACCTACTAGCCGGTCTTATCTGGCAAGAGTCCAGGGGTGATTGGCAAGCTGTTAGTTCCGTTGGGGCGTTTGGTTTAACCCAGGTAATGCCTGCTACTGCAAAAGACAGGGGTTACAATTTATCAACCCCTGAAAAGCAGATATATGCTGGAGCTGATTACTTGGCATGGATAGACAAACACTTTTCCAAAGGCGACGTTGTTAAATTACTGGCGGCATATAACGCCGGGGTCGGAAGATTGAAAGACAACAAGTGGAAGCGTTTTAAGGAAACAAGGGACTATGTAAGTAAGGTTCAATTACACGCTGAAAAATATAAACAACTTCTAACAGAGGAGGCAATATGTGGGGAAGAATTGTCGAATGGTTCGACGGTAGAAAAACGAAGCTATCGGGTTTGGCTACGGGGTTGGTTGCCCTGCTTATGCAGCAAGGCATCATCTCAAAGGAAATAGGCGAACTGCTTATGACCGTAGGTGGAATTTTGGTTGTATGGTTTTTGAGGTCGGGGGTTAAAAAGGCGGCGCAATGAGTGATCTAGTGAAGCTTATAACCTCAATACTATCCGCAATCTATAAGTATCTCAAGTTGACAACAATGAGAGAACGATGGACTAAACAAAGGAAGAGATATGAAATTAGGCAAAATACTCGTATTGATCTTGCTAATAAGCGCAGGGATAGCGTGCGCAAAGCAAAAGCCTAACTATTCTATTCCTGAGTTTGTTTCGGTTCCGGAACAACAGGACTATAAGTCTGATGTTTACTATAGGCTATGGATAGAGGCTGAACAAGCTTTAGAAGAATGTGAAGCCGACGTTAGAAGTTGTGTAACTAGCTGTGACGATTATATCTTTTAAGTCTTTTATTAGCTTCATGGCGGGACTTTGAATCTAGCTCGTCCCAAAGTTTTTTAAGGATTCGGTACCCGCGCTTTTTATCTTCTTCGGTGGGGAGGTCGGTTACAATGTTAATCGATCTCCTCATTTTTTTAGCAGACTTTCCGTTCATATTTTTCCTTTGAAGTATTTATTAACGGTATCTTTAAACTCTTCAAACGACTTGCAGATCTCGGTGTAATAACCCCTGTCTTTTAAATTCTGCATAACTTCTAACTGTTCAGGGGAGGCTTTACCCTTAGGTGTTTTCATCTCTATCCAAAGACCATGATATTTTTTAGTTGGCTCAGGTATAAACAAATCTGGTGCGCCTTTTAAAAGACCTGTCTTTTTAAGAATAGCTACTATTGCAAATCTATTACCACCTAAAAGAGCACCGTTTGGGATGCTTAGAATCATCCGTTCCCGGTGTTGCAAGTTAAACCACGATATACACAGGCTTTGAAGTTCAGCTTCCGGTTGCATTTTCAACTTCCTGCAACCAGTCTTCCTTAATCATATTAATACCATTAAGGAGGTTGCCAACCCAACACTTGTTCTTGTTGAACCTATCTGAAAACTTCTTGATAGACCCGACATCGTTAACAACCCTTCTCAATCTAACAATGCGGTCTTCGTTTTCTTGTAGGTCATCAGCGGTACGTTTGATTCTTAATTTTGGCATCTCTGCTCCCCTCCACTATAACTAATATTATTTCTACTAGATACTCCAAAGCCTTATTAAGATCCGGAAAGACGTAGTTTTTATTAATTTCAAAAGCCGCCTGTTCATGTTCGATAAAACATTTGTTTCCATGACCGCTTAAATACCTACCATCTTCTATCCTAGCTGAGAAGTGCTCATTTTGGTCGATGTACAACACATAACAAAGGCTTCCTGATCTCATCTATATCCCCACTTTATAGGAACCCAAGTTCCTTTACAAGTATATTTATCTTTAAAAAAGTCGTATGACAAATTCTCATATCCGGAACATTTTAAACCATATAACATCAGACCCCAGACGGAGCCTTGTTGTGGGTCTTGAGGTGTGCAGACTTCAAACCAATCTATGAATTTAACCAAGCGACAGTTATCCATCTAGCCTCCCTATCTGATAGCCTAAAAATATTCCAAAACAAACCGATACAAAGAAGATAGAAAATATCATCCTTCACACTCCACGGTTTTGATTGAAACTTTAGCCACCCCAGATTTGTCTAGGTCTATCTCACAAGCTGCGGCATGGGATAGATCTATAATTCTGTTTTTAATAAACGGTCCCCTATCATCTATCGTTACCACTACGCTTTTATCGTTAGAAAGATTTACCACCTCAACGCAGGTACCAAAGGGTAAGGTCTTGTGAGCGGCGGTCAGTTCCTTGCCTGTAAATATCGTCCCAGAAGCTGTGGTTTTACCAACAAATCCAGGTCCGTACCACGATGCAAAGCCTAGTATGGTTATAAGTAGTAGCTTCATTTGAAATGCTCCATTCTATCTTTAATCATTTTTATTAGTTTCGGGTCCCTGTAATTAAACATATCCGGGAGGTTGAGATTTATAATTTCTTTATCCGTCATTTCTTTTAGTCTTCTGAACTGCTCTTCCGTAGAACAGACAACCATGTCAGCCCAGGTTAAAAGCACGTCATCAACTGGGATTAAGGCAAAGCCTACATCCAAGCCAGCAGCTCTAGTATTATAATTGTACGGCTCTTGGGACAAAACGTAAGCCATAGTTGGCGATCTTAAAAGCCCCGCCGAACAGACACACAGGACCCTTTTATAACTACCCTGAAATGGGTTTTTAACGTTCCAGATTCTGTTGTTCATTTCCGTCCCTTCTTTTTTACAATTTCCCTAGAACACTTATTCATAGCTTCTAAGAAAAGCATCTGATAGTAGTAAGCCCTCATCTCTTCGGTTTCTTCGCTTTCATTTATATTAACAGCCCTCATAACTGCTGAAACCAGGTGATAAATTTCATGGGCTACAATAGAAAATCCCGTAGTACTTATAATGTCTTTTACCCAAACGATAAAAACGAGTTCTTCGGTGTCTGTTTTTTTAAGCGTTATCATAGAACCGCAAGCCCCACTTGTTTCAAACTCAGTTTTGAAAGTTTTGTATATCCAATTAAATAATTCTACTTTATCACAACCTATAACCAGGTGACATTCAAATGGATAGGGTCTTAAGTCTAACGTAGTTTTGATTTTCATTTAGACCCCATTGCAATTACGTGGGCTTCAGTCCCGTCTAAAACAACACCACATCCCATAACGGGTTTTGTCTGCATACTCTCAGCGTACTTAAAGGCATAGACATTGCTATCATGACCAGCCCCTACGCACATACCGAAGATTCTTTTCTCTTCGGTCTGGACGTATTCAACTCCCAACTTTGTGTGATAATGACCTATAACCATAGATCTCATTCTTTTAATAGCGTAGTTGATGTGAGGGAAAGAGCCTCCCCCCACTAGATCTCCGTGACAATAAACCACACCGTCAATGATCCACTCCCTATTCCAGAACCAACCCTTTGGAGCG
>Ga0208195_1003936_pt1 | contig 12142 bp, 9 predicted proteins | sample AD_UKC077_MetaG_FD_184441 | JGI IMG/M metagenome (GOLD analysis project Ga0208195, IMG submission 184441) | Active sludge microbial communities of municipal wastewater-treating anaerobic digesters from USA - AD_UKC077_MetaG (SPAdes) (version 2) | ecosystem: Engineered > Bioreactor > Anaerobic >...
CCTTCTTCGCTTTGAACCTTGAATCAGTCCAAAACGTAAGCAGGACACGGCGTTGCGCCCCAAACCGCCAGGTAAACGACCCACTACAACGTCACAAGAGCCTCAACCACAAGGCCGTGTACCAAGTTGAGTTCGACTCAGTCCAACTCATCCGCAAGTGCATCACTGCGATCGACGACCACCTCAATGTCGCCGCAATGCAGTACGTCGTGCAAGCAGGTACGCAGGTCGACTCACTCGACGCCGAAGACCTTGCGACCGGACGAGGGTTTGGCATCTCAACCACGGCCACTCACACCGAGACTGCTTCAGCCGGATCGCAGGTGAAGTACGACTTGCTCGGCGAAGTCGCGGATAAAACGCAACTCACCCGACGCACAGCTGCTGCGATACTCAGGGGGATCAATCCAGCTACGTTTGCCAAGTTTCGGCTCAACCCAGAGCAATTCATCACCGAGGCTGCTCGAATCGTCAATGAGCAGAAGGCCACCGCAATCATCGAGCACCTGACTTACGACGCCCTGGAAGACCGCTTTGATACCGCGATTTTCACTGACAGTCAGACCGCGCAAGACTTTGCCAACGCCGGAGACAAGCTGAAGAAACACATCTACGACTACGTGGTGACCGACTCTAAGATCGAGCGCAAGTTCGTTAACGAACTTGATACCAGCAACGAGGTTGCGGTTTATGCCAAGCTGCCACGTGGGTTCTTCATCCCAACGCCGGTTGGTGACTACAGTCCTGACTGGGCCATCGCCTTTACGGAGGGAACGGTCAAGCACGTCTACTTCGTCGCCGAAACGAAGGGTTCATTGTCTTCGCTTCAACTCAAGGGGGTCGAGGAGACGAAGATCGAATGCGCCCGGAGGTTCTTCAAATCGCTGAACAAGAAGAACGGACGAGACATCAAGTACGACGTTGTCACCAACTACACCGAACTCATGCAACTGGTGACGGTTTGAACAAGCATGGTCGATACCGACTCGGACGGTTACCACCGTCTCATGAGACACAGCAATTTCGCATAAACGCGGCGTCGAGGACGTGCACCCCCTCGTCTGTGAGCCCGTGACCGAGATGCTCCCGGCAGGCCTGGTCGGCGCCGCGCAGGATGAAGTCGACCACTTCGGTCGGGGTGTAGACGATGCCGAGCGCTTCGGACTGCTTCTTGAATGCAGTGCGGAAGAACTTCTCGTAGAGCTCGGCGATGAGATGTTGCTTGCCTTCGGCAGAAACCACTTGCTCAGCGCGCAGCCGCACGGAGTCGTAGAACTTGTCCAGTCGTTGGGTTCCGGCGTCCAGACCGTGGCCGTCGAGGGCGTCGGTCATGGCTTGCATGACCCTGGACACCGGGTTGTGGGCGGCGAAGTCGTGGCCGGCGAACAGGGCGTCGAAGATGGGTTTGGTGATCAGGTGCTGGGAGAGCATGTTGATCGCGTCGTCGCGGCTGATCGAGTCGTTGAGGTTGTCGCGCAGCCCTTTCCAGAACCGCTCGAACTGTGCGGTGACCGCCGGGTCAGTGTCCGGAGAGGCCAGGATGGCGTTGATGCGGGTGACCTGGGCGGTGGCGATGTCGGCGACATCGGCGGCCCACTGGTCCCAGTAGACGCGGGTGCCGACCTTGTCGACGATGCGGGTGTAGATCGCTTCCTGCCACTGCCCGACGGAGAACAACGCCATCTGGGACGGCTTGGTCGCAGCCTGTTCCGCGCCGTCGGTGGTGGGTCCGACGTGCGCCCCGAGAAGCTGGTTGCCGCCCATGCCGGCGGCGTCCTTGGAGCCAGCATTGAGCGCGATGCTGTTGATCGTCGCGTCGAACCGCTCGTCGTGGGAGCGCAGCGCATTGAGGACCTGCCAGACCACTTTGAAGCGCTGATTGTCGGCCAGGGCGGTGGCGGGGTCGACCCCCGATGGCACGGCGATGGGCAGGATGACGTAGCCGTAGTCCTTGCCCGGGGACAGCCGCATCACCCGGCCCACGGATTGCACGACATCGACCACGGAGTTGCGGGGTGCCAAGAACAGCACAGCGTCGAGCGCGGGTACGTCGACACCCTCGGATAGGCACCTGGCGTTGGTCAGGATGCGGCATTCGCCCTCCCCCACAGGCGCTTTGAGCCACGCCAGTTCGGCGTTGCGTTGCAGGGCGTTGTAGGTGCCGTCCACGTGGCGGACGTCGCACACCAGGCCGCGGTTGGTGGCGGTGACCGGATGGCCCTGGTCTTCCAGGGCGTCGAGGGTCTGCTGATAGCTCGAGACCACGCGCGGGAACATCTTGGCCAGCTGTTTGGAGGCGGCGATGTCTTTGGCGAAGGCGACTGCGCGTTGCATCGGCGGGTCGTCGGCGGCGAAGTTGGGGGTGCCGTCGGCGGTGGCCCCGGCGCGTTTGGCCAGGCCGTTCCAGCAGCCGACGATCTTTGAGGCGTCATCGAGGTGCAGTTCGCCCTCGGCGGCGAGTTGTTGCTGCATGGGGGCGGTGATGGCCGACTCGTCGACGGTGAGGACCAGCACCTTGTAGTCGGTGAGCAGGCCGCGCTCGACGGCATCGCCGAACGACAGGTGATGGAACTCCGGGCCGTAGCGCACCTCGTCGTCCATCGACACCAGCTCGGCGGAATACTGCTCGGCCTTGTCCTTGACGGTTTCGGCGAAGATTCGCGGGGTCGCCGTCATGTATAGCCGGCGGGCGGCGCAGATGTAGTCGGCGTCGTGGATGCGCACGAAGTTCGACTCGTCGTCACCGGCCAGGGTGACCCCTGTCGTGCGGTGGGATTCGTCAGCCACCACAAGGTCGAAGCGGTCTACTCCGAGGGCTTGGGCGTCGGCCACGGTGGGCAGGGACTGATAGGTGGAGAACACCACGGTCAGGCCTTTGGCCCGCTTGCGGTGCTCCATTTCCTCGCGAAGCTTGGCCGGGTTGGTGGTGACCGGGATCGGCACGTCGTGGACGTTGAAGTCTTCGATGCTGCGCAGCTTGCCCACCTTGGTGTCTGAGCACACTCCGAAGGCCCGCATGTCGAGTTCGCACTGCGCGGTCCACTCCCGCAGCGACTGGCTGAGCAGCGAGATCGACGGGACCAGGAACAGCACGCGGGCGCTGCCGCCGGCCTCCTCAGCGATCCGTTCGGCGATCTTCAGGGCGGTGAACGTCTTTCCGGTGCCGCACGCCATGATGAGTTTGCCTCGGTCATTGCCCACCGCGAAGCCGCCCAGGACCGCCTCGATCGCCTCAACCTGGTAGGGGCGGGGCTGCTTCCTCTGTGCGGGGGACAACCCGATGGCGAGGTTGCCTTGCGGCCAGGCGATGTCCCAGTCGATGGGGCTTTCGGCGATGTCGGCCATACCGATCCGCTGCACCGGGATCTGCTGATTGCCTAAGGCGTCCTCGGCGTTCTTGCCCCATTTGTCGGTGGTGGAGATGATCACCCGGTTGGTGAACGGTTTCTTGCCCGAGGCGGTGAAGAACGAGTCGATGTCGCTCTTGGCGAGCAGGTGGCCAGGTTCGTAGAACTTGCATTGGATCGCGGTGAGATTGCCGGTGTCACGCTCCCGGGCCACCAGGTCGATACCGGTGTCCGGCTTGCCGGCCCGGCCTTCCCAGTCGATCCAGCGGCAGACCTCGTCATACTGCTGGGCCAAGGCGGGGTCGAGCTGGAAGTAGCGGACCATCAGCTGCTCAAACAGGGTGCCACGGTCGACGTTGGTCGGCGCCTGCCGCAGAGCGGCGAGAACGTCGCTAATTGAACCCATGTTCACCCCCGGCCATTTGTTGTCTCAAACATAGTGGTCGAGGTAGGTGACACCGGGTTTCACACCCCGGGCCGGCACGCAACCCGCTGTGCGATCGACTGCGCGAGTGACGCGCCCTTATCTGCCTTCGGTGGCGTAGTTTGCGCGGAGACCTATAGCCAGGGTGGCGAGAATCCTGGCCTGGGCCGATGCGATATCGGCGAGAATCGTCATGAGGTGGGCCAAGACGCCTGGATCGTCAATCGGCTTCGCAGCCTTGATTTCCTCGGCCAGGACAGCCATTCCCCTGTGGATGTCCTCGGCTTGGGCGATCAGGGCCCCCCGCGCGGTGGGGTTTGGAGTCGTCGGCCGGGTCGGGTGAAACAGTTGTTGAGGCCACAGCGCGTCAGCAGACGCATTGGGCGACCGCGCGACGCGCAGTCCCCGGCCGGAAGTCGGTACAACAAGACCTGCATGGCGAAGTTCCTGGACCACTCGTCTGACAGTCGTGCGAGCGACGCCACATTGTTCGGCCAGTTTTCGGTCGGCGTCCGAGGTGCCGGATCGACCGCCGGATTCGCCAAGCCGACCGCGCCGACCAGCGTGCCCGAGACCTCGCCGTCGACCGCGAATTCTGGCGGAAATACTTCCGCGCCCCGGTGGGGGAGTAGTGCAGGAAAGGAGGAAGTGTCTGACCCGCGTGAGGTCGATCGCAAAAACGGCTCGCCACCGTTCGAACAGATCGCGAGGATGCTCCGACATGCGATTACCTCAGGCGAACTGCGCTGCGGGGATCGCCTGCCGACAGAGACGATCCTGCAGTGTTTGCGCGTCGAGAATGGCGAGTTCGCTGTGGTCGGTCACGGCGTCGTAGATGTAGCCCATAAGCACCCCGTCGTCCTCGGCCGCGTCAGCCGAGCGTGGGTGGAAGACGAACTCGCCCAACTGCTTTCCAGCCCCGAACGAGCGGGTCGCCGATCCGTTGCCGACGAAGTCGTGCTTGTGTAGACGATCCGTGCCGTTGCTCTCATTGCCGAATCCCGGTGCGTAGCCGTAGCGGTGGCGTTTGCCGACCAGGCGTTCGTCGACGCGGGGGAACTCCTGGCCGCGGTCATCGATGCGGGACTCGCGGACCTTGCCGTGGGCGAGGTCGATCACCCAGCGGTCCAGCGTGGGCAGACCCTCGTCGGGGCCGAGACGATCGGAGCCGACCATCTTCGGGTGCCTCGCCACGTCCAGCACGATGCCGTCGCCGTCGTCATAGGCGTTCATCGGATGGAACACGTAGCACGGCTCGACCTCGAACCAACGGACATCGGCGTCCCCACCGTCGCGCGGCATCACGCCAACCCGAGCCGGGTAGTGCGGGTTCCACCGGTACGGGAAGCGGCGGTTCGGCGGTGGCGGGTTTGGACTGGCGCATCATGATGGGATCCGGAATGCGAACCCGCCCGATCAGCGCCGACATCATCAGCCGGGCCGGCAGTCGCAGCGGTTTGGGCATCGTCATCTCGGCGGCCAGTGCTGCGTCGAAGGTGACCGGCAGGTCGTAGTCGTGCATCATCGGGCTGCCGTGCACGGTGATGTCAACGGTGCGCCGGGCCCGGCCATCAACCCCGATCACCGAGTACTGCACGGTGTTGCCCCGTTCCATGCCGTAGGTGACGGCACGTAGCTCACCGGTTTCCGGATCCCGCTTGGGGTGGGCACTGTAACCCCCGGGCAGTGTCCCGCAGAAGTCCCACACCCCGACGGTGTCCAGCTCGTCGGTGAGCCCGTACTGCGCCGCCCCGGATTCGACCAGGGCCAGGGTCCGGCCGGCGTGGCCGATCACGTTGGTGTTGGCGCCTAGCTCGGTGACCTTGAACCGGCCTTGCGGGGCAGGCTCCCCCAAGGCCCGGCACCGCCTCGACCCCGCAGCCGCTGCTCGACTTCCGTACCGACGTCACGGTCATCGGCCGCCCCACCGGCCGGGCCGGCCGATCGGCGTCCTACGAAGTCCTGCACGACGTGGTACAGCGCATGATCGCGGCGGACCGGATTCGCGACGACGGCAGCCTGGCAATGACCGCACGGCTGTGGGCCATCTGCCACGGCGCGGTGAGCCTGGATTTGGCCGGCTACTTCGGACACGACGGTCACGGACTCACCGAGGTACTCGGGCCCCTAGCCGTCGACACCATCGTCGGAATGGGCGACACCCGGGAGAAAGCCATGCAATCGCTTGCCACCGCGATTGAATCGTTGGACCCGCGGCACCTGTGATCGGTGCCACGTTCCGATGTACGACGACCCCGCCCTGGTGACGCACACCATCGTCGAATTCACGGCCGCCGTTGACGGCGGCGCCGGCCAGGACGGCAAACCCGGGGCGGCCTATTTTCCGTGAGCGACAGCAAGGCCGGTGAAATTGCGCCAGCAGTCGCGAACTTTTAGTTTGTATAGACTGCGGCCACTATTTCGCGTCAAGCAGCTGGCGCGTCTAGGTACGGCTCAGGGAAGGGGGGCACACACCGGTGGCCACCCCCAAGACCGAGGCCGATCGCGCGCTCGCCGATTTCTGGCGGTCGTATAAAGACGCAGGGCAGGGCGGCTTTCGGTACGCCTTGAAAAACCCGCGCGATGTGCTGCGCGCAATGATCGCCATCCGTGAGCTCCCTACCATTTATCCGCCTCAGCTATCCGACACTCCCGATGGCCGGGCGATCGGACGGGTGCTCCACCAGAAGGGTCCGGGAGGACTACCGGCGCGGTGGTGGAGCTTTGCGGCACTTCCCGTCCCGGAGAGACCGGCGGATTCGCTGAAGAGCCCGCAGGCCAAGCGGCTTCGCTACACCCTTCGCCAGGCCGCAGCGGCGAACATCACCTGCCGACCGGTTGAGCCGAGCGAACGAGCCGCCCTGGTGGAAGAGGCCAACGAGCGCGATCGCAACCACTCCAATCCGACCTACCGGGTGGAGAACCCTCAGAACGAGGCACTGCTGGACCACGACCTCTGGATCCTCGCCGAGGACGACACCGGGGAGCCCCTGCTTCTGGCCGTGGTCGCGGTCGACGGCGAGTTCGCGGTCCTGCGCTACTTCCGCACTCTGGGAGATAGCGAAAAGCACTCGCTGAGCCGGTATGTCGCCCACTACGCGATCGTGGAGGCACTGTCCGAACGGGGCGTGCGGTGGCTGGTGGACAACGAACCACCGGCGTCACAGACCAACGGCGTGCGACTCTTCCAGCGAATCATCGGCTTCCGCTACGTGCGCATCCACAGACCCGGGCGGCGCTATCGCAAAGTCCTCGCGAGCGATGACAAGGACTCCGATAACCTCGCTTCCCGTGGCTGATCTATAGCGCGCAACGATTCGATCAGCAGGCCTATGTGGTCATCGGAGAGGCCGTCGGGCTCCCCTGCCGCGGTGCGGGAGGTGATCACGACGTCGCCGCGCAAAAGTGGTGTCTGCGCCGCGGCAAATCCGGTGAACGCGAACAGCAGTTTGGTGGCCGGTCCATTCAGGCGGCGGCCGCTCATCGTCGGCGTGAACCAGAATTGGTAGGTGCCGTCGGAACTGCTGAGAGCCTCGACGTGATGTGAGCCGAGCCGGTCGGCGATGTCGGAGACGGTCCTCGCCGTGAAGGTGTACAGCTCCTGATTGCGGCTGGCGAGGACACTACGCATACGGACAAGCCTGCCACGGCGGTCGGACATACCGCTGCGCTAACGGGGTTGGCCGTTCAGCGCGGCGTGCCTGTGGCGCGGACCTTCGGCGCGAATCCACGCTGCTCAGCGATACGTGTCAGAGATCGCGGCCGCTGGTGGTGTGTGCGCGGGAGGGGTTGGTGCGGGCGCGGTGGGCGGCGGCTTGTTGTTGCGCCCACTGGTAGGCGGCGGGGTTCAGCCCGCCGGGGGGCTGCTGGTGGGAGGCGTTGGGGGCACTGATGTTTCGGTGTTGTTGGTGTGCGGGGCTGGGGGTGAAAAGGGCGGCGAGACGGGGGTCGGTTTTCCAGCTGTCGCCGTAGATCTGCACCGCCGACCAGAGTGCGATGGCGGGGGTTGCGGGGCCGTGGAGGCGCACGGGTGCGCACTGGTCGTGGTTGAAGGCCATGACCAGTGTGCGGGTGGGCAAGTCGATGTGGTGTTCGGCGAGGTCTTGGTACCAGAAGGATATCCAGCCGCCGTCGGGGCGGTTGCACATGATGCGGGCGGTGGTGGTGAGCACGGAGGCGGGGCGGGTCAGTCGCCATTCGGGTTGGGATTGTTTGGCGGCCTGGCGGTTTCGGCGCCCGTCGAGGGCGGCTTGGGCGGCCATCGTTCCGAGCATCAGCATGGGGTTGTAGGCCATGATGGGCGCTCGGCCGCCGTGGTGGGCGGCGGGGCCGCTTTGGAGGCGGCTGTAGTGGGCTGAGGCGTGGTTGCGGACCTGTTCGCCGGGTTCGAGGAGCAGACCGTGCACCGGGTGGATGGGCGGTTGACGGCCTTGTGCCAGTGCTGTGGCGCATCCGTGGGCGTAGTCCCACCACGGGTCGCCGCTGACACCGGTCGCGGCGGTGCGGGGGTCGGCGGGCATCAGGGATTTCTCGGCTAGAGCGCCAGGCCGCCGCGACCGTCGTCGCGGTCCACGTCGAGGTCGGTGGTGTCGCGATCGGTGGTGTTGTCGCGGTCGCGGCACTCCTCGCGGTAGGCCTTGGCGCGGTGACGGGTGGCGAGGATGTAGGCGTAGCGGTAGGCCTCAGGTGAGTCGTAGCCGGCTTCCTCGCAGAGAGCGGGGGTCGGGTTGAGGCTCAGCGACCAGCCCGGTTGGCGGCCGGCGGCGCGCATCCGTTCGGCGACGTCGGCGGCGGCGGCTTTGGCGGCGTCGCTTTCTGATTCCAGGCGCAGCACGGCGGTGAGTTCCTCCAGGAGGGCACGTTTTTCGCCGAGTTCGTCGCGGTGCTCGAAAGGTTCCGCGGCGCTGCCGGTGAGGTCGGCGAGTTCATCGGTGATCACCGCCTGGTGGGCGGTGAGCCGTTTGTGGTGCGCGGGAATGTCTTTGTAGAGGTTCTCCGCGCGGGTGAGCAGCCCGCGGGCTTTGGTGTCGGCCCCGCCGAGGGTGGGGTGACAGGCGGCGATCAGGTCGGTGGTGGAGATCGCGATTTCCGCGGACGGGGTTTCGAAGGAGAGGTTCACGGTGCCGGCGACGTTTTCGCGGCGGGCGACCAGGGACAGTCCGTTGATGGTGGCGACGGGGCGGGTTTCCCAGTGCGGGCGGTCGCGCAGTTGTTCCCAGGCGCGTTGGCAGGCGTGGGCGAAGGGCAGGGCGGCGTCTTTGCGGTCGGTGAAGTCGTGGTCGCCGATGGTGGCGGCCAGGGGGCCGGTGGCGCGCTCGGCGATTTGCCCGACCAGGGGTGTGAGTTGGTCGATGGCTTCCTGTCCCCTGGCGATTTGGCGGGTGGTGTCTTTGACGAGGCGTTCGCGGCGGGCAATCGCGTCGAAGTGCGAACGTTCCAGGGCGTCGAGCCGGGCGACCTCGTCGGTGAGTTTGACCTGCTGGATGTAGCGCGGGTCTCCGGTGGAGGCGGCTTTGGTTTCGGCGGCGCTGGCGGTGAACTCTCCGCCGATGTCGTCGACTTCGGTGGCGTCGACCTCGTTGCGTTTGATCTGTTCGATGAACATCGCTTTGGCTTCGACTTTCTGCCACATGAAGGTGTCGAAGCTGCCTTCGGTCACGTAGTTGAGGATTTCGACTTCGGCGTTTTGGTTGCCTTGGCGGATGGCCCGGCCTTCGCGCTGCTCGAGGTCGGCGGGCCGCCATGGGACATCGACGTGGTGCAGGGCCACGGCGCGGGTCTGCACGTTGGTGCCGGTGCCCATTTTTTCGGTCGATCCGATGAGCACCGAGACCTCGCCGCGGTTGCATTGGTCGAACAGCTGCAGTCGTTCGTCGGCGGTGCGGGCATCGTGGATGAACCGTATCGCCGCGGGGTCCAGGCCCTGCTCGACCAGTTCGTCGCGGATCGCGGAGTACATCGAAAAGCTTTGGCCCTCTTTGGGTGTGCCGCGGTCGCAGAACACGATTTGCAGGCCCCCGGTGCGCTCCATGGGGGCTTTGGTGTCCGGGGAGAGGTACACGTTGTCGGCGGTCTGGCGGTGTATGCGCATGATTTCGTCGGCGACCGTCTTGGCGCGGGAGGTTTCGGGTTTGGCCAGGTTCGCCAGCCGCGGGTCGAGGGAGACGTTGCGGCCGTCGTTGCTGATTTTGAGGATGTTGTCCAGATCCATGCGTTTGGGGTCGATGGATGCTGCGCGGTGGGCCAGGTCGGTGATGAAGTCCTTCACTTCCTGGCTGGGGGTGATGGTGATGATGGTGCGGCGTCCGCCGGCCAGTTCGGGAAGCGTGAGTCCTGTTCTGCCGCTGGCGACTTGGTTACGGGTGACGACGTCGGTGAACACCGAGGACAGGGAGAGGAGTTCTTGGAGGTTGGTGAACTTGCCGACGCGGGTCACCGGGTGCAGGCCGGTGCCGGTCGCGTTGGCTTCCACGGTGCTGATCTGGGCGGTGAAGGTGTGTCCCCAGTCGTTGATGTCGGCGGTGCCGCTGTCGGTGAGCAGGTCGGGGCGCAGGTAGGACTGCATCACGTACAACTCGCCGAGGCTGTTGGCGACGGGGGTGCCGGTGGCGAAGGTCGCTACCCGTTCGACCACCTCTGCCGGCGGTGTGCCGGCGGCCACCGCTTCGTCGCGGCGGCGCGCCCGCAGCACCATCAGTTTGAGGTCCAGATCGGTGGCTTTGTTCGACCCTGACGGGCAGCCGAGTTCGCGGATCTGCGACACCCGGGTTTTGTTCTTGTAGTGGTGGGCTTCGTCGACGAACAGGTAGTCACAGCCGGTTTGTTCGAAGGTGACGCCGGTGTCTTTGTCTTCGGCTTTCTGCAGCTTGGCCAGTTTGTTGGCCTGCCGTTTGAGCGCCGCCTCGATCATTTTCTTGGTGAGGGGATTCTCGGCGGTGCGCAGCTGCTCCTCCAGGGCGCTGAGTTCACGCTGCTCGTAGTCGATGCGGATTTGGGGATGGACGTTGATCCGCTCGAACACCGACTGCGGGACGATCACCATGTCCCATTCGCTGGAGGCGGATTGGGCGGCCAGTCTGCGGCGTTCTTCGGCATCGGCGCCGGTGGCGCCCATCAGGATTTTCGAGGTCGGATACCACCATTTCGCCTCTTTGGTGACCTGCTCGATGAGGTGGTTGGGGACCACGATCCACGGCTGTTTGACCAGTCCGAGGCGTTTGAGTTCCATGGCGCCCATGAACATGGTGCCCGACTTCCCGGCGCCCACCACATGATCGAGCAGCACGGTCGGCTCGGCGATGATCCGCGCCACGGCGTTGCGCTGGTAGTAGTGGGGGGCGAACCGGGTGGACAGACCGGGCAGCGACAGTTGCGACCCGTCATAGATCGGGGCGCGGAGGCTGTTGAAACGGGTGTTGAACTCGGTGACGAGTTCCTCGCTGCGGGCCTCGTCCTCCCATACCCACTTGCTGAAGCGGTCCATCAGCTTGCCGCACTTGGCTTGTGCGGCGACGGTGGCGGCGCGGTCGATGGCCGGGCCGCCGCGTAGTTCGATGTCGCGGGCCGGCCGGTTGACGACGATCGTCTGGGAGTTCAGGGCAGCGTCGAGCAGGTCGATCGCGTCGCGGTGCCCTGTGCCCCACGTTTCGGTCATCGCGACGGTGGTGCGTGTCCACCCGGGGCAGTCCACCGCCCATTTGCCGTTGTGGTGGGCGATGGTGATGCGTCGCGCCTCGAGTACCTCGCGGGCGAACTGTTCGATGAACTCCGCTTTGATCCACGGCGCACCGAGGTGGGCTTTGATCTGGCTGGACATTTTGTCGACCGGCATCACCTCGCGCAACGCGTGAAGGTAGTCGGCGTAGATCGGGTTGGTGTCGGCGGCGGCGCGTGCCTGCGCCAGTTTGCGTCTGACGTTGCCCGACAGCGCGGTCGCGGCCGGGATGAGTTGCTCGGGATTGCTCAGCGAGGGATAGACCAGTCCGCGCAGCTGCTCGCGGACGGAGTCCTCGGGGGCGGCCAGGAGTGCGGCGATGTGGGCGACATCGACGCGGTGATGCTGATCCAGGCATACCGCGAGCGCGTCGTGGATGTTCTCGGCGTGGGTGATGGTGACGGGATCGGCGAGCAGGTCCACCGAGAATATCGGTGCCTTGGTGGGCAGACCGGTGTCGGGATCGACGCCTTCGAGGGCCTGCAGGGTGGCCCAACCGGGGTCGGCCCGCAGGGCGGAAGCCACGTGGGTTCGACGTTTCTGCGGGGCGGCGGGTTCCCATGCGGCGCTGTCCCATTCGGCCGCCAGCTCGGCGGGGATGTCGGATTCGTCGGCGTTGTTCGCCGCGCACCACGCCTTGTGAGCCCGGGCGACTGC
>Ga0208195_1003946_pt1 | contig 12127 bp, 10 predicted proteins | sample AD_UKC077_MetaG_FD_184441 | JGI IMG/M metagenome (GOLD analysis project Ga0208195, IMG submission 184441) | Active sludge microbial communities of municipal wastewater-treating anaerobic digesters from USA - AD_UKC077_MetaG (SPAdes) (version 2) | ecosystem: Engineered > Bioreactor > Anaerobic >...
TAAAAAGCAGATCATAAAATGGGTGGAACAGGCCAAGAAATTACCTCGAGTTCTTCAGTACTGAAGCGGTTCGGCGATTCGATCTTCCTGACAGTTTACGGCAATCCGAGCACGAAGGGTAGGACCCAAGGGTCCTACCTTTTCTCAGAGGTTGATTGTATAATGCAATTGTACGCAAACGTTTGCGGAGGTTTGTTGTGGCCGGAAAAACTACGATCAAAGACATCGCGAAGAGTCTCGGAATATCGCCTTCGACCGTGTCGAGAGCTCTGTCGAACGGACCGGGCGTCGGCGGCGATCTCCGTAAAAGGATCCGCAAAGTTGCTTCACAGCTGAATTACATCCCCAATTCATCCGCAAAATCCCTGAGAACAAGAAAAACCAAGACTATCGGCCTCATCGTCTCCGATATAAGAAATCCCTTCTTCCTGGAGTTCATGGGCGGAGTGGAGGCGGTTCTCTTTCCACGGGAATTCAAATTCATAGTGTGTAATACGGGTGAGGATTCGAAAAAAGAAGAGATATACATAAGATGGCTCATGGAACACGGAGTGGAAGGCATCCTCTCTTCCCCTTACCAGGATAGGGAGGGAAGCAACAACGGCGCCTTTTACAAAAAGGCTATGAAGTCGGGAATCCACGTGGTCTTCTACGACAGGCTTCTCGAAGGGGTTGGCGGCATAGACTCCGTGACGCTTGACAACGAGCAGGCGATAATGAACGGTGTTTTCTATCTGAGAGAGCGTGGCCACGAAAGAATTGCGCTCTGTCTTCATAAAAGAGGGATCTATACGATAGAAGAGAGATACTCGGGATTCAAAAAGGCCTGTGCGATTCTGGGAATACATCCCGACGACAGGTGGGTTCTGGAGGATATGACGGATTATTCCGTCTCGCTAGATAAGCTGAGGTCGGTATTGACGGCCTCCGATCGACCGACGGCGGTGATCTCCACCAACCAGTACCTGAATGAGACGGTAGTCAGGGCGGCCCGCGAACTCGGCCTGGATATACCGGCCGATCTTTCCCTGGTGGGCTTTGACGATTCATCGCTGAACGAGCTCATAGATCCGCCGGTGACGACGATCAGACAACCTGTTGTCGATATGGGAAAGATAGCCGCCACACTACTTCTCGGGAGGATAGACGGGGACCGTGGGGAACAGACCAGGATCGTGTTGAAGGCCGAGCTGCTGGAAAGAAATTCCGTAGCCTCTACGGCAAAAATAGTAAAACGGCTATGACAATCGCCATTGTTTAAGGCATAGAAGGAGGAGGAGCATGCAGAAGAGAAAAGTAGGAGTTATAACGTTTTCCGACGGTAGAGATTTCGTGCACAGAGATCTCATCGACATGAACAGAGAGTTCCAGAACCGGCTGGTGAGAGCGCTCGAAGCCACGGGCGAGGTAGAGGTTGTAGTGGCTTCGGAGATCGTCTGGAAGCCCTCGCTGGCCAAGAAGGCCGGAAAAGAGATGATGAAGGCCGAAGTCGAGGCGACTATATTCAACTACGCCATCTGGTGCTGGCCCCATCTGACGGTGCTGGCCTCACTGTACGCCCCCGGTCCGTATCTGGCGTACGGTCAGATAAACCCGGCCTACCCTGGCATGGTCGGTCTTCTGGCCGCCGCCGGAGCTCTGGAGCAGGTAGGCATAACTCCCGAAAGAGTCTGGGGAAACCCGGAAGATCCGGATGTTATCGAGAAAGTGATGCACTTCGTCAGGGCGGCATCGGCCGCGGCGAGGCTGAAAGGCGAGAGGTACGGGATGTTCGGCGGTCGCCCTATGGGTATGTACACCGCCTCCTCCAACGGAGACCAGTGGCTCAAAGAGTTCGGGATCGACGTCGAACAGATCGATCAGTACGAACTCGTAGTGAGGGCCGAAAAGGTATCGAAAGAGGTCACGAAAAAAGCGAGGGAGTGGCTCGAGAAACTCGCGACTGTCCAATACGACGGCAAGCAGCTGACGCCGGAAAAGCTTGAGAAGCAGATCGCGCTGTACGAGGCGGCTCTAGATATAATAAAAGAGTACGAGCTGGACTTCGTCGGCTTCAAAGGCCAGCCTGAGATGACCAACAACTACGCGACCATGGACGTTGTCGAGGCCTTCCTTAACGATCCTTACGACTGGCACGGCATGAAGGACCCGATCGTCGCGGCGACCGAGACCGATATGGACGGAGCCCTCACGATGGAGATATTCAAACATATCGCACAGGCACCGGTCCTCTTCGCGGACGTTCGGCACTACTTCGAAGAGGAGAATCTCCTGGATCTCTGTAATTCCGGCACCCACGCGACCTACTTCGCGGGTAGATCTCTCAACCCCGAAGAGAATCTCAAGAACGTGGTGTTCTATCCCGAAGACTTCTACTTCCCCGCCGGAGGGGCTGCCGTCAAGCATTTCGCCGCACCGGGCAGAGTGACTCTGGCAAGGCTGGCCAGGCAGGACGGAGAGTATGTGATGACCATCGTACCCGGAGAGTTTGTCAAGCTTTCGGCCGCCGAGGAGAAGAAACTCTCGGAGGAAGTTCAGATCCAGTGGCCTCACGCTTACGTCAGGCTCGATACGGATATGGACACTTTCCTCAAATACTACCCCTGCAACCACATCCACGGGGTGTACGGAGATTACGTTGAAGAACTCGTACAGTTTTGTGATATAAAGGGAATCGATTACCAGATACTCGGAGAGTAAATTGAAAGGGAGGAGACGCTGAGATGATATACATCGACGGAATATGCGAGAGAGCGGTGCAACTGGTCAAGGAACCGGTCTTTGCCGGGTTGACCACCAACCCGACGATAATAAAACGAGATAGACCGGGCTGGGGCATGATGGACGCCCTGAAGTTCCTGTCAAAAGTTCCCGGCGAGAGGCACTTCGTACAGGGGAGTATCCTCTCCGGCAACTGGGTCCAGAAAGTCAGGGAGTTTCTCAAGAAGAGCGACTTCGATCCCGAACTATTCACCATAAAGCTTCCCTGGGATCCTCAAAAGGCTTCGGCCATCGTCCCCGAGTTGAACGAGATGGGTGTTGGCGTCTGTGCGACCGCCGTTTACACCGTTCAGCAGTACTACGCCGCGCTGAGCATGGAGGTAGAGTACGTCGCCGTTTATTACGATAGAATGATAAAGGCCGGCATAGACGCCGAGGAAAGGATCGAAGAGATGCTCGAAGTCGGAGGATGGCACTCCAGCGCCCCGCATATAATTGCGGCCAGTATAAAGGATATAGAGAGCGCAAACCTTCTACTGGCGCTGGGTGTTCACGACCTCACTCTTCCGGTCGATATAGCCGGAGAATATATCATGGGGAGCTTCCCGGCCGATGATTTGAACAGATTCGAGGGAGATTTCAAGCTATGAACCAGGCGTTGAAACCGGTTCTCTGTGCGGGAGAAATACTCTACGACTTCATTTCGAGAGACCGCATGCAGGGACTGGGAGGCACCACCCTGTTCGAAAAGAGACCGGGTGGTGCGCCTTTCAATATAGCGGCAGGTCTTCAGAAACTCGGAGTTCCCACGGCCTTTCTTTCGAAAATCGGCTTCGATGAATTCGGAGAGGCTCTAGTCAAGTATCTTAATGAGCTCGGGATCAGGACCGATTACATCGTCAGAGAGACCGGCACAAAAACGACGCTGGCCTTCGCGGCACTTGACAGCGACGGAAAGCCCGAGTTCAGGTTCTACAGAGACCGCGCCGCCGACATATCGCTCCGCAAAGACGAGTTGAAGGATCTCTCACCCGAAGATTTCTCGCTTTTTCACTTCGGCTCCATCGCTCTTCTGGATGAGCCGTCGGCTTCTACCTATATCGATCTTTTCGAGAGGTTCAAGAAGGCCGGAGTGAGGACTTCTTTCGATCCAAACGTGAGAAAAAACGCGGTCGTCGATCACGATACCTTCAGAAGAAAGTTAAGGGAGATAATGCGCCGGGTGGATATTCTGAAGCTGAGCGACGAGGATCTGGAATACATAGCGGGAAAAGGCGACGTTGAAAAGGCGGTTGAGAGCCTGGAGGTCGGTCACGACGAACTGGTGCTGGTCACGCTCGGAAGTAAAGGAGCCAGGGCCTTCTGGCGGGGGCGGTTCATAGGCGAGGAGGGATTCAAGGTCGAAGTTGCCGAGACGACCGGCTGTGGGGATTCATTCATGGCCGCCGTCATATCCAGACTCTACTCGCTCTCAGATGAACGGTTCAAAGCCCTCGATTTTGAAACGCTCGGAGGGATCCTGAGATTCGCCAACGCCGGCGCGGCGATCGTAGCGACAAGGTACGGAGCGGCAAACGCCATGCCGTCAGGGAGCGAGATCGGGGAGTTTCTCCAGTCCCATCGAAGGTGATCCCGCTTGAAAGGTTTTCTCGCCGTCGATATCGGTGCCTCTGGCGGCAAATACAGGCTTTTGAAAAACGCCACTGGCCTTTGGCTGGTGCAGGAACTGCTCAGGGAGTGGAAAGCGAAAGACCAGTCGCTGGACTACCCCTCGCTTGTGCGTATGGCCGGGGAGGCGAGGCCGTTCTCCGGAAAGATAGACGTCGAATCGCCCCGTTTCAAGAGACCGGCAAGCATGGAAAGGGCGATTCTGCAGGAGTGTGCCGATAGCAGTTCGATACCCTGCACACGGGGTGAAATAGTAAGGACGGCTCTGGAAGGCATAGCCGCGATGACGGAACTCACCAGGAAGGAGCTGGAACGGTTGACCGGCAGGATCGACGGGCTCCACATAGTGGACGGAGGAGTGAAGAACCAACTGCTCTGCCAGCTGATAGCCGATTTCACGGGTCTTCCCGTCACCGCCGGACCGGTAGAGGGGACGGCGATAGGAAACATAATCGTCCAGATGCTCGCGCTCGGCGAGTTGAGGGATCCAGGAGAATCGATCGAATTGCTGAAAAGATCCTTCGAAATGCTATCTTACGAGCCGCGAAATTCTTGACAGGCCCCCCGACCGCTACTATTGCGCGGGAAAGAGCTCCAAGAACCCCTCTCTGAAAGCTCTGTACTGACTTCCCTCCAGTTTTTCCGGCACAAAATTGTCAACAGCGAATTTGATGAGCCTTGCGATTCTCTCGACCTCTATGTCGTTATAGCTGTGGCCTTTGAAGAGATCGATGTCGCAGCCCGCTATTTCGGCCATTATCGAGGGAATCGAATAAAGCGTCAGTTGCGACAATCCGGCGATCTTCGCCATACTTTCCAGAAGGGCGATCACCGTATCGAGCGGTATTGTTGATTTGAAGAAATCCTGCAGAACGGGCAACAGCTGACCGTAATAGAAGTGATGGGTCGATTCCGTCTGCCAGGGTTCGACACCGAAGACTTTCAGCATCTCCGCTTTCCTGGGTTTTGTCATGGTCAGAAGGGCCGCGCCGAAAGCGTCGCCGGAAGCGTGAATGTAGTACTTATCACCCTTCACAAGGCCGAGGGCTTTCAAACAGTCGAGATAACCTTCTCGCATATAGTTGGCCGAAACCTCGGGGTCGAAATCCAGTACGTCGCCGTAATTCTCGGTCGGAGTAATCACAAGCTGGGTAATCTCCTCCGATCTCTCCAGTGAAGAGAGCGAAAGCATATCCCGGAGCCTCTTGGGGCCAAGATCGACCACGATGATCTCCTTAAAGCCCTTGTTTATTGCCATATTGACCGGAATATTTCTGTAAACGCCGCCGTCTATGAATTTCTCGGACCTGATAGTCTCCCTCCTGAAAACGGGATGGTTCGCGCTGGCAAGAACGTAATCGGCCAGCTGGCCGGAGGGAATATCCTCGATATAAAGCTCTTTCGCCTCCATATCCGTTAGAGAGAAGGCAACTATTCCCATGTCGATCTTGCTCTTCCTGACGGCTTCTTCGTTCAATAAAACGTTGAAACTTTCCCGGAGTGGAGAAGCATCGAAACCGCCGGCTCTCAAAGCTTCGAATATCTTTCCCACGAAGTTGTTGCTGGAGCTGCCCTTAACGACCCTCTCCATGTTGATATTCAACCAGAGATCGCGTGTGTCGCGAAACTTGTTCATGGAGATCGCGACGGAGTTCAACGCGCCGACCGAAGTTCCGTAAACTCCCCCGATCTCTATCCTGGAATCCTTCAAAGCCTTCCAGACCCCTACCTGGTATGACCCGCGGGCGCCGCCCCCCGAGAGAACCAGCCCTATTTTGCCTTTGAACTCGATCCGTTCGTCTTTTTTGAGTAACCTTTCAGAGAACTCGACTCTGCCCACCGCAATCACCTCGATTCAATTCTATCTGAAGGGAGGACAAATACCAGCATAACGGAAGCCGTCCCCGGAAGAGCCGTCCGCCGTTCGAAAAAGCCGGAGCGTGATCCCGTTTAAGAGCACAAAGGGATGACAGTCCTTCTTTCTTCCCGTCATGCCGGACCCCGATCCGGCATCCCGCTCTTGCCAACAATACACAACCTAACGTTGAAAGCAGACTGGCCGCCTGTGTCAATTGGCTATTGTTTCAAGTCTTCCCTAATACTCCAAAAAGACAAAACCGCACTCAGTATTAATGCTGAAATAGTATGTGAAGGTGCTATCATATTATTGGTTACGAAAAACATCATTATCTTTTTCCGTAAAGTATATCAAATGATTCTAGAGTACTTTATCTGATTTGGATTGAAGTCTTTTATATGATCAGTTGTCATATTCAGTATATGAGGTTCTTCTATCTAACAATAGGGAGGTAACGTTATGAGAAAAGCTCTGGTACTGGTTTCTCTTTGCTTATTGGTGATTTCCTGTGCGCTGGCGATCAGTGTGGATGATTTTCTCCCACCTGTTCAGGGCGGCTCGACTGAACTTACTGAAACAGCATCGGTTACAAGCAGTGCAGATGATGAAGTGATTTCGCAGGATCTACAGGATGGTTTTAATTATGCTTCAAAACTTATCTGGGAAGAACAACAGGGAGATGGCTTCAGGGCGGTAGTCTTTCCATCTGGAACTGGCTATATTGCCGGAGCGACTTCCAGCTACAGTGTGTATGAAAATATCAACGCTACCCTGATCGCAAAGAGAGCAGCTTATATGACCGCTTACTATCTAGCAAAAGGCTATCTGGCTCAAGGGTTGAATGGTTATTTCACTCGAAAGAAAGAGGTTTTGGAGAGTTCTACAGTATCCCTAGACGACATAGAAAAAAATATTGGTGGGTTCTACGAATTTCAGTTTGAAAAGGTTGAGCAGGTAGTAGAGGCTATGCTCAGGGGTTATGTGACTTACGAAGTTAAAGACATGGCTGGTGAGAAGAGTGGAAAAGTCTATGTTAGCATCGTAATTTCTCCAAAGACACTCGCCGCTGTTAACCAGGTTTCAGATGGAGTGATTTCTTCTGCGGATCTTGCGACTTCCCTCCAGTTCATACTCAACGATATTGAAGCCGGCATAGTTCCTCCGGTCGGTGGAAAGGTGATCTATGTTCCTGATACCGGTACAACGGCTGTAGTCGCTTTCGGTTCGGCGATTGCTCGACACAGTTCCAACGAAGTTTTAGCCAACGAATACAAAAAAGCCGCAATCGAAACTGCAAGAATGAGAGCTACACAAACTCTGGTAGATATCTTGAACGGAAATATAAATATCTGGAAGAGCGGATTTGAAGGAAAGACGCTCCGGGCAGAGTTTGAAAACATGGATGAAGTAATTACTAAAGCTGATGAACTAAGGAATACAAGATCCGACAGCGTTGCTGAGACCATATCAAGCGAGTTTCTAAACTTGTTCAGTAGAGATAAGAACTACGAGTCAGTTTCATCTGGTATTGTACCGGCGGGAACTCTGATAAGGATAGCTATGGAAGAGTCGGTTGAGAAGAACGGTTATGGATGGGTATTTGCTATAGCTGTTTACTACCCGGAGCTAGAACTGCCTATGCAGCAAATAATCATAGCTATGGAAGGAAAACCAATTGTTACTGAACAGCCGGTAAAAGAAACCACGACAGAGGAAAAGAAAGAGAGTGGAACGAGCGAGAACCCTCAAGGTCCAACCGGTCCGGTGAGCAGTGATGACAAGTACTAAAATTCTTTCTATTGCCTTGATAGTATTCCTGGCCGGGGTGGGATTATCGGCTTCGATTTCGGGAGCCTTACTGAAGTTAACCGAAATTGCAGGCCTCGAAAACAAAATCGCTGGCGATCTGGAAAAGAGCCTGACCACTATAAATCGCTTTTACTGTGGCGGAATATCTTACGGAGACTCCCTTGTGGGAGTCTCTTTCTCATTTTTCACAGGAGAAGAACAGCCGCTCACCAGAGACGGAATAAAAGACACAACCCGGGATCTCGCTTCCAGATCGGTTGCAATTCCCTTTTTAAGACAGCTTTCCAGGGTTCACAATCTGAGCGAAATAATAAACCTCTACTTTCTGCCTTACTCTTTGAAAAACCTGCTTATTTCAGTCTCCAGTACAGAGCTCATACGTCTGGCTTCCAGCGACGAATGGGTTGGTACGATCGTGATCGTGAAGCAAAACAATCTCGCTATCCAGCCTGATGGTCTCATTAATAAATTCGTCGATTACTACATAGAAAGACTGGATGTGCTTGTTGACACAGAACCTCTGCAGAACACAGCTGGTGTTATTGATTACATCGACTCAAATGCAACCGTTCTGGAAATAGACCGGATAAGCATGTGGAGAGTCTGGCTCTACGGCGCGGCTGTGCAAATCCATCTCGGAAATGAAGAAAAAGCCTCCAGGATAATAAACAAGCTCCCCGAAGATGCCAGAGAAATCTTCTCGGCCAAAGTGTTCGGAGATGATGAATTCCTTCTGGCCGGAGATATTTTTATAATTGTCAGCGAGATAGACATAGCTTTCAGTTACTGGGCATACGGAATGCAGGTAAATCCACTGAACAAGACTCTTGAAGAAAGGTTTGAAAAGTATGACAAAAAATAATAACTACAGATATCTCTTATTGATAATAGCGATCCTAATTACCTTAACCGTGTTTGCAAGTACAGACGATACGGTTGAGATTATGGCGATCGGTTACGGAAACACGCTTGAAGAGGCGACGGATAACGCGATTAAACACTCGCTTGAGCTTGCAACGGGAATCCTGGTCAGATCCTACTCAAGCCTTGATTCAAGCCTCACAATAGACGCATCGGGTCTCGTTTACACCGAAGAGTTCAAGGAAAACATTTTGACCTTCAGCAGAGCATACATAAAAGACTACGAAATAACCTCCATTTCTGAGTTATCTGGAATGGTTGAGCTTACGATAATTGCGAATGTAAGGCTCAAAGCACTCGAAGCCACGATGCTAAGGAACAGAATAGGTATAAAAGACTTTCAGGGAGACAAATTGCTTGCACTCTTCGAAGCAAATACACAGACCGTGGAAAACGCAGCGAAACTCACTGAAGCTATTCTTAACGACTTCGATACTCCAAAAGGTTTCTGGAGGATTGGCGAAATAACCACATCTATCGTAAGCACCTACGACGAAAATGCGGTGCTGGAAGTAACGGTAGATCTGGAACCGGATGTTGAAAGCTTCAAAGGCTTGATAAATGAGCTTTCGGAAGTCCTGGATATAGTAGCGTCAAAACAGATAACACAGACCATGAAACTCGAACAGGCAGACAGCTGGCTGAGGGTGGAACTCTCCAGCCTTATTAACGATCAGGATTGCCGGTACGTTGTTAGGGTTCTCGAAGAAAGAAACGATCGAAAGATATCCCTAAAAACGTATTTCTTTTCAGCGAAAGACGATATTGAGTACTCAGTCTGGGAGCAGTTCAAAAAGCATGTCGATTCTATTCGGAGTTACGAATTTCTTCTCACCTTGAAAGATGAAATGGGAAGTATTCTCTTCAACAGTGATTTGAAAAATCTTGCTCAGGGTGGTCTGCTTCTCAATGCCCCGGGGCTTGGGATGATTTATACGGGCCAGAAGAGTAACCAGGTAATCATAGCTCCTGCTCCACTATACATAGAGCCGGGAATCCTGAAGATCAACGTCCAGCCCCAGCGACTGGTCTGGAGAATATCTATTAACAAAGAACTGCTAAAGAAAGCGAAGAGGATCTCCGTCGATTTCTGAAAGGTGTGTGATCTCCGTGAGAAAAATAACCTTTGTTGTGATAATGCTTATCTGCACCACCGCGGTCCTTGGAGCTTCTATACCGGCGAGACTGCGTATGAGAAACAGCGACATAATCGAGTGTAACGTCACAATGGACAGAATTTCCTTCATAAGTGATTATGGCGAGTTTCAAATGCCGATAGAGTTCGTTAAGGCAATAGTCTTCCCTACCTCCGGGACTATCATCACATCTCTGAAGACAATACACAAAAACGAGATCTTCAGGGGCTTCCTCCTTGAAGAATATATCAACGCCGAATTTGAAGGCATGGCTATAAGGTTTCACAAGGACACCGTTAGCTGGGTCGAGCTACTGGTTGAGGATAAGGAGATAACCGGGGGAGCCGTTCAGGTAATGCTGAAAACCGGCGAGCAATTCTACGCAAAGATGCTCTCGCAAGAACTCAGCATTCAAACATCATATGGTATCTTTACGCTGAGTATGGACAATATAACCATGATGGAATTCGAAGGAGAAGGTAACGTCCTCACAAAAACGACCCTGAAGAGCGGTTCCGAGATGCGAGGTATCGTGAAAGACGGCTTCATAGTCGTCAGGTTACTCTCCGGGGCAGAGCTCAGTATAGCTCCGGGAAAGATCAGAGCAATAGACTTCTCCACTATAGAGCTCGCCGAAGCGCCGGAAGTCAAAGAGTTTCCCGATTTCCTTCCTGGGGAGGAAGAACCTGTAGAGATACCCCACAACATGGTACTTGTAGAGAAAGGCAGTTTCACTTTCGGGGATATATCGGATGGCAAAGAAACGCCTCTTTCTAAAGTTACCTTCACTTATGACTTCTATATAGGAAAGTATGAAGTAACTTTCGACGAGTACGACGACTTCTTCATAGACGCCGGAATGCAGAGACCTTCAGATAAAGGCTTTGGAAGAGGTCAGAGACCCGTAATAAATGTAAGCTGGCAGGAAGCGATGGCATATTGCAACTGGTTGAGCGAAAAAGAAGGCCTTCCAAAAGCATATGACGACAAGGGAAACTTCCTGGATGAAGATGGAAACGTAACGACAAATCCCTCTAAGGTTATCGGATATAGATTGCCGACAGAAGCCGAATGGGAATATGCGGCTAGAGGTGGACCGAATAAAGACAGATACAGATACTCGGGAAGCGATGATTTGGACGAAGTTGCATGGTATTCATCTAACTCGGAACGAAAATCTCAACCGGTGGGCACGAAAAAGCCAAACAGCCTGGGTTTGTACGACATGAGTGGAAACGTCTGGGAGTGGTGTTCGGATTATTATGCCTCATATACGAGTACCGCTAAGACTGATTTTTACAATAATACCGTCGGTCGCGACCGGGTGATTCGTGGCGGCAGCTGGTACAGCAATGCGACTGACGCACGTGTGGCGAATCGCTACCGCTACTCGCCCACTTACGCGAACGACGACCTGGGCTTTCGTATTGCAAGGACGGTGCCCTGATTTACACTCTAGCCTTTTTACATTCTTACCCTTTGCTGCGGCTTCGAGCGCCGGGCACGGAGTAGCCCGCAAGCGCGAGGAGGCGCAGATATAGAATCATTTAGAGAATGAGTTATTTGGATCGATCTGAACAGTTTTAGTAACTAAGGGGGAAGAGATATGAAGAAAGCCATGATAACAATCTCAGTTCTTTTGGTTTCTATTCTAGTAATGGCAAACACGGGAGCAAAGATAGAGATGAGGAATGGAGATGTGATCGAGTGTGAGATAAACATGGAAAACATCTCGTTCATAACAGACTACGGAGAGTTCAAGATACCGGTCTCTTTCGTGAAAGAGATAGTCTTCCCTGCTCCGGGAAACAGAGTAACTACATTAAACACAGTCTTTCCCAATGAGACATTCGGTGGCTTTCTGTTGGATGAGTACATATCTATTTCTCTTCTTGGGAATCCTATAAGATTTCACAAAGATGCGATAAACAGAATAAACATATACAACGATAGTCAGACAATCACTCAGGAACTCGTTCAGGTATATCTGAAGACTGGAGACCAGTTCTATGGA
>Ga0208195_1003961_pt1 | contig 12097 bp, 16 predicted proteins | sample AD_UKC077_MetaG_FD_184441 | JGI IMG/M metagenome (GOLD analysis project Ga0208195, IMG submission 184441) | Active sludge microbial communities of municipal wastewater-treating anaerobic digesters from USA - AD_UKC077_MetaG (SPAdes) (version 2) | ecosystem: Engineered > Bioreactor > Anaerobic >...
ATGAAGTGCCTGACGATCGTACTCATCGTTTTCGCCCTTTTCGGTTTCATGCTTGGTTGTTCCTCCGAGCCCAAGATTCATCAGGTCACCTTCGACAGCAACGGAGGCAGTGCGGTGCAGTCGGTCATGAGCAGGCAGATGGGGGTGGACACCTCGGTTACAGTGACGGTTCCAGACGCGTCGCGTGCATAGGTGTTGAACATCTTGATGATGGTTTCCTGTGCGCTGTTTGCCTCGGGAATCTCGTTGTAGCCGCTGATGGACCCGCTGGTGGTCACGATGCCGTCAGAGAGCTGCTGGGCGATGCCGTTGTTGCTGTCGGTCGTGGCGTCGGTGGTGGCCTTGCTCTGGCTCAGCGACTTGTCACGTGCGAACCCGAGCAGCTTCTTGGTCAGCGGGATGCACTTGTCGCCAGTGGCAAGCACCAGCTCTGATACCGATTGGAACGGAAGCCCTACACGTACAGGCAATACCGACGCCGCCTCAGCTTTTGCGGTCACATAGTACCATTCACCCTCGGTGGTTTTGGTGGACCCATCCCCCACCATCTCAGTGCCCTTGGTCAGCAGGTAAGCCAACCCATGATTGCCCAAAGTCTTAATTCCAGCCATTTTTGTTTCCTCCTGCTCACCGTCCGCTGTCTGTGAGCGGGTTGAGCATAATAATCATGAGTGCGGTAACACGCACGTTCGTCGTACTTGTTGCAAGGGAATAACTTATTCCCTGCACCCACCTGTAGTACCCTATCGGCAGGTTGTTCAGATAATCGGCCAGACAATCCGCGTACTTCATGTACAGGGCCGAATCACTGTTGCGAAGCAGGAAGTCCACGACCACGGCGAACGAGGCGTTTCCTTCCTCGTCTGCGTCGTACATGTTGTCCCCGTTGATATAGACCCCGATGTTCCTGAGAGTCCCCTCCGGCGACTGCTGGTCGGTAAGCCCCAGCTTGATGCTGTTCACTTTCGAGTCCAGCCCATAGGCTTCCAGATGAGCCTTGAACGCAGGATGGATGCCCTTCGTCGCATAGTCGTAGAGCAGGAAGTAGAGCTTGTTGACCGCTGAATGGACGGGGGTGTTCACTTGTATCGCCATGTCAGTTCCCTCCATTCATGAGGCGGGTCATCTCGCTCTCAATCATCCGTTCCGCTTCCTCTGCATACTTCGGCCCCTTTGCGGCCACCAGTGGAGCCAGTTTCACCGTCATGATCCACTTGCTCCTCCCGTCCTTGCGCCGTTCCCACAGGTTCATCGGATACGATGCCAAGTGGGCGGTCTTGACGTTGAGACGGCTCTTGAGCGAGTAGTGAATCAATCGGTGCTTTGGCCCGCGACGGTCGTAGTAGCCTGCGGCGTTCTCAGCCAAAGGCCCCTTGCCCATCATCCTTCTCCAGTACATGTTGTTGTAATGAAGGGACGATGGACCCGAACTGTTGGTGAAGGTGTCCATGAGAACACCGCGTCCTGCTGCGGCGAGATTGCTGACAAGGCGTATGCCTGCATGGCTAATCACTCCGCGTGGGGCGTCGGCACGCTCAAGGGCGACCTGGATGGTATTGAGTCCAAGTATCTTTACTTCGGTGTCAATATTCATCGTTCACCTCACGGCTCGGGAACCGGCTCCGGTTCAGGTTCCGGCTCTGGTTCAGGTTCCGGCTCGGGGACAGGCTCATCCTCATCCGGCTCGGGTTCCGGCTCCTCTGCGGTGTCGGGCTTGAGGAACAACCTTACAGGGTTGCCGTCCTCATAGCTGATGACCTCGTACTCGGAGCCTTCATTTTCGATTTTGAGCGACTTGTACAGCTCTGCGGTGATGCCTGCCGCACGCAGCGTCCCTACAGGAACCACCACGCTCGGGATCAGCATCGGACTGCCGGGGTCAAGCCGCCCATCCTTCTCCTCGCGCTTCCATGCGTTGCTGACGATTCCAGTCACGCTCAGACGAACGCCGTTGAAAACAACTACGAACGTCCGGCTGAACTCTGCCTCGGAGACATTGAAGTCCATCTCGGCATTGAAATCGTCAAGCGCACTCATGGTTCACCTTCCTTATGCCACGACGGTCTTGTAGAACCAAGCGTCGAGCTGGGTCGGTATTGCGAGCGGGGCACTCTGCACATAGGCAGAGTAGGCGAAGTGGTTTCTCACATCACCCTCCACGGCATGGAGCAAGGACTTTCCGGCAACCATGCCGGGCATCCCGCTTACCTTGTCGTACAGACCTGCATAGCCCATGGTTCCCCAATCGGGATAGGTGAGCAGACAGCCCTTGTCGTCGATCATCGGAGTCTCGGCATTATCCCCGTTGTAGGCGTAGCCGTTCACGTAGGACAGGATGGCGATGTCACCGACCATCGGGACATTGACAGTGCCGTTGTAGGCGACGCCTGGGAAGCCGGCGAAAGCCTGCGCACGGACGTTGTTGCCTTCGATGCGGCGGTTGTCAAGGGCGTCGATGAACTTTTTGTTGCCGAGCAGGGTGGCGAGTGCGGTCTTGCCGAGAATCATCTCGGTGGGCATCCTGCCTGTCTTGCCGAACAACAGGAACGCATAGTCGCGAATTTCTGCGAGGATGTCGTTGGAGTCGGACCACTTGGTGGAGACAGCCCCACCTACCAAATCGGAATCGACACCGAAGTCAATCTCAGCGGCATTGTACAGGGTCCCGTCGGCGGCCATGGCCTTCGGGGAAACCTTGCCGGTCTTGATTATCTGGGCGCACTGTGCTTCCTCATTCATGGTGAGGGACTCACGGATGCCGAGGTCGATTTTCTCAGCCATGATTTGCACCATGCGCTGGGCCTTGGAGTACGGTGCCTCGACGGGTTCGCCGAACACACGCCTTGATGCCTCACCGATGGTCCCTGTAGCTTCGTAGAAGAAGTACGGAGGGGTGTAGGTGTGGACGGTGTGCGGTGCAATCGCCCCGACGTTCAATGCGGAATCGGTGCGGCGGACGCTGGGAAGGAGCACGGTGCCCCTGCGGCGTACCTCTACCGATACGGTTTCATTCTCACTTTCCAACAGCCCGCTGAAGTAGCGGTTGCGGAAGAACGATACAATAGGCTTCCTAGCCTCAAGCGTCGCCTGAATCTTGCGGACGCCGTAGGTGAACTGGTCAGTGAAATCAGCCATGATAGCTCTCCTTATTCCTCAACAACGGCGGGGTTCCGCTCGGTATCGGCCTGATGAATCAGATAGATTCCCTTATCCCTCAACGCATCGAACACAGTGTCAACATCGACATCAGTGGGGACAACAACCTTGTCGGCGTTGAACCTTCCGCTGATGAACACGGAGACGTACTGTGCGGCCTCGTTTTTGGGGGCTTCGGCTGCGAGGATGCCGTAAGGCTCTTCGCTTCCGTCGGTTGCAGTCGGGTCCCAAGCGGCCAAATCGCCTGAAGCGGCAGCCTGAGCCGTGGCAACGGTGAACGTGAACGCATCGCCTGCGGCGAACGCCTTTTCCTCACCGGCTTCGGCCTTGTCGATGATGGCGAACTTGATGCGGTTCGACCAGACATCGGCACCATCGGTTCCGGCGTTGATCTGTCCCATCAGGCCGCCATCGGGGCTGAACACCTCGAATACCGCTTCTGCGGCAGGGTTGGCGGTCGCGGCACTCTTGCACTTGATGAGATACGCGCCGTCCTCAGCACCCGCGAGTACGGGGGTCTTGGCGTCCTTCACCAAGGTACCGGTTCCAGTGTTTGCGCCACCGGTTCCTGCGCCGGCTGCGACCACAACCGCGGTTCTTGTTACAGCGCCGTCATTGGTTTTCTTGCCGAGGATGGTGAAGGCCGGAACTGCGGCCTCGACAGCCTCCAGCTTCTGCACCGAAGTCTGGTAGTCGCCGTCCAAGACAAACTGTTCGTGATTGATCGTGGTACTCATTTAGCCACCTCCAAGTTCTTTGCCATGGCGTCGATTGCCTTCTTCGCCTCTTCCTCATCCGCAACAAGCCCGTCAGTCGCAAGGGTTCCCTGCGGTACGATGTTCTTGGCGGATGCCTCTGCCGCCGCCTCAAGGGCGGTCTGTGCGTCCTTGTCGGCTTTCGCCTTCGCCTCGGCCTGTGCATCGAGAATCTCGGTCATGACCGCTTCCTTGGTCTTGCCGTCCTTGATTCCCCCTGCAATCACGCCGATGTCTTTCACGTGAGCGGAAAGGGACATGAGTGACTCAGCCCTCGCCCGTTCAGCCTTCGTACCCTCATCGACGCCTGCCTTTCGTTCGTCGCGCTTGATGCTCGCAACCAACTCTGGATAGGCGGCGGTCAGGGCTTCCACAGTAGTGATTTGTTCCTGTGCCATACCTTCTCCTTCGCCCCAATTACCTTGGGGCTTAATCAACTCGACGCAAGCGTCGAAATCGTCCACAATATCGTCTACAAGCCCGCGCTCCAGTGCTTCCTTCGCAAGAAACACCTCACCCTGCCCGTACTTCTCAACCAGTTCCTCCACGGTTATCCCGCGGTGCTTGCAAATCGCACCTGCGAACAGGTCCCATGTCTCGTCCAAGAGCTTCTGCTCAGCCGCGGCACCTTCCTTGGTTGCGGGTGACAGGTTCTTCTTGTCGCTGTACTTGGAGTGGAAATAGACCTTCTGGATGCCCAGCTTCGCCCAGAAACCCTCCATGTTGGTCCATGAAGCCTGTACTCCGATTGAGCCTGCTTCGCTGGATGGTGACATGATGATTTTCCTTGATGCCGATGCCAGCAGATATGCCGCAGAACATCCCATGCCCTCGATGTACGAGTACACGGGCTTCTTGCTCTTGGCGATGATGGATGCACACTCGATTGCACCGTTCACCACACCGCCTGGGCTGTTGATGTCGAGCAGGATTTTTGTGACTTCAGGGTCGTTGTTCAATTCGTCGATCATGCTGGAAATGCGGATGTAATCACTGTTGTACAATGCGTCCTTGATGGGGATGACGCCAACGGAGCCGATTTTCACCGAGCAGTACCCGTATGGCTGCCGTCTCTTCAGGAGCCTGTCGTCGCTTGCCAGAAACGCAATACGCATATCGCTCATGCTCGGCTTGTTCTTGGGGTCAATCGCCCACATGACGTATTTGTTCATTCGTCGTCCCCCTCTTCGGCAGGTTCTTCACCGCCATTTGCACCGCCATTTACACCGCCACCGTCGTCATTTGAATTTACGTTCTTCTTGTCCACGGTGAGGTCGGGCTTGAGGCCGTACTCCTCAAGTGCATCGGCTTCCTGCTTACGCCTCTCAAGCACCTTGTCGAGGTCCTTGCCGAGGAGCCTGCACTCGTCCTCATAGGTCGATGTCATGTTGTTGAGCCTCAGCGTGGCGGCAGTTGCGTTCTTGATCGGGTCGATGTTCAGCACGACAGGCCCATGCCAGTTGGCATTGTTCCAAGCCGCACGGATGAACGGGTCGCTCTGGTAGCCGGGGCAGTTGATGAGCCCCTGCATGTTGAGAAGCCACACCATGAGCTCATAGACTGGCTGCATGGCCTGCATGGCGAACGCCTTGCGCTCGATGTCCCACTTGCGGGCCGCCGCCTGTATCGCCGCCTGCGATGCCGAGTAGTTGGAGTTGAACACCTGGAGGGCGACCTCGTAAGGGATGCCCACGGCCATGGCAATCATCTTGAGCTGGCCTTCCATGAACTTCCAGAAGTCGGCCACGGGACTCTTGCTTTCTGGAAGGGTGATTTTCTCGCCGGGTGCAAGGGTCTGCACGTAGCCCGGTCCCATGGTGATGGGGGCTTCCTTCGAGCCTGTCTCGCCCGTCTGCTTATCCCTGTCCAATGTCCCGAGGAACGCATCATCTGATGCTGATGGGTTTGGGTTGGTATTGAGCAAATCCTTGTCTCGTTCGACAAAGGCGGTGATGTATGAGTGGATGACGGCCTTGATAAGCTCGGCCTCGCTGAACTTGCTCATCATGATGATGTCGTTCATTGCGGGGAGCACCAATGGGCGTCCGCGTTTCTGGTTCGGCTGCACCTTGCCGGTGAGGATGAGATTGTACTGGAGTCTCTGGAGCGTGCTCCCTGGGTAGTTGGAAAAACGCTCCACGTTCTTGTAGTCGTACTGGTAGGGGGCCTTCTCGCTCTTTATGGTGTATCCGACCGCCTTGCCGTTTGCATCGAGCCTTACGCCCGACACCATGCGTTCGGTGTTCGCCGCATTGTCCTTGTTCATGACCGAACGGCCGTCGTAGTAACGGACGTAGGGGACATAGATGCCGTTCCAGTTGTGTATGCCGATGAACTGGAGCACATCACCGGTGGCATAGGCGTTGAGGCCGGCAACACGCGTCATCGCCCCGAAGGTGTTCTCGCCGAGCACGTCGCACGCCTCTGCGGTCTTTGCCCACAGGTTCCAGTATTCCTCGATGAGCTGTGAGTTCTTGGCGATCTTTTTCTTGGAGGTCTTGAGGATGTTGCTGGACACCACCGATTCAAGGGACAGGCCGCTTCCGATGGTCCCGTCCACCATGCAGTTTACAAGCCCGCTTCCGACCGAGTTCTCGGTTGACAGCTTGAGGGCCTCGTCCTTAGATGCCTTGAGAAGCCACGATGATATGGTGGCATCGGGGTTCAGCGGGTAGTTGGCTCGGAAATTGGTGGTTTTTTGGGTGTCGTTGGTCTGTTGGTAGATTGACTCCGCTTTCTTGGCTGGTGCCTGCGTCTTGGATGTCTTGTCCATTACATCAACCTCACATACATCCCCTTTCTCTTGGGGGCGCCCAGATTGGCTATCTCTTCGACAAGCCTGTTGACTTCACCCTTGTAGAACGCAATACGGGAGGAGAGCCATTTGACGTCCACACGTGACACGGTTCGACGCATGTCGCCATCGTCGATTGTCATGGTCTGGCCGCCGCGCACAACACGGTCCTCTGCATCGAGGAACATGGCGAGTTTTTCACGCGCTTGGGCAAGCTCAATTTGTTTCTCCGCAACGGATACACTCATAGTAAAAGTATGAGGCACCTACGGGGTGTAGTCAATGATTCAAAGGCAAGACACACTACTTGTAGTGTTATAAAGATTTACATGATTGCAAATACACCATACCTAGCGTATACTTATGTTGAGTCATGGTTTATGTATGGCCTACATGTTTTGCGCAGACGGAGGCTTTGTGGATGAGAAAGACCGTATGGTATCTGGTGCAGGACCTGACCACCGGCACACAGTTCGAGTGCAAGGGCCAGAAGAAGCTGTTGGAGTGCCTGAAGAATCTCAAGTGCAGCGTGGACAACAACTCGCTTCCACAGATATTGAAGGTTCCAGCCAACAAGGAAGAGATGGACGGCGAGGATGTCGGGGAACTCTGCCTCATCAACGAGGACGACCACGACATCTGCATCATGGAGTTGTTCTGCATATGACCGAACCCAAGAAGCGCTACATCACCCAGACAGAATTTGCCACCCTCATGGGGGTGAACAAGTCCCAAGTCTCAAGGGCAGTGAAGAACGGCCGCATAAACGTAACCCCCAGCGGCCGCATCGACTGGAAGCAGGCCAGGGAGGCTTGGGAGGACAACCGCACCGACAACCTCTCGGGAACCGGCAGGGCGAACAACGCAAAGCCAAAGGGCAGGAACCTCTCCATGGACGGCATACCCAAGATACCGCCGGTGAAGCCGATGGAGGACATCGGGGAGATGGACGACATTGCGGAAGGCGAGGAAGCGAAGCCTGTCGATCCAGAGGACATCGGCAAGCCACCCAAGCGCAACACACGTGCCTACGAGGACTACCGCGAGAAGAAGGCCAAGGCGGAGTGGGCGGAGATGAGGGTACGCAAGCAGAAGGGCGAGCTTCTGGAGCGCAACGATGTCATAGCCGTATACGGTGCAACACTCAACGGCCTCAAGACCGGCATCCTCTCACTGCCACAGCGCACCACCATGAAAATCATGGGCAACATCAAGGAATGGCTTGCTCTCAACGGAGTGCAGATTGACGCCAATAAGTTCGTGTTCCTTGAGAAGCAGGTGGAGCAGACGGTCATCGGTGAGGCCCACTTCGTGCTGACCGATATATTGCACAAGATGGAAAACGTGACACAGGAGGCTGACGCCATTGCCGAGAAAAACCGCTAGGAAGGGGAGGACCAAGAAAGAGACCCTGAAAGCGAGAAGCGAGCTGGCATCCACGTTCGCGGCAATGCTGCGCCCGAATCCCATGTCCACCATCAGCGATTTCGTGGACGGGCACCTCTACATCCCCCCTCCTGCACAGTTCGCAGGCATGTACCGCCTCGACCTCACCCCCTACGCCAAGGACATGATGGACGAGTGCTCGCCATCATCGCCCGCAAGGGAAATCATCATGGTCACAGGCACGCAGATGTCAAAGACGCAGATAATCCTCAACGGCATCTCCTACTACATCGCGAACGACCCTACATCCATGCTCATCGGCTTCCCGAACGAGAAGGAGGGCAGGCAGTTCGTCCGCACCCGCATCGACCCCATGATAGACTACAACCCTTGGCTGAAAAAGCTGATCGGCACGGCGCGAAAGGGTGCCACAGGAAGCACGACGGACTACAAGGAGTTCCCCGGCGGCTTCCTCAAACGCGCCACGGGCGAGGCCGCCTCATCATTCATGTCCACCATGTGCCGAATCGTCTGGCTCGACGAGTATGACGCCTTCCCCCCCAACATACAGGGCAAGGGCAGTGGCAAGACACTTGCAGAGCAGAGAACCGCCACCTACCGAGGCCGCGAGAAGATTGTCGTGTCCTCCACGCCCTCCAACAACGCCTCGCAGATAATGGCGCTCTACGAGAACACCGACAAGCGGCATTACTTCCTCACCTCCCCGAAGGGAACACTCTTCGAGCTTGAGTGGAAGGGGTTTCATTGGAGGGCCGACGGGCAGGACGTCAAGGAGGTCTGGTACGAGATACCCGAGACGGGGGAGCGAATCGACGAGTACATGATGCCCAAGCTCATCGAGCATGGCGTATGGATCCCGACCAACCCGAAACGTACCGACCCCACATCCGTGGGATTCTGGATAAGCGGACTATACTCACCGTTCCGCTCATGGAGGAACATCGTTTCCTCCTTCATCAAGGCACAGGATGCGGAGGAACTTGGCGACTTCGGGGCTATAACCTCGTTCTACAACAACATACTCGCCCTGCCGTATGAGCAGAGTGCAACACGTCCCGATCCCGAGAAGATGATGCTCTGGGCGAGAAGCAGGGAGTACGGCTACAAGCGATACACCTCTGCCGGCTCGTTCCCTAAGGATGTGCTGTTCCTCACCAGCGGCACCGACGTACAGCTTGACCGACTGGAGACCGAGATAAAGGGCTGGTGTAGGGATGGTCGCTCACGAAGCATAGAGCACTACGTGTTCGCATGCGAGGCAGGCAAGACCACCAAGGACCTCAACGCAAACTGCTGGCGTGAATATCGGGAGAAGGTGCTCAATACGATGTATCTTCGGGAGGACGGCCTTGAGCTCGGTGTGGCATTCAATGCAATCGACCGCTCGTATATCCCCGAGATTGTGCAGGCATTCGCCGAGTCGGTTGATCCGAAATGCGAGAGGGTCATCCCCGTGCGTGGTGTGGACAGGCAGAATGCCGCAATCTCAGACCTCAAGATTTCCAAGATGACCTACCCAGGTGGTGTGGTGAAACATGTCATGTACCGTGATGTGGGGGTCTCCAAGCTCAAGGGTGAGGCATACTCGAACTTCAGGCTTCCCTACAGCGAAGAGGGGGCTGTGTGCATGTTCTGCGAGGACTATCCGCCAGAGGTGTTCACCCAGCTCACCGTCGAGGAATACATTCCAGGAAGCCGTGGCAAGAAAGGGTATTGGGACTCCCACAACAAGCGCAACGAGGCCATAGACATCCATGTGTACAACACAGCCATGTGGTACTACTCGGGCGTGCCCGGCTGGAAGAAAGAGGACTACGACGCCCATGAGGCGAAGCTGAACGCATTGGCCAAAGGCATACCAGACAAAAAAATAGCGACCAAGCGTTACCTTGGTCGCCAGACATTCAAGCCTAATCTGGGGTTGTGATTACTTCCCCTTCTCGAACACCAACTTCTTACCTGCTTCCAACATTCGGTCGAGAATCATGCCGTTGCACGCTACATGCAGTGCATGGCTCATCCCGTCGTCGGGATCAATCAGCTCTCCCCTGCGGATTGCCATGGTGTGCCTCTGTAGTGCGTTCCAGTAGTCCACGGGATTGCAGTCCATGTACCCGACGGGATGGCTCGCCTCGCCGTCGTTCATGATTTTCGCCATGCCAGCCAGTTGCTCAGGCGGAAGCCTGTGGTACTCCAGCTTGCCATTCTTTTTAGGGTCGTGCCCTGCCTCAAAACCATCGACCAAGGCATTGCCCGACAAATCAAAAGCGTTCATCAATTTCTCCTTTGTCTGCTCCACAGGCACGTTTGCACTTGCCAGATTGTCCAACAGCCGTTCGTACTCTCGTCTTTCCATCAATCCATCCCTTCAAGCATCTCTACATGGTCATACCTGACAGTAGTTTGCGTGTTCCGATACCCGCTGTACGGCTCCAAGGTTACGAACACCCCGAAGATATTCACCGCCATGCCGACTATAGACCATTTAGAACCCTCATACATGCAAGCCTTTCCGATCAAATCCTCATACATCCATGACCTCCTAGAACGGTATCTGGTCGTCATCGAACTGTTCCGGCCCTGCATACGACGGTGTAGGGGTGCTTGCCGCAGGTCTGGGTGCAGGATTGCCCCTCGGTGTTGCCTGTCGTTGATTCTGTCCGTCCTGCGGGCTTCCCAGGAGAGTGAGGGAGCTGACCATCACCTCGACCTTGCTGCGGGTCTGCCCGTCCTGTTCCCAACGGCTCTGCACCAGACTGCCGTTGATTGCGACCTGCGTACCCTTGTTGAGATACTGGTTCACACCCTCGGCACCCTTGCCGAAATAGGAGCAGTCGAAGAATGAAGCCTCATCAGTCCATTGTCCGTCTGCACCCTTGGCTCTTCTGTTCACAGCAATCGAAAACTTGGCAATCGCTGTACCACCGTTGCTGTACCTCAGTTCGCTGTCTCTGGTAAGCCGTCCAGTCACGGCCACCACGTTCAAATCACTTGCCATACCTGCTCCTCAACCATTCCTTCCTTGAATCGGAAGGGCTTACGATGTCGAACATCATCCCGATTTTCGACTTGTAGAAATCCATCATCTTCACATCAACGAGGTGCGAGAACGGGATACCCTCGTTGCCGAGGAACACGAGCTGGGTGTACTCCCCATCCTTCTCGCCATCCATCGTCTCCTCGCTCCGAACCTCGTATCGGATGTACTTCTGGTGGAGCTTGTTGTCCACCATCATCCTGTTCACCTCAAGAAGCCGTGCCGTCTGCTGCCGGCAAACCTTGTAGTAGTGAAGGGGCATCTTAATCTGAAATCCCATGTACCCTCCATATAGCGTCTAGAATCAACGCTGTACACCACGACTAGCGTATACACGTTTTTCTTGGCAAAGTTCAGCACAGGCAATCCTCGTGCAAGCTAGGCCCTCATTTGGATTGCCGTGCGAAGCGGTTGTGCTATTTGCCCACCTTCAGACTCATCGTGAACGTCGCAACACCCTCGCTGACCCTCAGAGACACCAGCTCGAACCCGATTCCCTTGGCCTGCTCCCAAGCCCCGATGAGCGGGTCTGCACTGCGGGCCTTTTTCGGCTCTCCACGGCAGACATCCCCATCGGCAACCGCGGCTTTCGCTTCAACCTTGGCACCGTTGGGGGTGAGAAGGCCGCACTTCCGCATCTGCATGATTTTCTGGTTCACCGAGCCGTAGTCCCTGTCAAGCTCCTCGGCAATCCTTTTTATGGTCTTTCCCATCTCAAGCCCCTTGGCGATCAACGAAATCTCTTCCTCCGAAAACTTCTTCCCCATGTCGCTCCTCCATCCGCACCTCATGCAGTGCCAGACTTTCTCAGTGTCGATGTATGTGTACTCCGAATGGCACTCCATACAAGGCCGTAACGTTTTCACCCAACCCTCGGGAATTGGTTCTTCCCTTGGGAAATAGCCGTATATGTAATTGGCCTTCTGGCCCTCGGTTGCCATCAAATCT
>Ga0208195_1003963_pt1 | contig 12092 bp, 11 predicted proteins | sample AD_UKC077_MetaG_FD_184441 | JGI IMG/M metagenome (GOLD analysis project Ga0208195, IMG submission 184441) | Active sludge microbial communities of municipal wastewater-treating anaerobic digesters from USA - AD_UKC077_MetaG (SPAdes) (version 2) | ecosystem: Engineered > Bioreactor > Anaerobic >...
CAAATTCTGGGTTGCTCCACAAGATCCAAACTGGCCAACAGAAATCTACTCAGTAATGGTTTCAACCACAGATACCGATCTCGCATCATTCAACCCTGTATTCAATGAGATGATCATCAATAGCGACTGGCAAGAAAAGACAGTTCAATTAGCATATCCTGGTGCAGACATTTACATCGCATTCCGTCACCACGATTGCTCTGACTTATTTATGATGAAACTCGACGACGTACATGTAGAAACTTCTGTGAGCACAGACGTTCAACCTGTCTTTACTACAAAACTCAGTAAGAACTATCCTAACCCATTCAACCCAACCACTACCATCGCATACAGCGTTAAAGAGGCAGCACCTGTAAAACTCGAGATATACAATATCAAGGGTCAAAAGGTTCGCACACTTGTCAATGATGTAATGGCAGCTGGTAATCACACAGTTGTTTGGAATGGTCATGATGATAGCGGCAAGAACGTAGGCTCAGGCGTTTACTTCTACAGAATGTCAACTCCTAAGTTCTCAGCTACAGAGAAGATGCTTCTCATGAAATAATAACTGATCTTTTCTTCGCTATAAGTAAAGGAAAATCTAAATAATATAGCTCGACTTCAGAAATGGGGTCGAGCTTTTTTTTGTAGATATAATGATCTTCGCTTCACTGCGAGTGAGAACAATTAATTTCAATTAATCAAAGACTAAACTTTGCACATCAATAATTGGTATTTCTGAGAATGATTCTTGAATTATTTCCATGAGGCGATTGGCATAAATATGATTATTTTCGACACTATAGCTGTTTAGAGCAATGGCAGTTAGTGGAAAATTGTTCAAACAATACAGATCTTTTTTTAAAAGAATATCAAAATGATTACTAGTGCACATTAAGTGCAGAGGGTGCTTGATAATGATCTTCCCTGTATACTGTGTGAAAATATCTTTAAAGCGTTTCATCACATTATCTGTAATGGCGCTTGGGATATACAAGAGAGTAGGGTTTTGTTTTAAAATAGTTAATATCTCATTTTCATTTTTAAAAAAGGAATGAATATTTGTTTTAATAAGTTCATTATTTAAAGCATAATAAAATTTTTCATCATCGATATTATTCAATTGATACAACTTAATTGTAGAGAGTTGCACAAGCCTATTTAACTCATCCTTCAAAGAGTCTATATCTTTTGCTACAGGGCTTGCCACTATCACTATTGAAGAAATATCTGGTGATAGAGCTACACCTTTTCTATCAAGAGAGCCGTCAATCATGATATATTCAATACCAAGCAATTGTATTTCTTTACAGAGTTGGATTTGTTCAAGTTTATGTGCACCACCAAAAATCTCAGTTTCCACATCGTGTACTGCCTGAGCTAAATAAAGAGGCTTGCTTAGCACATCTATGTTTAGTCTTTTAATAACTTTCACAGACATGCGGTGTTTTTTCAATGTTTCAGATAGGCAAGTAAAATAGTTCCCTGCCTTAAGTTTAATCTTTGGTTTACTCAGTCCAGTAAGGAAATCAAAGTCTTCACCATCATGCCCAGTTGTTGTAACAGCCAGATTATTAGGCTTTGGGTAACTCTGAATCAGGTAGTTTAAAAAGCTGGTCTTCCCTGCATTTTTAGAAAGACCAGCAATAGTTATAATTTTATTATCAGAATTAAATAGAAATTCTTTTAATCTAATTCTGTCTCTTGTTTCTCTTTGTTTCATTAGGACCGATAGCAATTTTTTTGCCTCTAATAAGGCTCATAACACCGTCAGTAGACTTTCTTTCTTCAGGGCAAAATGCATTGTAATTATTATCGTTTTGCTTTTCGAACCCTGGTTCTGTATAGGTAGTAATGAATCCTTCGTAATTTCTTAATATCCAACGGTTTGGTGCCATTGATACAACATAATTAGGCATAACAGGTATCTTTCCCCCACCACCAGGAGCATCAACAACATACAGAGGTTGGCAGAGTCCAGAAGTATGTCCACGTAAAGATTCCATGATTTCGATACCTTTTGAGATAGGAGTTCTAAAGTGAGAAATGCCATTTGATAGGTCACATTGATATATGTAATATGGTCTAACTCTATTCTTTACAAGTGTATGTACGAGGTTCTTCATCACATCTACATGGTCATTTATACCTTTAAGCAATACAGATTGATTGCCTAAAACAATGCCATTATCAGCTAATTTTGCTAATGCTTTTTTAGATTCTTCACTCATTTCATTTGGATGATTAAAGTGAGTATTAAACCAGATAGGAGGGTATTTTTTTAGTACATTAATCAAGCTGTCAGTGATTCTTTGTGGTAATACAACAGGTATACGTGAGCCAATTCTGATAATATCGACATGGTCTATAGCAGCAATTTTACCAATAATTTCATCAAGTCTTTCATCGGATAGAGTTAAAGGGTCTCCACCGCTGAGAATCACGTCACGTACCTCAGGAGTATTTTTAATATATTCAATAGCCTTATCTATTTGATCTTTTGGCATTGCAGCATCATTTTCACCTGCTTTACGGCGTCTTGTGCAATGACGGCAATACATAGAGCACTGGTCTGTCAATAGCAATAGAGTGCGATCTGGATATCTATGAGTAAGTCCTGGTACAGGTGAATCGACATCTTCACTCAATGGATCCGACATATCAGATTCTGAAATCATAGCCTCTTGTATTCTTGGAATAGCTTGCATTCTCACAGGGTCATTTGGATCATTTTCGTTGATTTGTGACAAATAGTAAGGTGTAATAGCCATCCTAAATGAGAAATTGTCATTTTCAAAGACAGCTTCTTCATCAGGTAAAAGCTTAATATATTTCTTTAAATCATCGACATTAGTGATACGATTTTTTAATTGCCAACGCCAGTCAGCCCATTCTTCGGGTGTACAATTTGATTTAAATTTCTTTTCAATCTCGGTCATAATATCTCCTTTACCAAAGATTACACGTATCTTTCTTCAAAGATCTCTCTTAATACTGCATTTCTTCTTAATAAATCTAATGAAATCATAGCGTGGTCTTTTGCATAGCCATTTCCCAAAATCATATCAACATCAGCGCCAATACCTTCAGCGCCAAGAGCAGCTTTTGTAAATGATGTTGCCATTGAGAAGAAATACACCAGACCTCTGTCTTTAGCAGCCATAATAGATGGCATCTCTGTATCTTCGATATTAACGCAATTTATGACGACATCAGCCATCTTGCCATCAGTAAGTCTTGCTACTTCTTGTTGAATCTTGATAGCATCTGTTGCATCGGCTAAGATAATCTCGTCACAACCAGTCTTTTTTAATGTATCAAAGTAAGCTGGGTTTCTTACAACCCCTATAACTTTACCTGAAATACCAGCTCTTTCTTTAGCAATAGCATTACAGAGTACACCAGATTTGCCATTCGCACCCATGATTACTACATTGTCACCTGGTTTAACAAGTCTCTGAGCTTGTGCTGGAGCACCAGCAACGTCAAGCACTGATAAAGCTAAGTTTTCATTCATATCATCTGGTAATTTTGCATAAATACCTGAGCTGAATAAAATAGCTTCGCCTTCAACTTCAACTTGGTCTTTCTGTAAATGTACCTTATTAACTTTTGTTACCTTGAGAGGTGTGAGTGATAAAGAAACCAAAGTAGCAACTTTATCGCCGACTTTTACTTCTTCTTTCATTTCAAATTTTGGACCGATCTCTTTTACTATACCGATAAGCATTCCACCTGAACCAGTGTCTTCATTTTTATGCTTTCCTGTGCGTGTTGTTAAATCAATAACATGTTCAGCAAAGGCTTTTTCAATATCTTTATGCCCTTGTTTTTCAAGTTTTGTTTTAATTTGATGAAATGATGCTGAGTCCACATTAAGTCTGATTACACTCAATTTGAGCTCATTATCCCAAATTTCCATATCATTGTCAATAATGCGTGCAGGCTGTGGTAGTACCCCTTTTGGCTCGATTACTCGATGCGTTCCATAGCGATTTCCTCCAGTTTTCATTACTGACCTCCTTTTTAATTTTTATATTCTATGCTAACTTTTAAACTTATTAATTCTATGTCAATAAAAATTATTACTTTTTGTTAAAAAGTGCAGAATAGTCGATTTTATACACATCTTTTTACATATTTCAGCTCATACTAAATTTACGATTAAGTTCTTCGTATATGTCTAAACATGATAGGTTTTTGCATTATATTTTTAAAAATTGACAAATTATTAAAAAGGACTCCACATTTTTTATCTATTTCATTCATTATAAATGTATATTTTAGTAAAAAATGTAAAATATTATAAAAAAGTATTGACAAAATTATTTTTTATGTCAGAATATGACTTAGATTGAATATGGATTAATTAGAATATTATTAAAATCTATATCATCAAGGAAGGAGATAGTATGTACGAAAAGATTTTTAGTAAGTACACCCCTGAAAGAGAAAACCTAATTTATATTTTACATGATATTCAGGATAATCACCCTCAAAACTATATTTCTGAAGAAGCTGTCGCTGCCGTTGGGAAGTATCTTCGTGTTGCTCCTGCACACATATACGGGGTGCTCACCTTTTATACTATGTTCAGCACAAAGCCAAGAGGAAAAAATATTATTCGTTTATGCGAATCTCCTCCATGCTTTTTAAAAGGCTCTGATAAAATAATTGCAAAGTTAAGAGAATTGCTAAATATTAGAGTTGGAGAAACTACTGGCGACGAACTATTCACTCTCGAAACATGCGCATGTCTTGGAGTCTGTGGTAATGCACCTGTCATGATGATTAATGAAGATGTGTATGGCGATTTAACTGAAGAAATAGTTACAGTTATTATCAATAAATTGAAAGGAGAAAAACTATGAAATTATATAGAAGTCATATTCTTCTTGCAATTGACGAAGCATCAAAACTTGCAGGGGTAGTGGAATTCAAAGACATCTTTGAACAAAAACTTATTGAGTATAATCTTAGTGATGAAATCAAAATACTTGAATCAGGTCCACTTGGTCCGCTCGGCTCGGGTATCTGTCTGTCTATCTTCCCTGAAAACACCGTGTATTACAATCTTAAAACTGACGACATAGATCTGATAATCAAAGAACACCTCATTAAAGGTAGACCTATCAAGAAGCTCATCTACAACAGAGAAGCCGTCGAAAGATACAATTATAATTATAGCAATAGAATCGTACTTGATAATTCAGGATTAATAGACCCTGAGAACATTGATGAATACTTGGCTGTTGGTGGTTATGAAGCATGGGAAAAAGCCTTAACTCAACTAAAACCAAATGATGTAATCGAAGAGGTAAAACAATCTGGTTTACGCGGTCGTGGTGGTGCTGGCTTCCCTACAGGTTTAAAATGGAGCTTTACCGCCGCCATTGATGTTCAAGATAAACTAATTGTTGTAAATGCAGATGAAGGTGAGCCTGGTACATTTAAAGATAGGCTCATCATGGAAGGCGACCCACATAAGCTGCTCGAAGGAGTAATGCTCGCTGCATACGCTGTTGGTGCTCATGAAGCATATGTTTATATCAGAGGCGAGTATAAACTCTGCATTAATAGAATAAGAAAGGCAATTGAACAATGTCTTGAATACGGAATTTTGGGTGAGAATATATTTGATACTGGCTATAATTTGGTTATTAAAATCAAGATAGGGGCTGGTGCTTATGTTTGTGGTGAAGAAACTGCTCTCATAGAATCTATGGAAGGCTACAGAGGGACTCCTCGTTCAAAGCCTCCTTTCCCTGGTGTAAAAGGCGCTTGGCAAAGACCTACAGTAGTCAACAATGTTGAAACGCTCTCAAATATACCCTTTATTATAAAAAACGGTGCTGATGCATTCAAAAAACATGGACCTGAAGAGTCTACAGGAACAAAAGTCTATACCATATTAGGTGATGTAGCATTCCCTGGACTCTGCGAAGTTGACATGGGAGTAACTTTAAGAGAAATTATTGACAATTATGGCGGCGGAATGAAACAAGATAAAAAATTCAAAGCTGCTTTAGTTGGCGGTGCTGCAGGTGTCTTTATACCAGAAAGCTTACTTGACGTAAAAATGGACTATGCAAGCTTAAAGGAATACTCAGCCGTGCTTGGTTCAGGTGCAATTTTAGTGATTGGAGACGATTTTAGCATGGTTGAAATGTTATATTCTGTGATTCGTTTCTTCAGACATGAATCATGTGGTAAATGCAGCCCTTGCAGCAAAGGAACTCACGAACTCTTCATGATGATTAATAGAATAAGAAATGGCATAGGTAAAAAAGAGGATCTTGATAAAATGCTCCTCTTAGCTGATACAATGAAACACACAGCTTTCTGTGCTCTTGGACAATCTTTAATCATGCCCATTCAGTCTGCACTGGATAACTATAAAGACGAGTTTTTAGCAATAATGAAAGAATAATTTTACTATTAGGTTAATACTATATTGGTGCAGAGATTCTCTGCACCTTTTTTTATAAAATAAAACCTATTTAATCTCCTCTAATATGATCGTATAAGGTTGCAATAGCAGTTTGATAATAGGGAATAACCCACAAAAGCCCAATACCAGCTGTCAATATACCAAAAAGCATCCACCAAGTAAATGAAGTCTCGAGAAAGACAAGGTCCATTCTATGCTCTTTCATAATGTTTTTACTAGTTCTAATAGCTTCAAAAATTGCCATATTAGGGTTATCAGCAAGAAGATAAAAGGTCATTGAGTATGAATATCTCGCTACCATACCTGGAAAGATAAAAAGTAGTGACCAAAGCACGACATACAAATTAGTGATTATACCAGCCAAGATTGCACGATGAAAGCCTTTAAAACCTTCAAAGATAGTGAAAAAGCTGATATATTCATTGCGCACTATTTTTATAGAAGATTTTACTAATCCCATTATCAATGGCGCAGGTATAAAAAAGTAAAGGGCTAATAGGAAAGGATATTTGATTGAGGCTAAAGCAATACCAATAATGGAAAGTAGAATAAATAAACACATTAGTGCCATTGCTATAATATTCCCTTTTAAACTCATTATAGCAATGTCTTTTATCGAATTTATATCCATGATTACCCCGTGTGTTTAATTAATTAAAACTTGAAATATGTCAACAAAAAATGAAATAAGAGAATATATTATTTGACAAAGGGTTTAATATATGGTAACGTTTGAACAGTTGAGTAAATAAATGAATAATTTGGAGGGTTTAATGAAAAAAGGTATAATGATCCTATTCCTATTATTAATGACTATGACTATATTTGCCGAGATAATCCCAGTAGAAATAGTCAACAATGCAGACGACTCAAACGGACTTATTCTTGTATCAAAGTTTAGAGATTTAATAAGAAAATCGCCTGCATATACTATTTCTTATAATAAAGCAGAACCGCACTTTAAGATTGTGATCGATACAATGGATAGGTTTAAGGACGATAAGGATTGGGAAGGCAGCTCTATAATTTACAATTATACTATCTTGATATCTATGGGTGAAATGGATTTTTATGGATATAATCAGCTTGGCTTTGTGGGTAAAAATCATCTTGATAGCATTGCAAATGTCATATATAGTGAGCTTGATGAGTTTATAGAAACTTTTTTGTCCCTCATAGCTGATGCTTATTAAGCAATCATAAAGCGAATACTCTTTATAACGATTTAAGCTGCTATTTAAAATAGATATAATTATCTCAAAATTTTAGCTATTTGATTATTGAATTTCTCTTAAAAATGTACTATTACTATAGAAATAATCCTCCATTTAATACATAAAGGTTTTTTAAGTTTTTAATAGCAATTATATTTTTTTACTGATTACTTGACAAAATGTCATAGTAATAGATTTTGACTTTTAAAATGAAAAGATAATAATGGAGGAGTGTAAATGGAAAATGTATCCATCAAGTCAGAGATAGGTAGACTTAGAAAAGTAATAATTCATGAACCAGGTGCTGAGATCGAATTGATGACACCCAAAACTTCAAATGAATTATTATATGACGACATACTAAGCTTAAACTCTGCTATCAAAGAACATAGAGAGCTCAGCGAGATATTAAAACTACATTCCAATGTATATTATATAAAAGACTTATTGACAGATATTTTCCAAGATGAAAGTGTCAAAGAAGAATTACTCAAAACATTAACCAAAGATATAAAATCAGCTTCAGGTATTAAAGATGAGCTTATGCGTCTCGACGCCAATGCTTTAGCAAATAAATTGCTTATAGGAGTAGAAAAACATAAAGATAATCTAAGTAATTTCTTAACAAATGACAAGTATGCTTTGAAGCCTCTACCGAACTTTGTTTATACGCGCGATAGCACTATTGTAATCAATGAACATGTTCTTAGTGGTGCAATGGCAAATGATATTCGCACTACCGAAGCAACTATTATTCACAGTATCTTTTCTCATCACAAAGAGTTTAAGCCTAATGGCTTCTACTTAGATAAGATGAATGATTGTGAAGTTGAAATGAGCTTTGAGGGTGGAGATATACTCGTACTTAGAGAAGATGTTCATTGTATTGGGTTATCTGAAAGAACCAATACCCAAGCTATCGATTTTCTTATTGAAAAGTTCAAAAAGATTAAACAAATTAAGCATGTATTCGCCGTCATAATGCCAAAAGAACGTGCAATGATTCACCTTGATATGATCTTTACAATGATCGATAAAAACTATTGTGTTGCCTACAATCCTGTGCTACTCGGAGAAGACAGATTAGGCGTAGTTCATATAGATTTGTCAAGTGATAAACAAAAGCTTACTATGGAAGATAATTTGATTGGCTCATTAAAAAAGGTTGGCATAGAGCTAGAACCCGTATTATGTGGTGGAACTGAAAGATTGCATCAAGAGCGTGAACAATGGATGTGTGGTGCCAACTTCTTTACTATGGCACCTGGTAAAATTATCGGTTATGGAAGGAATTATCGAACATTTGAACAGCTCGACAAGGTTGCATCAATGCCGCGTATCGAAGCACAAGATATCATTTTAGGAAAAGTAAATCTATCTGATTATGATCGCTATGCAATAGCAATAACTGGCGCAGAATTGTCACGTGGCGGAGGTGGTGCCAGATGCATGACCATGCCCGTTTTAAGAGATAAAGTAAACTATTAGTTTTTTATTCTATTCTTTGATAGTTATCGTAGCTTTATTGTTATTTGATTTCTTGACTACGTACTTTTTATCTGCAATATAGAGGTTTACCCTTTTTTTATCTTGAGGTATAAAAATAAATAGCATGCCTTTTTCATTACTCATTAGTGGCTTTACTTGTGTTTGATTTAAAGTATTGTAATATATGGGAGAAAGTATAACAGGTTTGCCATTTTCATAGATTATTTTTACTCTTTTAGTGTTGATATCGAGATATTCTAAGGTATTAACAAGGGCTTGAACATTTTTGTTTACGATAACTTGTCTCATTTTGTTTTCAGGGAATATGATAGATTTCTTTTTATAGATCCCCCCCACTTCAATATCAAAGAAGTAAGTACCTGTCTCTGAATACGCCCAATCTCTAAAAAAGCCTACTTTTGATGTATTACCAGTTTGAACTAAATAATTTGATGTCGAATAATCTCCTTTCAAGTTTTTAGAAAATATTGTAGCAATGGCTTTCATTTCGTGCCAATGTGGAGATTTTGTACCAGACCAATTCCATGGGAAAAAGATTCTTTCATTATGATCACCCAGGAATGAACTATGATAGTTGACTGTTAAATAAAACCTTTCACGTCTCATATAGTCCATAATTGCAATTGTTTCGCTTTCAGAAGCAGGGTTTGGTCCAGCATAGTATGGATCTGTTGATAGAGATTGAGTCTCATTATTCCAATTAAAAGGAAAGTTTCTATTTAGGTCAACACCGTCAATTCCTCTATCAAAGCGTTTATTAGCATTTGTGTCAGTTTTATTCTTTCTATGATTGGCATATGCCCCAGAGCTAACGACTTCAAAGCCTTCGGGGTTGAGTGTAGGGATAAAATGGAAGCTATAAGCTCTTAGTAAGCTCTTTATTCTCTCATTTTTTTGATAATTTTTTAATAAGTATTCTGCAAAACCCATGCATATTTCAACGCCTAAAGGTTCAGAAGCATGTATTTGTCCAATTATCAATATAGAAGGTTTATCAAACTGTTTTTCTTGCGGATTGAATGATATTTTAAAGCTTCTCATCGGTAGTTTATCTTTGCTGGAATAACCAATTACTTCCGAGTAAAAGACACTTGGATAGGCTTTTGACCATTTATTAATCGAGTTAAGTATATCTTTATTTTTGTGATAATCAGAGTCTAAAGGGTATTTATTGATCTGTCCAAAGAGTGAACAGCATAGAATCAATAAAGTAAAAAGATTAAAATATTTTATTTGTATTTGTTTCATTCAGACCTCTAGGTCATTTTTATTTAAGTTGAAAAATAATCAAGAAATACTTGCATATAAATAAAAATAAAGTATATTATTATTGAAAGTGAGGTATTTATGAGTGTAAAAGACATTTTTCAATCGTTTACAGATAAGTTCCATGCAACAGCAAATGTAGCAATTATATTTGGAGAGCCTATCAGAGAAGGCAGAAAGACTGTCGTACCTATTGCAAAGGCACATTATGCATTTGGTGCTGGCGGTGCAAGCTTGACATTAAGCACTGATAAAGATGACAATTCGGACGCAGGGGGCGGTGGAGGCATGGTTAAGACTACCCCAATTGGTGCACTGGAAATAACAGAAGACAAAACAAGATTTATTCCTATCTTCTCTTTGGGTGATTTGGTTATGATTTTAAGCGTGATTTTCACATTTGTTTATAGGTTAAGAAAAATAAAAGAAAGGTCGAAGAAATAGAATGAAAGTATTTAGTGTATCTGGCTTGCATCATAGTGGAAAAACAACTGTGTGTGAAGAAGTGATGAAAAGCCTTAAATTAAAAGGATACTCTGTATCGTCAATTAAAGATATACATATGGAAGGGTTCGAAATGGACCGTGTTGGATCTAATTCATGGAGACACTTACAAGCAAACCGTGAATCGGTTATTGCACGTGGATTAGATAAAACATTTATGATTTGGAATAGGCAACTAAATCTTAAAGATATGCTCGATCATATGCACACTGATTGGGTTATTGTAGAAGGCATAAAAGAATCACCTTTACCAAAAATTATTTGTGCACAAAATGAAGAACAACTTATTGAATTATTTGATGATAGAGTTTTCGCTATTAGCGGACCTGTATCTGAACAAATTAGCGAGTATAAAGGCATTCCAGCTATCAATGCAAGAACAAATATCGATAAATTAGTTCAGTTGATTATTGAAAAAGTATTTGATGTCTTACCATTTCATAAAGATGGATATTGCGGTCATTGTGGCTTGAATTGCTATGAATTGACAGCTCAAATATTAAAAGGGCTCAAAACACGAGAAGACTGTGCAGTAAGACGTCCAGAAAACTTTAGCCTGCATTTTAATGGTGAAGAAATCATGGTAAATAGCTTCGTCACTGATATCCTTAATGATGTCCTTGTAGCTGTGTGTAGAAATCTCAAAGGCTATAAGCCTGGTGATCAAGTAGAAGTTTCTTTTAGAGAAAAAACAAAAGTATAGTATTATTATTTTATTTTGACGAGACACTTATTGTTAGTGTCTCTTTTTTTTATAAAACTTTTCTTAACATATACATTAAGTAATTGGTACAAAAAAATATTAACGCACGTAACTGCAACTATCCTTAACTGTACCAGATAAAACACGTAACCACCCTATTCAACGACTTCGCTGCATGCGGCTTTGTCGTAAAACTGGGCAAACAAAGCTCGCTGCTACATTATTTCTGCTCCTATCCCCCATCAAAGCCAGGATCTGTTACTGATTGTCTTATATCATTATCTTGCAATTCATTACTGCCTTTTTGAATAGAATAATTAGACATTGAACCTTCTGCTTCATCTTCCAAGACTGTTTTTTTCTTCACAAGATGCCTAAATCTCGTTGGCAGTTTCATTGTAAGGCGATATAAGAGCGATTCCTTCATTAATTTGTTCAGGCTATTAAACATTTGAAAAAT
>Ga0208195_1003970_pt1 | contig 12079 bp, 10 predicted proteins | sample AD_UKC077_MetaG_FD_184441 | JGI IMG/M metagenome (GOLD analysis project Ga0208195, IMG submission 184441) | Active sludge microbial communities of municipal wastewater-treating anaerobic digesters from USA - AD_UKC077_MetaG (SPAdes) (version 2) | ecosystem: Engineered > Bioreactor > Anaerobic >...
GTTTCTGATGGTCATACGGAGCAGCCTTGATCGGCATCATCAGTTCGATGTTCTCACTCATTGCCGTCACCCCGCATTTCCTTGATCTCGATGCCCTGCACGGTTTCACCCGGCGTCAGCACGAGAACCTCGCAAAATTCTCCGAAGAGAAAGGTGAGCAGCCTTTTCGGAATGCTCCTGTGTTCGCTCTGCAGGACTTCCTGCTTTTTGCCGCTTTTGTCAGCGATATTGATTCGTACTTTGTGTTTTAATCTCATAGGTTCGTCCTCCTGTTCCTGATCTGCATTGCTGCGGAGGCTGGATGTATTTCCTTCCTCACTCACTACCGGGAAATTCAACCCTCCGAAGAGGTGCGGTCGGGGAGGACTCCGACCGCCGTATCTGCCGCCGTTCACAGCTCAATCCTTCTTCGGGTACTTGTGGCGCTTCACACGCTCTACCCCGAAAGACTTAGCCACCTTGTCGATAATCTTGTTTTTGCGGTTGGTCATTGCCGCAGAGGACGGCAGTTTGCCCGTCTGCTCGGCTTCAGCCTGGCGCATCTCCTCAAGCTGCGTACCCTCGCCGAAATGCTCGAAGAAGAAGTCCTGCTGGGACTCGGTGCATTCCTCGTCAATGACGCGGCGCACCTGCGCTACCTGGGGATTCTCCGGCTCCGGTTCTGCGAACATCGCATCTTCCGGGCTGCCGCCCTTGTCGGCAAGCGTGTCCCAGGGATCGACCGCATCCTCGTTGTCGGGATCGGCCTTGTAGCTGTTCACCTTGGCGTCAAACAGGGGATCGCGCAGTTCGCCCTCGTAGCGATCCTGCAGATCCATGTCGTGGTCGGACTCATCGAGCATGATGGTCAGTTCGACCGACAGATCCTTGCCGACTTCAAGCCGCTGCGTGACCACGCACTTTGCGTCATCGTCCCAGCGTTCGTAGCAGTAATACTTGCCGTCCGCCGTCAGATAACAGGTACGGTTGGGATTGAACCCGCTCTTGCGTTTCTTTGAATCGTTGTTTCTTTGCATGAAAATGGCTCCTTTCAGATTTGCTTTGAAATCCGCAAGGAGCCGTGAAATCCGCTTATAGAAACGAAAAGACGGCAGGACGATACCTTTGATAAGGTATCCGTACTGTCGTCTGGCGCTCTCACGGATTTCTATTTTGTTGCTTTCGACTTACTTCACATACTCATGGGTAACCTTGAGCGTTCTGTCTGCATTGGCGGTAATCCGGGTAATGCAGTCCTTCTTCCGAATGACGATGACCTTGCCGTCCTTGCTCTTATCGCAGACACGTTTATCATCAAGATTCTTCACTTGCTCCATCGTCCGCTCCTTTCTTGGAAACTATAAGTTCCACTCAATCCAAAAAAAATAGGTCTTTTAAGTCAGCATCGGGAAACGCCTTGATAAGACCGCCGATGCACTTCTTGCCGCCGACTCGCTTTCCGCGCAAAAGTCGGCTTACTTCCATTCTTGAAACGCCCATTTTCATGGCAAGCTGGCTACCTGTCCACTTATGCCGTTCCATTTCCTGTTTTATGTATTCAATATTGGGCTTCATTACCTTACTCCTTTCCGAAACCTAAAGGTTCCATTATGTTCAAAAGATAGACCGCATGGAGCGGTCGATCGTTTTCAGAACTTTAAGGTTCCGTTTTTCATAGTATACACCTTTAGGTTACAAAACACAAGCCTTTTTTCAAAAAAGTGTTGCTTTTAGGTTACACTTATGCTATAATGAGAGAGGTTCAAGCGAGGAGGACTGTATCATGAACGAACTTGGAACTTACATTAAGGAAAAAAGAACAGAAAAAGGGCTGTCGATCAGGCGGCTTGCTGAACTTGCCGATATCAGCCATACAGAAGTAAAACGCATAGAGGATGGCTTGCGGAAACAGACATCTCCACAGGTGCTTCGATCTATCGCCTCTGCCCTCGGCGTTCCCTATGAGGAATTGATGGCCGCGGCAGGATACATTGATGAACCTGCTGCCGAAAGTTCCGGCGGTACCGTTGCTGCGGGAATCAAAGATACCGAAGACTTGAGCCAAGATGAGATAGATCAGGTCAATCAGTATATCGCTTTCTTGAAAAGTCAGCGAAAAGATTAAAGAAGAACGAGGTGCATCTCCCAAAAGAGAACACCTCGCTCTCTTTTTATTAAGTACGAACAGGAAGACGGACAAGCTGCACTGCCGGAAAGCGGTTCTGGGCTTCATTCATGATAGCATCATAGAGCTGAAGTGATTCCGTTAAGTCCTCGATCGTTATTGCGAGAGCGTAGTCTATTTCCTGCTCATCCTCTACATCGTAGCGAGTATGCAGTTCAAGCCACACTTCCCAATCACCCCCGTGAAAACTGGAAAACTCCTGTTCAAAATGGAAGCAGGTATCCCAATCCTTGCGTCCGTCAGATTCCGAGGGATTGTTCGTGACCAACTTATCATTGCTGTTTCTTGAATGGAGCGAGGCATTTACATATGCTCCGAGGTACTCCGCTCCTTTGGTTTTATCAACCGGCGGCTGTGTCACGCAGGTGACGGTCACCCGTACCTTTTTGTCACGCTTGCTCATATCCATCTGAGTATCGCATACGCTCGGCATGAGAAATTTCGCGTGCTGCTTGAATTTCTTATTCATGGTACCGCGATGCAGAAATGTCACACGATGCGCCGTGGAAAACATACTCGCAAGCGGATTTGCAATGCCTCTGCCGTATAGATTGCCATAGAACGCATTGTCATCTCTGGTGATTTTCTTTTTCTTCACCTCGCTGATAGGCATCTCGGCGCCGTGATAGAGAAGTGCCTCCGACATAAGGATATCCTGATTCGGCACAGACTGTGATATCTCCGCAAGGTCTCCTGCAACAGTAGGGGCCGTAAAACTTGTACCCGCCTCAAATGCCCATTGACCGCCGCTGGCAATCATCATGGCATATTCATCCGGCGGTACAAAGTCAGCCTTGGTCATCGTTCCAGCAAGAGATACGATATCGGGTTTACGGAAACCTCGGAAACCCGGACCGATTCTCGAATAAGGAGCCACATCATATTGGCGGCTCAGACCTTCCTTGTGTTCCGCACCGACAATAGCTCCAACTGCTATATTCAGCATGGAATCTGCTGGTGCTGCTATTCTATTGTCGTCATCTTGCAGGATGTCTTCAAGAGAGTCTTGGCTACGATACAGATAATGATTGCCAGCTGAAATGGTAAATTTCACACCATACTGAATGGCAAGGACATCCAGTTCATACCCAAGAATACTGATTTCGTCACCTTGGATAGGAGTCTCCTCGCTTGATGAGAAGTTGAAGATTTTGGTTATGTCTTTATAGCGCAGGACCGCCTCCTTGATTCTTGCAATCATGGTGCTGTTACAAATAAGATCCGGACGATCCGGCTTGTTGGAATCCGGATCGAAACCACGAATATTACAGTCGATAATCCTTGCCCTTGGTGTCAGGATACCGGATGCAAGCTGCTCACCGAGATTCTCAAAAGCGACCTTACTTGCCACATTGGTGCCGTGCTTTTTGTCACCGGGAGTTGCTCCCGTAGGTACCCAATGCTCCACTACCAGCGGTTCAAGTTCCGGCGGAAAATCCACACCAGTATCAAGCACCGCTACGATAGGAAGTTCGTCAATTGAAACATCAGGGTTAAGCGTCATTGGAGCGCCCGCCTGTACAGTATACATCGGTGAAGTAGCGTAGAAACCTGTCGGTGCAACATGACTGACAATAGTATCCTCGGAGATCTCTTCAAGTTTACCAAGAGGAATCTCTGCACGGACAATACGTGTCCCATCGGAAAGTTTATATGGCTTCGCCTGGATTCTGCCTTGATTCTGCTCAATAAGAGCAATCAGCCTCTCTTCGGCACGAGCCTGCACCTGCGGATCGGTACCTTTTGGAAGCAACTGTTCCATGATTTCAACATCGAGTGGGAAAGTAGCCTCACGCTCAAGCAGTTCTCTTATCGAAGGAGCTTGTTTTCCCATTCCGCCTGGAAATTGAAAATCCTCTATGTACTGAAATTTCTTGTTACTGCGCATATTATCACGGTAAGCACCTACCCTTTGTTGCAGGGAATCAAACTTGGACTTTGATGATGATACAATGGCATGACGTGAATCTTTTACTTTGGCGAGGGTCATCCCTTCCTGTTCCAAGAATTCACGAAGTGTTTTATTTGAGAATTTTTCACCCTCTTGCAGGACAACTTCAAACAGACGGATATCCTCATCACGAAGAGAATCCGTCCCTTGAACGCGGGTATAGGCAGACACAATTTCCTGAAGACCTGTAGAAAGTTTCGTTCCATGCTTCATCCGATCCAATCCCAGATCTTTACTCCGAGCCTGCTTTTTATTCTCAATAGCCTCTACATCATCCTCGGTAATGAGGAGATGGGGTCTGAAATCATCTGCCATACCTATTCACTCACCTCTTTGCCCTTGGTTAACTTATTTATCTGGTAGCTAAGAGTGTTATGTGGCATCCCGATTGCTTTCGCAAGAGTACGGACGCTCACGCCCTTTGCTTTCAGATCAGCGGCTGCGTCCACCACGCCCGCGCCGTTCGAGTTATTCGTCATCTGCTGAATCAGCAGTTCTATCATGTCCTCCATCGCGACCGGCCTATCTGTGGTCACATAACGCTTGGCAGCTGAGATAACCAGTTCCTTTATCTGAGCCACGCTGCGGTCAGCGGTAAGGTCTGTTAGTTTCTGTATGTCCACTTCGGTCTCAACAGTGTATTCCTTGAACCACCGCTGTATCAATTCGCTGCGCTGGGCGGCATCCGGGTAACCGATATTGATGGTGTAGTTGAATCGCCGGAAGATGGCAGGATCAAGAAGATGCTCGTGATTCGTTGCCGCAATCAGAAATACATTCGGCGGCATATTATCGAAGTTCTGGAGCAGAGCCGTTACGACGCGCTTCAGTTCCCCCATCTCGTGTCCGTCATCGCGCTTCTTGGCGATGGCATCGAATTCGTCCAGAAAAAGGACAATGTTTTGGTTGCCCACGCTGGAGAATATTTTTCTTAAGTTCACGCTAGTCTGTCCGAGGTAGGAGGATACAAGACCGTCTATCCTCACATACGCCATAGGCAGATTCAGTTCGTGTGCGATGGCGTGTGCCGTCATCGTCTTTCCGCATCCCGGGGGTCCACAGAGCAACAGACGGTTTGCAGGAGGCAGGTTGTGCTTTGCTAACTTACTATTGTTCTGGCGTTCCTCCAAAATCTGCAGGAGGAGTTTCCGCTGATTCTCCGGCAGGACAACATCGGAGAGAGAAATATCCGAGTGGACAATGTCGTACAGTTCCAGGAGGCTATCTTTGTCGCGGGGAGCGGCTGAACCGCCTCCGGCGGACTGCACGGCAAATCCTCCGCCCGCAGGCTGCCCGACTTCGGGCTTCTTCATAAGTGTGATATTCTTTCCTTTGTATGCATCGAGGATCATGCTTGAAACACGGCTGTTTCCTTTTTTATCCTCGTCAGCTGCCAAAGCCTCCACAGCGGTCTTGAAGGACGCCTCGTCCCCGGAGCAATGAGCAGCGATGATATTTGCAATCAATTCGGCCTTCATAGTCTATCGATTCCTCTTTCTCAGTCATAGTGGTGGACTGTAACCTTTAGTTTACACTATTTTCGGTCAAAAGTCAATAGGTTTCGCAAATTTCTTTGAACACCTTTGAACACGCCCTACAATCCACTCTCGTAGCGGATACTACTTTTGGAAAATAAAAATTCGTGTTCTCGCACTCAACTCTTGATTTTGGAAACGGAATGTGCTATAATTGTTTGTAACCGTTTAGTTACTTGAAAGAGACACGCCCCTGAAGGAAACAAAGGGTGACAATCAGAGGAGCATATGCATGGTTATCAGCTATAAAAAGTTATGGAAATTGCTTATAGACAAAGATATGAAGAAGCAGGACTTGAGGGAGGCTGCACAGCTTAGTTCCTCCACAGTGGCAAAGCTCACGCACGGAGAGAATGTAAGCACGGCGGTTTTGCTTAAGATATGCACCGCTCTTCAGTGCGACATAGCTGATATCATGGAAGTCGTGCCGGACGGAAGTCCCGCATCTGATGAATAACCGAAAGGATGTAAGGCACCGATATGTTTGATTTTGGAAATGCGAACGAGGGACAGAGAAAGGCGATAGCAGCCGCAAACGGTCCCGTCCTTATCACGGCAGGTCCCGGAACCGGCAAGACCTATACGCTCGTTCAGCGCGCCATCTATCTCATAGAGGAATGCGGCGTGAAGCCCGAAAGCATCTTCATTGCCACTTTCACGGAGAAGGCCGCCAAGGAACTGATTACAAGAATCACAAATGAATTGTCCGACCGAGGAATCGTGGCGAACATCAACGAGATGTATATCGGCACGTTTCATTCGCTGTGCCTTCGTATCCTGAAAGAACACCTGGAGTTTACAAGGCTCCGCAGGAACTACCGTCTCCTTGATGCCTTTGACCAGCAGTACATGGTCTTCCAAAACATCCACCGTTTCAGGAATATCCCGGAAGTCGAGATTGCTCTCCCGAACGGCGGAGCGTGGAAGCAGGCCGAGGCCATCTGTAACTATGTCAATAACCTGTCCGAGGAATTGGTGACGCCGGAGGAACTTATGTCTGACTCCGACTTGTCGATTGCCGCTCTCGGCCGGATGCTGAAGGAATACCGTGAAATCCTCACGGAAGGCAATCTGATGGACTTCTCGTCCATCCAGATCGAAGCCTACCATCTCCTGCAGGATAATGCGGAGATTCTTGACGAGCTGCGCTCCAAGGTCACGCACATCATGGTCGATGAGTACCAGGACACGAACTTCATCCAGGAGCAGCTTGTGTTCCTCCTCGCAGGGGAAAGAAAGAACATCTGCGTGGTCGGTGACGATGACCAGGGCTTGTACCGCTTCCGTGGTGCGACCATCCGTAATATCCTGGAGTTTCCGCAGAAGTTTGCTGACGGCGAATGTCGCATTATTCCGCTGGTAATCAACTACCGCTCCAACAGCGACATCGTTGATTTCTATAACGAGTGGATGGCTACCACAGACGGGGCAAAGTTTAAGTTCCGCTGGGAGAACTTTCGCTACGATAAAAAAATCGAACCGCACGAGAAAACCACTCTCCACAGCCCGGCAGTCGTTAAACTTGCAGGTGTGGATGACGTGGACGAGTGGCATGAGAAAATCCTGCGGTTCATAAATGACTTAAAAGCCTCCGGCAAGCTGACGGACTATAACCAGATAGCTTTCCTCTTCAATTCCGTGAAACACCCACGAGTGACTGCACTCGCTCGTTTCCTTGAAGAGAATCACATAAATGTTTACTCGCCGCGTTCGGATATGTTCTTTCAGCGTGACGAGATACGGCTTGCCCTCGGCTGCCTCATGCTCATGTTTCCGCGCTATATCCAGGGCTTGGAGAACGGTGATTACACCTTCCTGCAGCCAGCGCATCTGACCTACTACCGAAACTGCATCATGACGGCGAACGAGTACCTCACGAAGCCGGAGAACGCAGAGCTTCTTAAGTGGATACGCCGCCGCGGTAAAGTCCATGTCGGTTTGACCGGCGCAACGGACTACGCCTATTGTGGTCTCATGTACCAGCTCTTTGAATTCCAGCCTTTTGCAGGGATTCTCGATACAGAGATGGATGTCGGTGTGGTAGATATCCGTCCGGCACGGAACATAGCAAAGCTGACACAGATCATCGGTAAATTCGAGTACCTCCACCGGGTAGATGTCTTGGATGCAGGTGAATATAAGGGCAAACGCCGTATAGATCAGAACACCGAGATGCTCTTCAATCTGTATCTCCGTCTGCTCTTTGACGGCGGCATTACGGAGTATGAGGATGATTCGGAGTATGCGCCAAGCGGCTGCGTTTCCTTCCTCACCATCCACCAGTCCAAGGGTATGGAGTTTCCTATTGTCCTTGTTGACTCCCTTACGAATGTGCCGAGGAAGAACACGAATGACCTCATGATGCAGATTGAGGAGAGATACTTCAAGCGTCCGGCGTTTGAACCTTACGATGTCACGAAGTACTTTGACTTCTGGCGTCTTTACTACACGGCGTTCTCCCGCGCACAGGATTTGCTGATCCTGACCTGCTGCGAGGACAAGCGGACGCCCAGCAACTACTTCAAAGACATCTACGGGGAACTGCAATCTGTGGAAAGCCCCGGATTTGATATAAGTGAATTCGACTTCAAGCCGATAAAAGATGTGAACATCAAGAATACCTACTCGTTTACATCGCACATCACGGTTTACGAGACCTGCGCCTTGCAGTACAAGTTCTATAAGGAACTGGAATTTATGCCCGTTCGTGCGAACGCTATGCTCTTCGGTATGCTCGTTCACGAGACGATTGAGGACATACACCGCGCCGCCCTTCGGCATGAGGAGCAAACGATCACCGAGGAGAATGTCAGCAGATGGTTTGACTCGAACTATGTGTCTCTCACAAAGACCGAGCATACCTACCTCGCCGGTCCCCAGCGTGAAGCGGCTCTGAAACAGGTTCTTCGCTATGTAGAGAGACAGCACGGTGACTGGTCGCAAATACAGCAGGCCGAGGTCGATGTTTCCCTGGTAAAGCCGGACTACATCATCGAAGGCAAGATTGACCTGATTCGCGGCGAGGGAGACACGGTTGAAATCGTGGACTTCAAAGCCGAGCGCAAGCCCGACATGGAAAAGATGCGGGCAAGGCTTGAACAGTACAGACGGCAGCTTCATATCTACGCCCACCTCGTGGAGGAACGCACCGGGCAGAAGGTCAGCAAGATGCACCTCTACTATACCGGCGAGGATGACGGAGTACCGACAATCTCGTATCCGTACACGAAGTCCGCTGTGGAAGGAACGATGGCGGTATTCGATGATACGGTTAAGAAGATAATGAAGAAGGATTTCCACCGCTGCTCCGATGACCCGAAGGTCTGCAATGCGTGTGACTTCCGATTCTACTGCAAGAATAAATAAGGGAGCGATGATATGGCTGAACACAGAGTCAGAAAAGACAACATCATATATATCATTCCCGATGATGAGCTTTTTGCGAAATGGAAACGGGACGAGGCTTTTATTGATGAATACGGACGGCTTATGAATCGCAAGCCCCACAGGGTTCTGAGGGAACTGAAACACTATGTAGAAAACACACCTATGGTTCAGCAGAGAACTTCTGCACCGCCCGCTGCCCCCGTCAGAAAAGGTTCTCCTGTTAAGGACTACCTCAAAGACACCGTCCGGGACACGGCGATGGAAGCCACTGAAATCATCGTTGATAGAGCCGTTGACATCTTCTTTTATGAAGTGCTTCCGAATGTATGGCATGAGCATATCGTTCCGTTTTACCGCCGCACAAAAGAGGCTCTTACATCAAAAGAACTGAAGGCTGATGCAGTCCTTGCGAAATCAAAAGCAAGTACGGATGTTGCCATAAGACAGCCGAAAGCTACCACAAATATGTCGAAGGAAGAAGCCGATGCAGAAAAGCGTAAAGTCCTGTATCATTGGCTCGGAATGTTGAGCAGCCTTAAGAAACTCCACGATGCAGGCGAGATTGACATCGGCTCCACTATTTCACAACTGACCGACCCTGCAACGCTGGAACGTGTAAACGGTTTTTTGAGCGAGAATCCTAATTTACTTGAAACGGATAAGTACATCGTACTCCACACCCTGCTTGGAAGGGACTTATACGAGGAACAGCAGCTCGTTCCTATCAGAGCCGCAGAAATAACAACTATAGCCGCGAAATACGGATATGATGCAAGAAACGATAAAATGGAGGATAACCACAATGGATGAGCAACTTACTTTTGAATTTGAACAGAGACCCACAATCAAGGGCTTCCCTGAACTTCGCTGGACGGGCAAGAGGCCCTACCGCTCCACGCAGTATTACCCTGCGCAACTGCGAGAGACTTATGGGAAAGAACAGAACGGATGGATCAATAAGATTTTCTGGGGAGATAATCTCCAGGTCATGAGTCATCTGCTTAAGGAATTTCGTGGACAGGTTGATCTCATCTATATCGACCCTCCGTTCGACAGTAAGGCTGATTACAAGAAAAAAATTGATATTCGTGGAGTCGGTAAAGCGGAGTCAGATAGCTCGACTTTTGAGGAAAAACAATATGGAGACATTTGGACAAATGATGAGTACCTTCAATTTATGTATGAGCGGCTTCTTTTGATGAGGGAACTGCTTTCTGATACTGGTTCTATATTCTTACATTGTGACTGGCACAAGTCTGCTCATCTCCGTATTCTTATGGGAGAAGTTTTCGGGGAAAGGAACTTCATTAACGAGATTATCTGGGGATATAAAGACGTTGGAGGAGGACGAAACAATAATTTTTACAAAAGAAAACATGATACCATTTTTTGGTTTTCCAAAACGTCAAACTATAAAACGGGCCAAATAGCTCGTGCTCCCTTGTCTCAGTCAACTTTAGATAGATTTGGTAGTATGTTTGATGAAAATGGTGTTATTACATATAAAAAATTTAAGGAAATGAGACCAGCTGAATTTGCAACAAGAAAGAGACAAGGGCGTGTCCCAGATGATTTGAATATGGTTTTTTTAAGCAAAGAGTTTGGAAGACAAATGGAGGATTATTGGATCGATATTAATCCTCTTAGAACGCGTGCTGAAAAAGACAATCCTGAAGAGGTATTGGAATATCCAACACAAAAACCAAACGCCTTATTAGAGAGAATTATAAAGACGGCTACAGTAGAAGGAGATCTTGTATTTGACTGCTTCATGGGTAGCGGTACTACTCAAGCTGTAGCTATGAAGCTCGGCAGGCGTTTCATCGGCGCAGACATCAATTTGGGGGCTATTCAGACGACTACAAAGCGGTTGCTTGCCGTTGCAAAGGAACTGGAACCAGAACATAAGCCTGTGACCTATGGGATAATCCAACCGAAGCTTTCCATGGTTACGGGGGAACCTGCTCCTTACCTCGCTGCAGCGAGTGCAGGCGGCAATACCGAACTGAATGCTGAAGACCGCAGTAAGGTCATTGACTTCTTTAAGGCGAAGGGACTGGATACGGCCGCCTTGGAGGATGTGAAGTACACAGGCTTTGAAGTCTATAACGTGAACAACTACGACTTCTTCCGCAATCCCGTGGAAGCCCGCGACCTTCTCATCGCCGCCCTGGAAATCCAGCCGTTCCCGCAGAGCGATGTCTGGGACGGCGAACTTGACGGCAGGATGGTAAAGATCATGCCCGTCAACCGCATCGCTACCAAGGCGGACTTGAAGGAGCTTCTTGCGAACCTTCCGTACAAGACCTACGAGAAGCGCAAGGAGGAGAATCCGAACCAGCCTGTGGAGCGTATAACCATCGTCTGCATGGGACATGAGCCTGACCTAAAGGGCGCACTTGAACAGGAACTGAACGAGTACAAGATAGATATCCAGATTATGGACATCCTCCGCGATAAGGCAGACCTCCAGCTGAAGCGTGACTCCGAGGCAGAGATCGTCCGCGAAGGCAGCAAGCTCATCATCCGCGCATTCTACCCGATGAACCTCATGCAGAAACTCTCTCTCCAAAAAGAGTATGTGGAGGACTGGCGTCAGCTCGTTGACTCCATCATGATAGACTGGAACTACGATGGCGTAGTCATGCAGCCGACCGTGACCGATGTTCCCGGCAAAAACGAGATGGTTAAGGGCATCTATGACATCCCGGAAGGCTGCGGCACAATCAAAGTAAAGATCACCGACCTGCTCTCCGAGTCGCTGGAAGTGGAGGTGCGTTAAGTATGGCTGTAGAATTTGATCCAAATTTTTCATTCAATCAACAACTGTGGTACTACTACACCACGAACCGCGGAAAGATTCGTTCCCGTTACAATGACCTCACGAGGAAGTTCCTCGCCTATAATGACAGCGAGGAGAATCCCCACGCCTTCCTGCGCAAGCCGCAGTTCGAGGCTCTGGAGATGTATGTCTTCGTAAAGGAATTCATGAATAACAAGCAGGTCTACGAAATGTTCGATGACTGGCGTCATAAGAGAGAT
>Ga0208195_1003972_pt1 | contig 12075 bp, 10 predicted proteins | sample AD_UKC077_MetaG_FD_184441 | JGI IMG/M metagenome (GOLD analysis project Ga0208195, IMG submission 184441) | Active sludge microbial communities of municipal wastewater-treating anaerobic digesters from USA - AD_UKC077_MetaG (SPAdes) (version 2) | ecosystem: Engineered > Bioreactor > Anaerobic >...
CCATACGACGATCTTCAAAAAATATTCGACCGGTACCAGATCATCAGCGGCATCGACAACTGCCATCATTTCACTCCCGACATCCAGATCGGACTCGATCTCGGATGGGGCGGGATCTTGCGGAAACTGAAAGAACAAAGAACGTTGCACGATGAAACGCATCATGAATTCTATGATTCAGAAATCGCGGTCGTCGAGCACATCATCGCATTCATCCATCGTGCAGGAGATGAAATCGAAGCCCTGGCACACAAGGAAAAGAATAGACAGCTTGCTGAAAACCTGCATACGATGGCCGCGATCAATCACAGGCTTGCCACCGAACCGCCGAAGACGTTCCGCGAGGCTATCCAATGGAACAATTGGTTCAGCATGCTGAGCCGTACATACAACAGGGGAAGTTCAGGCGGACAGATCGAGGATCTGTTCAATCCCTTCTATGAACGGGATGTCGCTTCAGGAATCTTGACCGATGAAGAGGCGATATTCTACCTCGCCTGCATGTTCCTGCAGGACAGCCGGTATTGGCAGCTCAGCGGACCCGATGAGCACGACAATGACAAAACATGTCATTTGAGCTATCTTGCCCTCGATGCAGCGGACAAGATAAACATCGCGACGAACCTCACCATTCGAGTCCACGACAAGCTCGATTCGGCGTTTTTCGAGAAGTCGGTCGAGTACCTGTTTAAAAACAAGCAAGGCTGGCCGCGTTATTCGAGCGACAAGGCGTTGATGGAAGGCTTCATGCGTTGCGGATACAGCAAAGAACTTGCACGCAAGCGCGTCGCTGCAGGTTGCCACTGGATGTGCATACCGGGCATGGAATACACGATGAACGACACGGTGAAGGTCAACCTCGCCATGGTGTTCCAGGTGGCATATCAGGAAATGATGGCCAATGCCGACAAGACCAGGCCGAGCGTCGATGCGTTGTGGGAGCAGTATCAGAAGCACTTGAAAATAGCCGTCGATGCCACCGGCAGGGGAATCATCCATCACCTCACGTATCAGACCAAAAGCCAGCCGGAACTGATTCTCAATCTGTTCCAGCACGGTCTCATAGAAAAAGGCGTCAATATCACGGATGGCGGAGCGAACTATTACAACATGTGCATCGACGGGGCCGGCCTCGCCGTAGCGGCGGACAGCTTTGCGGCCTGCGAGCAGCGCGTCGACAAGGAAGGCCGGCTCACCTATGAAGAACTGACGAACCATCTTGATGCGAATTTCGAAGGCGAGAACGGAGAATATGTCCGGCAAATGCTGTTCCACAGCGAGCGGTACGGCGGTGGCGGCGATTCGCTCGGAGACAAGTGGGCCGTGGAGATTTCCAAGCTGTGGACCGACCTGGTAAGAGATCTGGTCGAACAGCATAAGGATAATCCGAAGAATGTCAACTTCATTCCCGGTTTCTTTTCCTGGTCGAACACCATCCTGCTCGGATCGATTCTCAAGGCGACTCCGAATGGACGCAAGGCGGGAGAGCCGATCAATCACGGAGCGAACCCCAACGGCGGATTTCGCAAAGACGGGGCCGTTACCAGCATGTGCAACTCGATCGCGGCCATACAGCCGGGTTATGGAAATACCGCTCCGGTTCAGCTCGAGATCGATCCCCAGATCGCCAACGATCCGGAGGGCGTGAAGAAGATGTGCGCCATGATCCTCGGAATCATGAACTCGGGAAACACGTTGCTCAACATCAACATCATAGATGCTAAAAAGATCCTTGAAGCACATAAGGATCCTTTCAAGTATCCGGATCTTGTGGTGCGCGTTACCGGATTCACCGCGTTCTTTTCCATGCTGAGCGAAAAGTTCCGCGAATTGGTGATCGAGCGGGTGAAGGCGGTGAATGCCGACTTGGAATATTGATATATAAGTTTTGATAAGAACATGAGGAGGAATGTCAGATGAGAGAAGTACCGAAGATGACCGTGGACTTCAATGTCAAAAAGAACGGGAGCGTTGCCCTTTTACCCGGATGTATTCCCGGAGCGACACTGTATCACCACTCTGTGATGGCCGGTTCCATGCTTTCACTTAAACCGGGGCCGTTCCACCATATCTTGATACTCATATCGGGTGATGTGGAATTCAGCACGGACGGCAACAGCTACATTTTCCACGAAAGAGTCTCTTTTGTTCCGAATCCGAAGCTTTCGGTCGATATCAAGGCGCTCACCGATTGTCACTTGATCGAGGTCCGCTGGGAGTGGCAGGAAGGCGACGACGAACTGGCGGCCGAATACAAAACCCAATTCCCGCACATCCAGATCTACCGCAATGCGAAACAGTACCGGGACCGGAACAAGAGTGAGAAAACCATCAGCCGCTCGGTCATCGACCAGAGAATCATCCCGAGGTTCGCATTCGGATCGGTGGAAACGTATGGGGTCGACGCGATCAAATCGCACGACCACCCCATGCTCGACCAGTATTTCTTCAGCTTCCCGGAAAATGAAATGGACGTGCTCATCGATTTCGAGCCGATCCGTATGAAAGGGAACGAACTGCTGTACATCCCGCTCGGATCCATGCACGGCGTGGACGTCAAAGAGGGGCAGCACTGCCATTACTTGTGGATCGATTTCTATCCGGATAACGAGCTCGCTCTCAAGCGTCTCGACGCTTCGCATATCCCGACCGGCAAGCACGTCGAGTTTGACCCCAAAACGGGCAAACTCAAGAAAGAATAGCCGAGGGGTTCGTGGTGAGCTATACCGCACCCGTGAAACTTGCTTCCGCTCGGGCATGGAGAACCTATACCGGCGGAAGCAAAATAGATGAAATCCACGGAATATCCGGCGGGAAAGACTCCCAGTTTCCCGAAGAGTGGATCATGTCGACGGTCGTCGCGCGTAATGTGGGGCGTGAAGAGTTCGTCCATGAAGGACTGAGTTTTCTTGAGCATTCCCGGGAATCCCTTCGCGATTTCATAGCTCGCAGTCCGAAAGACGCTCTTGGAACAGCCCATGTCGATAGCGTCGGAGACTCGACCGGGGTCTTGGTGAAGATCATCGATGCGGCTGAGCGTCTGACGGTCCAGGTCCATCCGAACAAGCGGAAGGCGAGAGAGCTTTTTCATTCCCGATTCGGGAAGACCGAATGCTGGCACATCCTCGGAGGACGCGATATCGACGGCCGGCCCTACGGCATTTATATGGGATTCAAGGAAGGCATCACGAGGAAAGAGTGGGAACGCTGCTTCTACGAACAGGATATTCCGGCTCTTCTCGGTCATATGCACTATTTCGATGTGAAACCCGGGGAAACGTATCTGATCAGGGGCGGAGTTCCTCATGCCATCGGACAAGGATGCCTGCTCATTGAAATCCAGGAACCCACCGATTACACGATACGGGTGGAACGCACCACCCCGTCGGGTCTATCCGTTCCACCCCAAGCGTGCCATCAGGGCATCGGTTTCGAGCGCATGTTCGATTGCTTTGAATACGATGGAATCTCTCGGGAGGAAGCATATGGCAGATGGTGCATCCCCCCGAAGATTCTGCAACAGACCGATGATTATACGAGAAGCCTGCTTATCGGGTATGAGGATACCACCTGTTTCAGATTGGAACGGTACGATGTGACGGGCATGTGTGAAATACATGCTGACGGAATATTCTGCGGTCTTTATATCTATTCCGGTTCAGGCAAAATCATATCCGAAGATCGTGTGCAGCACATCAAAGGCGGTGATCAGTTTTTCATTCCGGCAAAGTGCGACTCGTTCACGATCGAAGCTGAAAAAGACCATCCTATTTCAATGTTCAGATTCTTCGGACCGAAGCAGGAGGTGAAGTGATGGATGATTTTGAACGAAGAGCGGTTGAAATACCTAGCCGGACCATCGATACGACCATCGACTACGATGTCGTCGTGATCGGCGGCGGCATCGCCGGCTGTGCGGCGGCTCTCGCGTCGAGAAGAAAAAACAAGAAGGTTTTCCTGTTGGAAAAACTCACGGTGCTCGGGGGTTTGGCGACGACGGGTCACATCGTCATCTATCTTCCCCTCGACGACGGGTATGGAAGACAGGTGATCGGGGGCATCAGTGAAGAGCTTTTGAAGCTGTCGATGAACTATGCATATTACGCAGGCGACATCTCTTCATGGAAAGAACAAGGCAGGCGCTACGAATGCAAGTATAACGGACCCGCCTTTTCTCTGGCTCTTGAAGAATTATTGCTTGCCGAGGGCGTCGACATCCTGTACGACACGCTGTTCGTCGGTTCAGAGATTGAAGACGGCGTCTGCAAGGCGGTCATCACCGAAAACAAATCGGGTCGCAGCAGATACCGTTGCAAGGCGGTCGTCGACGCATCGGGAGATGCGGAAGTGTTCGCCCGGGCGAACGAACCGTGCATCGCCGCCAAGAACAGCTTGGCAATCTGGAGCTACTGTACGCAAGGCGCGGATTCCCAATACATGAAGCGAGGAGGTCCCGACGGACCCGGATTGAGTCTGGTAAGTTTCGGGATAATCGGTGCGCAGATTTCCAAGCATACGGTGACGGTCCCCTATTATGGCGATACTGCCGAAGAAATCAATCGTTTCATCATCGACGGTCATGCACGATTGCTGAACCATATGAAAGCTCACGACGACTTCGTTCCGGCATCGCTGCCGGGGATGGCCCAGATACGCATGGCGCGCAGAATCGTGGGAAAGTATGAGCTTTCCGACGAAGATGCCGGAAGACACTTTGAGGATAATATCGGCGGTACGGGAGATTGGAGAAAACCGGGGCCTGTATATGAAGTTCCCTACAGAACGCTCATGACGGGGAATCTGAAGAACGTACTTGCCGCCGGACGTTGCATATCATCAAGCGGCGAGGCATGGCAACTGACCCGCTGCATTCCTCAGGCGGCGTTGACGGGACAGGCTGCGGGAACCGCGGCGGCGATCGCTATCGAGCGATCGCTCCCCGTTCAGGATATCGACATCCGTCAATTGAGAGAAACGTTGAAATGCGACGGGATGATTCTCGATATCAACCGTTGAAAAGTTGGAACGCCGTATGGAGAATACAGTCAGAATAGGGATCGTCGGATGCGGGATGGTGGCTAGATATCATGCGAAAGCGATCGCCGACACGCCGAACGCCATGCTCGTCGGCGCTTGCAGCAAAAGCCTGTCGAGCACAAGGACATTCTGCTCCGAATTTCCGCAAGTCCGCTCATATGCCTGTTATGACGAAATGCTTGTGGAACAGGATATCAATACCGTGGCGATATGCTCCCCGACCGGAGACCATTACGGGCAAGCGAAAAGAGCGCTTGAAGCCCATAAGCACGTGATCGTCGAAAAACCGATCTGCATCACGCTTCGCCAGGCTGACGATCTGATCCGTTTGGCTGATGAAAAATCGTTGAGCCTGTGCGTCATCTCACAGACGAGGTTTTCCGATTCCGCAGCGATCATAAAACAGGCAATCGACGACGGAGAGCTGGGAAAACCGATATCGGCTTCGCTGATGATGCGCTATATGCGTACCCAGGCTTATTACGATCAGGCGGACTGGAGAGGCACGTATGCGTACGATGGCGGCGGGGTGCTCATGAATCAAGGCATCCATGGAATAGACCTGCTTTGCTATTTCATGGGAAAACCCAAATCGGTGATGGGGTATGCCAAGACCATGCTCAGATCGATCGAAGTCGAAGATACCGCCGCCGCTGCCGTCGAATTTGAAAACGGGTCCGTGGCGGTGATCGATGCGACCGTCTGCTCTCACCCTCCGTTTCCCAAGCGATTCATCCTTTGCGGGGAAAAGGGAACGATCGTCCTCGAGGATGACGCGATCACCTTATGGAATCTGCCGGCGCCCTGCCCGATTGAAATAAAAGCGAGCGTGGGCGGTTCGTCATCCGCTAATCCGAAAGGCATCACCCATATATACCATGCCAGAGAATATTGGAACATCGCGAGGCATCTGCTGAACAAAGAAGCTTTGCTCATCGATGGACGTCAGGGCAGGATTCCGTTGTCGGTAATTTTGGGAGTATACGAGTCATCAAAAACCGGTAGGAAGGTACTACTATGAAATATGCATTAATCGGTTGCGGAAGGGTCAGCACCAACCACATACGGGCGGCTGTCCATAATAGCCTTGAAATCGCGGGTGTCTGCGACATCGTGGGCGAGCGCATGGAAGCGGTATTGGCAAAGAACAGTCTGAACACCGATTCCTCCATCGCCCGATATCATGATTACGAACGGATGCTGAAGGATCTGAAGCCGGATCTCGTCAGCATCGCGACCGAAAGCGGAAAGCATGCCGAAATCGCCATTTTCTGCATCAATCACGGGTGCAACGTCATCATCGAAAAGCCGATCGCGATGAGTCTTTCCGATGCCGACAGGATCATCGAAGCTGCAAATAGAATGCGGGTGAAAGTCTCAGTATGCCATCAGAACAGGTTCAACATCGCGGTTCAGAAGACGAGAAAAGCGCTTGAAGCGGGACGTTTCGGGAAACTCAGCCATGGCTCGATCCACGTCCGTTGGAATCGGAATCGGGAATATTATACCCAGGCTCCGTGGAGGGGGACGTGGGAGGAAGACGGCGGGTGCCTGATGAACCAATGCATCCACGGCATCGATCTGCTCCTTTGGATGATGGGTGATGAGATCGAGTCCGTCTATGGAGCGACGCGGCGGCGGTTACACGATTATCTGGAAACCGAGGACATCGGCATGGCGCTCGTACAGTTCAAGAACGGTACACTCGGAACCATCGAAGGCACTACGAATGTCTATCCGAAGAATCTTGAGGCGACGCTCTGTCTGTTCGGAGAAAACGGAACGGTGAAGATCGGCGGAACCAGCACCAATACCATCGAAGTCTGGAATTTTGCTGATGCTTCGGATTCTGAAAACGAGACGCTGGTTGAAAAAACCGCAAATATCTATGGCAACGGCCACTTGCATCTCTTTGCTGATGTCATCGACGCCATCGTCAATGACAGAGAGCCGTATGTCGACGCGCATGCCGGCAAGAAGGCGCTTGAAGTGATTCTGGCCATCTATAAGAGCCAGAAGACAGGACTGCCCGTCACCCTTCCTCTTGATGATTTTGCCAGCACCGATATGACCGGAACGTTCTGAGTACAGATCCAGTCTGTTTGGAGTTGATGAATGAAGGTACTTATAGCGTTGGAAACAAAAATAAAGAATCAGAAGTAACGAGTCCTTAAAATTGAGAAATCTGTGACCACTCATACAAAGGATGACATTCGATTTACGTACAAAACAGCAACACATGAGAGTCGGAAAGTAAGTAAAGATAATAAAGAACAGTTACTCTCAATTTTGGTAAGACGAAATGTGTTTCTTTGATGTTTAGAGGATATTGTTCGGAATAATATGGATTCTTTGTACGATTTGAATTGTTATTGAGTGTTCTATCTCAGTCCCCTACAGTCACCCATCGCTTTTCTTTAGCGCTTGCAATAATTGCATCCACCAAATTAATGGCATTCAATCCTTCTTGGAAAGTAGGAACGCCCTTATAGAGTGGAAGCCCTGTTTTTATTTGATGGTAAAATTCCTTGAATAAATTGCTCAATGCATCGTGATATCCCATTGGATGCCCAGCAGGTAGCGTTGTAAAACCAGCAGTACATTCATCTTGTTGTAATGGATCATCGATATGTTTGATTTGGAATCCATCTCGCATTCCTATTGTATGAATTGTTGGATTCCTGTGATCCCAATGTAAGGATCCATCTTCTCCGAATATAGATATATTCAAGGAAACTTTTTCCCCAGGACAAGCTTGGCAAACAGTAAACACACCCGATATCCCATTATTTGCTTTGAATAGAATTGACGCATAATCTTCTAATTCAATAGAGATATCCGTAGACAACCCATTAGAATCATTGGATTTTGTAAATGTGTCCTGTCCTTCTAGCTTCTTCTTCCTCAGAGGATAAATCGTTGCCAAATCAGAACAAACAGAAATAATTTTGGATCCAGTAAGGAACTCAAATAAATCTGTCCAATGAGTACCGATATCTGCAACCGTATTAGATTTTCCTGAGAAAGAAGGATCCAACCGCCAGCTATAATCTCTTGGAGTACTAAGCCAATCTTGAAGAAAAGCCCCTTTCACCGTGTGAATTTTTCCTAAAGCTCCTGACTCAATCTTTGATGCTGCTTCTTGTACAGAAGGGTAATACCTGTAGCAATAATTCACTGCAGTATGCAATTTCTTTTTTTCAGCGAGTGTTATCAATGAACGAGCATTTTCAGCATCGAGGCAAAGTGGTTTTTCCGATAATACGTGCTTATCCGCTTCCAAACATGCCAGATTTATTTCGTAGTGTAAATTGTTTGGAGTACAATTGTGGACAACATCAATAGTCTTATTTTCCAGTATTTCCCTATAGTCTTTATAGACTCGAGAAATACCAAAAATCTTAGCAACTTTCTTGCATTCTTCAATATTTGAATCTACTAGTACAATTTCCTGTACTTCTGGGATTGTTCGGAGCGCAATTAGATGAACTTTTCCTATGTATCCTAGTCCAATAAGTGCTGTTTTCATTCACCAATCCTGTCCATTAGGGTGTATAAAAGCTTTTACATCATTACCATTTTTCAATTCTGAAAATGCTGTCTCCCATTGGTCAAGACTATATCTATTTGTTAATAGCACATCGAGGTTGAATACCCCCATACTGATTAAATCAACCGCTCTTTCCCATGTTTCTGGGCCATTCCAACTCCATGCTCCGTAGATATCAAGTTGATACAAAGAAATGGCATCAGCAGTCAACGTAATCGGCTCTCCCCATAGGCTGATGAATGAAATTTTTCCATTTCCACCCCGCCCTTCGGGAGATCTCCTTGCACAGTCAATTGCATGTTGCACACCAGTGGCTGATGCTGATGCCTCAAGAATAAAATCTGCACCTTTTCCATTCGAGATTTCTTGAATAAATTTCTCAGGATGCTCATCAGAATACAGGATATAATCTGCTCCTGCTGTTTTTGCTATTTGCAGTCTTTTTTCATCCTTTTTCAGACCAATTACCGCCACAACCTTTGCTCCTCGAATCTTTGCAAATTGTGCACCGAGAATTCCCATTGGGCCTGGCCCTACTATTACTACAATATCGCCAGCCTTCACATTGTTTCTTTCTTGCATTGAGTGAATCGTTGCGACGATCGGTTCTGCAAAACATGCATGGTCAAGTGAAACCTTATCAGGCACTTTAAAAGCTTGTGCTTCTGGGATTGCCATATATTCAGCAAAAGCCCCATCCCGAGAAACCCCTAACCACCCAGAGGATGTTTCAATATCTCCGACGAGTTTGTCTCCTTCTTTAATTTTCTTTACATTTTTCCCAACTCTAGCTGCAATCCCAGAAAATTCATGTCCAAGAGTTACTGGTGCATTAAAAAAATGCTTGTTTTCTCTAATTAACAAGTCGCTTCCACATACACCTCCAGCCCATACTTTCATCAAGATTTCATCATCCTTTATGGTTGGGATGGGAACTTCAGACAAGGACACATCCCCATAGGCATCACTTTGTTTTCTCACAGCAAACATATATAGCCTCCTAAAGTTGAGTACATTCATAAATATATTTATTATGCTATGGCAAAATCCTCAATTTAGCAAGGATATTTTTGTAGTTAATATGATATATTTATTTAAATACTAAATATATTTAGTTGACAGATCAAATATAGCATTTTAGTATCATAAGTGGAGCGTTAATCACAAAGGAGGATCGTGATTATGAAAATGAAGTCAATTGTAGTATGTATGTTGCTTGTAGCGATGATCATTCTCAATCCACTGATGGCAAAGGGTGTGAGTGAGAAAGGGACTGAGGACAAACCTGTAATCGGATTGGTTATGAAATCCTTAGGAGCTGAATTCTTTAAATCCATGGAAGAAGGAGCCAAGGCTCATGCAATCGAACGGGGTGATTTAATCCTTAAGCCTTTAGGAACGCAAAGTCAAACGGAAATCGATCAACAAATATCAATTGTTGAGAACTTGATTACTCAGAATGTTGATGCAATTGTAATCGCGCCTATGGATGGTAGAGCATTAGTACCACCAGTGGCGAAAGCCCTAGAAGCTGGTATTCACGTAGTGAACATCGATGTTATGTTTGATGATGACACCATGGAAAAGTATGGTGTAAAAGTACCATTTATTGGACCCGACAATGTTGAAGCAGCAAAAGTAGTTGGAGATGTTTTGGCAAAAAAACTCGGTCCTGGAGGAAAAGTAATAATCATTGAAGGTATCCAAGCAGCAGTAAACGCTCAACAACGAAAAGAAGGCTTTATGCAGTCGATTAAAGAATACAAACTAGATTTACTTTCTTCAAACACAGCGAACTGGGAAATCGAAGAAGCTTTTAAAGTCTTTTCTAATCTCTTAACAGCCTATCCTGACGTAGAGGGTGTAATGTGTGCTAATGATGCAATGGCTCTTGGTGTCGTTCAAGCCATTGATGCAGCTGGAAAAACTGGTCAGATTGAAGTTATCGGTTTTGATAACGATGATGCTATCCAACCGCTCATTAAGTCGGGAAAAGTTCTTGCTACGATCGATCAGTTTGGAAAAGATATGGCTTCGTTCGGTATTGATGCCGCAATGGACATCCTTGGCGGTAAAGAGGTCACAGGTTGGCAAAGAACTCCTGTTAAGTTAATTACTGCTGAAACTCTTTGATTAAATATCAGAGTATACACCTAAATCAAGGGGCCATCGCAAAAGTTGAAATTGCGACGGCCTCTTTTTATGTACGGTAATCGGAATGGTCAACAACAAACAAATCTTAGGAATGAAGCATTGAAAGCTGAGAAATGACAAAGACAGCTCCCTTTATCAGAATTAGTACTTGATAGGAGATCCTTCATATCAGTCGGGTTTGAGCTGTCCGTTGAGCATGTAATCCTTCTTCATTCTCATGAAGGTCGCATCTTCATCGGTCTTGCTCATGCTTCTCCGTCCCTCCGCTTTCATCCTGTCCCATGCTCTTCGATAGAAGGCAAGCTTCCGTGAGTATTCCGGAAGTTTCTCAGAGAGCATCCGCTCAAAGCCCTTTGCGATGCCCGCGGCCTTGCTTGCAGGGACGGCTGAGAACCTCATTCGGGTCTATGGCTTCAATCATCTCATCCAGCGCCACCTTGGCTTGACTCTCGGTCTCCACCACTGATGGGTTGTCCAGACGATAGTGCTCTAAGTACTGCCTATAGAGCTTGGCGATGTTCCTCACCAGCTTGGGAAGGTTCTTCTCTATACCGCTCAGCCATACGAACGTATACTTGCCGGCTTTCGATTCGATCTTCGTTCCGTCTATGAAGGCCATCTTTCTTCCCAACTCTCCCAGTTCGTCGAACTTGCGAATACTCTGAGCGAATATATCCCTGATGGGTCCTGCGTTGCCCCTGACAAAACGGTCGATGGTGCTGTGGTCGGGAGCCCTGCATCCCTCCAGGATATGGATGCATACCAGATCTCTCTTGCACAGGGCTTCGACCTCCCTGCTGCTGAAGCAGTTGTTCAGCCTCGCATAGGCAAGGATGAACATCATCTTTCCGGGCGAGAGTGCATTCGGTCTGCCGCTGACTTTCTTCTGCTTTGAGAAGCAACCATAGTCCAATGACCGGAACAGGGTATGAAGTGCTTTGACGGGATTCTGGAAATCAAGCTTGAGCGGGATGGAAAGGTTAAGAAAGAGTGACCATTTTCAAAGAAAGCTGTACTATTCATATGTGCTCCTAATTGTTTGTAGGTAAACAAATTATAGCACGCTGAGGTTGCTTTTGCAACCTCTTTTTGTTATAAATGCTTTAACAATAAACAGATAAAAGGAGCTGCCGCAAGCCTTACGACCTTTTGCGACAGCCCCCATTATTTTGGAGTTATACTAAGGATTTGACAGATTCTCGTTCAGAAATTGTAGTGTCAATAATAATCTTGGTGTTAGCAGGAGGCAAAGAATCCTGCGATTTGGATGCTTCTTGGTGTGTATGTGGTACCTCGATGAGCTGGATTAACTTCTTAATTGCTTCGGATCCCAT
>Ga0208195_1003990_pt1 | contig 12053 bp, 10 predicted proteins | sample AD_UKC077_MetaG_FD_184441 | JGI IMG/M metagenome (GOLD analysis project Ga0208195, IMG submission 184441) | Active sludge microbial communities of municipal wastewater-treating anaerobic digesters from USA - AD_UKC077_MetaG (SPAdes) (version 2) | ecosystem: Engineered > Bioreactor > Anaerobic >...
CGAGGCGGAATTCCCCCCACACCCCCCTTCCGCCTCGCCCTCGCTTCCGACGGCTATTTTTTCGGCGGGCTTTTCTTTCTTTTCCTTGTCCCACCCTCCCGACGCGGAAAAGACAAAGGAACTCCCTTTTTTCTTTACTATTTCCAAATATTTTGGTAATATTATATTGTGGTTTAGAAGTTTGAGCATAAATCAATTATACCACAATTTAATATTACTATTCAAATATGGTAGAGTCAAGCAAAATAAAACGATTAAGGGAAAAACTGGGCTTGTCGCAGGAAAAACTGGCCCGGCTTGCTGATGTTTCCAATAATACGATAATCAACATTGAAGCGGGCAAGCAACAAAACCCGACTGTTGATACAATTAAGAAAATCGCAAAGGCGTTAAATGTCCCAATTGAGGATTTAATAAAATGAGTATGGCCACAGCACAAAAAAATAACTTAAAATTTATTGATTTCTGCGCCGGAATTGGCGCGGGACGGCTTGGACTTCAAAATTTAGGTTTAAGTTGTGTCGGGTTTTCGGAAATTGATAAATACGCCGAGCGAACATACCGAGAATTTTTCGGACAAGAAGAAAAAAATCACGGCGATTTGATGAAAATAAACGCAGATGACTTGCCCGATTTTGATTTGATGATTGCCGGTTTTCCTTGTCAATCGTTTTCCGTTATCGGACAAAGAAAAGGAATGAACGATCACCGAGGGCAAATTATTTACGGCTTGATCAAAATAATGAACGCAAAAAATTTACCGTATTTCATTTTGGAAAATGTAAAAGGTTTGGTAAATCACGAGGGCGGAAAAACTTTAAAAATTATTTTAGAAGAATTAGACAAGGCGGGATATAAAGTTTATCATCGAGTTTTGAATAGTTTGGATTATGGAGTTCCGCAAATGCGTGAAAGAATTTATTTTGTCGGAATAAGAAAAGACCTTGTGAACGGCAATAATTTTGAATGGCCAAAACCAGTTTTTCCGCCCGATGTTCAAGATTACTTGATTGACAACGGCGAAATGGAATTTAACGAAAAAAAGAGAGCTTACGAAACATTTTTGAAATATCTAGACAATAAATACAACAAAGGATTATTCAAAATTGAAAAACTGCTCAAAGAGGATTATTTAGTATTGGACACTCGTCAATCTGATTTGAGATTATACAGAAACAAAGTGCCGACTTTAAGAACGGGACGGCACGGCGTTTTATATGTCAGAAATGGAAAATTTAGGCGATTATCCGGTTTTGAATCGTTGCTTTTGCAAGGGTTTCCGAAAAATTTGAGCGAAAAGACAAAAGGTAAAATTGCCGATGTATATTTGTTAAGCCAAGCCGGAAACGCTATGACAGTTAGCACGATTGAGGCGATTGGCAAAAGTTTGCTTAATTACACAAATCATTATGAATAAAAAAGATTTAATCAAATGGGGTTCGGAAACCGCAAAAGGCGGATTTAGAAACGAGGACGATATAGTCCGAAAGTTTAACGACTGGAAAAAAGACGAGGACGCACAAAAATGGTTGGCGATAATGGGTTATCCCGTTAAAGAAATTGAAAAAGTGGAAGCTATGAAATTACACGGATACAAAACCGATGTTCAGGTTCAAATAAAGATTTATCTCAAAAAAGCCATTGCCGCCGAAAATTTGTCTGTGAAATTGGTTAGCAATCCGCAAGGATTTAATCAAATAGACAAAAGGTGGGTAGATAAATATGTTGAGATGTGGGAAATTCCAGCAGACATAACCAAAATTTTGAAAACCTTTACAGGCGAAATCGCACCGACAAAATCGGGATTAAAAGACAAGCGAAGAATGTTTTTGAACGAAATGAGCGAAAGCGATCAGCAAAAAATTATTGATTATTTCACCAAGAACAAAATTTTGGTTGTTTCCGACATTTTGAAAGGTAGGGGTAAATTTTCGGCGGGCTGGATGTTGGTCGCTTTAGTCGCCAACGGCGAAAGCAGTTGGATTTTGAAATCAATAAATCACGCCATGAATGTTTTTGCCGATGGCCCGGTAAGAATTACAAATCAAGGCAGTTTGAAAATCGGGAAAATAACAATGCAACGAAAAGGCGGAGACGCCGGGCGGGATTCGGCAAAAATGTTGCAATTCAAAATTAACCCTGTTGAACTTTTTAGCAATTAAGTATGTATGGACACGGTATCAAAACAAAAGCGAAGCGAAATAATGTCTCATGTCAAAAGCAGGGACAGCAAAATAGAGGCACTATTCCGCAAAGAATTATGGAAAAGCGGTTTTCGTTATCGCAAAAATTCTGGCAAGTATTTTGGGAAACCGGATATTGTTTTGCCGAAATACAAAACCGCAATTTTTATTGATTCTTGCTTTTGGCACGGGTGCAAAAAACATTGTCGTATTCCGTCCATTCGCAAAAAATATTGGACGCAAAAAATAGAGAGAAATACGGAAAGAGACAAGGAAGTTTCAAGGCATTATAAAAAGCAAGGTTGGAAAATTTTTAGAATTTGGGAACACGATTTGAAAAATAAAACCAAGAAAATTGTTATGCAGATAAAAAATAAGATATGAAGATATCAAAATTAACAATAAACAATTTCCGATGCATAAAAGAGCAAACTCTTAATTCAAAAGAGCTTTCTATTTTTATCGGCGACAATGCTACTGGAAAAACTTCAATAATTGAGGCAGTTAATTTCGTCCTTTCACCTTATTTTTTATCTGGACGAATAAAGCACACAGATTTTTATAATGGTTCTGACGAGCCGATCATTATTAAAATTGAATTTGACGAAAATTTTACCGCTTCATTGCCAGACGGATATACTTCACAAAAAGTTGAATGCAACGGCGTTTATTTAGAAATTAAAAAGAGAGATAAAGCGGCGGCGGGCAAGGCGTTTTCTGATATTGTTGTATTGACCCATTATGTTATTCCGAACAGACCAAAAGATAATGACAAGGGTTGGGAAATACAAAGAAAAAGCGGAACGAAATTTGAATTTGATGAACGACGACTTGCTTTATCTCAAGCAGAATTAGAAAAATTTCCTAAAAGTTTTTATTTCGGGAAAAATAGAGAGCGGCAATTGCAAAAAGGTTTTAATTCTTCCGTCTCTTCCGTTTTTGACGATTTCAATTGGCGTTTTTCAAAAGGCGTTAGAGACGAAGATGTTGCGAACGGCGAGGAAAATTTTTTTGCGAAAAAAAGCAAGTTTGAAAAGGAAATTATAAGCAAAATAGATGAAGCGTCGCTCAAAAAAAGTTTTGAAGCGTTAAACACAAAACTGAAAGATTTTGAGATTGGAAATGTTGACCTTTCTTTTATTGATTGCCACGCCCCGTTTGACAACGCTTTTCTTTCGCAAAAACTAGAAAAACTTGATTTGCCCGTGACGGCTATCGGCTCGGGTGTTGAGATGATAATTTCCTTGCTATTTTTAGAGACGCTTGCTTCGTTATCAAAGGAAAAAATTATCGTCTTAATTGACGAGCCGGAATTACATTTACACCCTCGTTTGCAAGAAAAATTAGTCCAGTATTTGATTGAGTTTTCAAAGGCAAATCAAGTTTTTATTTCCACCCACTCGCCATATTTTTTCAAAAATTGTTTAAAAAATTCCCAAATTGAATTGCTGATTACAAAAAATTCAGCAGACGGGGTTATAATTGAAAATACTGGCTCGCAATTCGGGCTGTTTCCATGGAGTCCGTCTTGGGGCGAAATAAATTATTCAGCGTATGGTTTGCCGACAATTGAATTTCACAACGAGCTTTACGGATATATACAGGAAAAACAACAAAAATATACGATTGACCAAGTTGAAACATATTTTGTCGGCAAAAGCATTACAAAATCGAAAAAATGGGCTAAAATAACAAACGGGAAAGCTCAACAGTCGGAAGATGTGACTTTGCTTACTTTTGTCAGAAATTCAATTCATCATCCGGAAAACACAAGCAATGGCGGATATACGCCGCAAGAATTGAAATCATCAATTGACGAAATGATAAAATTGATTAAAAATCCATAAGAAAAGCCCGCCGAAAAAATAGCCGTCGGAAGCGAGGGCGAGGCGGAAGGGGGGTGTGGGGGGAATTCCGCCTCGCCCGAGCCGAAGCGAAGCCCCGCCGCCCTGCTCGTTCAGAGCAGACCGCCAAAGAAAAGTTTTGTTTTCCTTTTAGAAGAAAAAATCGGGCGCGCGCAAATAAAAAATTGTGAACAAAACTTTTCTTTGTCGGAGCGAGCGTTAGCGAGCGGCGGCTGGGCGGAGCGTCAGTTTCGCTCAAAGAAATTTCGCGCAAAGTTTAGAATATCCCACTGCTACGAAAAACAGCCTGCGAGAGCGGGTGTTTTTTGTTTGTGGAAGTGGGGCGAGCAAGCTGCTGGGCTTGTGTGGGGCTTGGGCCAAATTTTTTTCTTTGTTCTTGGTTTTTTCATGTTGCTAAGTTAAAAAATAAAAAGAAAAAAGTAATGTTTCTTTGGGTTTTCTTTGGGTCAAAGCTTTGCCTAAGACCAGGTCTTGGTTTGGCTTAACTGCTAAAGGAGACGAGCGCTATGTCGATACAACTTTTGATCTCAGCCAAGCCCTTGTTCCAGACCACCACCTCGTTATGTCTTAGGTCTGGCCATGATTGGTCTCTGCCGGTCATGCGAGGCGGCGGTCTTGTTCAGGTCACGAGGACCTGCTGGCGTTGTGGTCAAGTTGATGAGAGGGTGGAATCAGAATATGAGGCGGAAACGCAGGCTTCTTTTCCCTGACTCTCACTGGAAGCGATGTTTGTTCTTCTCGGGTGCCACAGTTTTTCTGTTGGCATCCGATTTTTTTGACCAAATTTTAATTTCTCACAGCGCCAAGGCGGCTCTCGGTAAAATTAATCAATTTGGGGCTGGAAGTGGTTAGAGTTTTTAAATCAGGCTTAGTTTTAAAGCGAAAAAGGGAAAAATGAAGAATGACTATTGCTAATAAGTAGTTAAGTAGTTAAGTTTAATATATAATAAAAGGCATGTTTAAATTAGCCAAACAAGGTTTTACCCTAGTTGAAGTTTTGGTGGTTGTCTCAATCATTTCTTTGTTGTTGGGAACTTTGGTGGTTAATTTAAATAAAGCGAAAGATGCTGCCAAAGAAACTGTTGCTAAGTCCAACGTTAACGAAATGGAAAAATCCTTAGATGCCTACTATCTTGACCATGGTTCTTACCCGAGTGCCCAAGGGGGGACAGAATCAAGCGACATTGGCTGGAGCTTGTCTTTTGTTCAGGCCTTGACCCCCAAATATATCTCTGAATTGCCCGGGGGTCCACAAGATGAGTTTGTTTATACCTATAGTCTTGATTCTAGCGGGCAAAACTATAAGTTTAGTTATCAAAGAAAGGATTCTTCTCAAACGTCAAATCCTTCAGTCCCCACAGACCCTTCTGGCCCTATCGAAAACCCCACAGACCCTACGGACCCAGGAGGGGATCTTGAAGACTCCACTCTTACCGTGGCCGCCAACCCGAGCTCTCAAAATTTTAATGACAGCTTAACTGTTTCTTTGGTCGCTAACCATCCAGACGCCAGTATTTTTTACACGATTGACAATTCTTTGCCATCAAATAATTCCAATCTTTACTCCAATCCGATAGCGATAACTAATTCGGTTATCCTCAAATTTTTTGCGTGGCTTAATAATCAAGAGTCAGCTGTTTACACCGAAACTTACACTAAAACCGAAGCGGCTCCGCCAGTCGCAGTGATAGTGGTGGATGAGCCAAGTATCTATACCCCCGGTTCAAGTGGTTATGCTCCGGATTGGGGGATGCATTTAACCAAGGGCTATGCCCCGTACCCGATTTTCTTTCAGGGTTGGCAATCCACGCCGCGGGAGGATATTGTTAAATACGAATGGGACTTTGGCGATGGCAGCGCCAAATTTTACGGTTTTAATGCCGCCCATGTTTATGAAACACCTGGCAATTACACTGTCAGCTTAAGAGTGTTAAATAGCGCTGGCGTGTGGAGCGGTTATGATTCGATTAATGTAGAAATAATGTCTCGCGCTGGCAAGCGAACTTATTATGTTGATTCACAATTAGGCGACGATAGTAATAGCGGTTTATGCGAGACTCCCGACGGCAAGGGTTGCGGACCATGGAAAACCGCTCAGAAGGCTTTTGCTTCAATGCCTCGGCCGAGTCAATGGAATGCCAATCTTTCCACTTGGATTTATCAGCCCGGGGACCGGATTTTGTTCAAGCGCGGCCAGACCTTTGAAGTGACCAGCAAAACGACGATTGGCAATGGTTATGGCACCGGCGGCTATTATTTTGGCGCTTACGGCTCAGGCGCCAAACCTTTAATCCAATGGAAAGGCGCCAGTAGTGACTTTATGCTTGACTTTGATTTCGGCAGCGGGTATATCGGTTTTGTTGATTTGCAATTTCAATTTTATAATGAAACCACTGGTGTCAAGGGGATTGGCTTGATTTGGGTCAATGAATATCTCAAGAATATTTTATTTTTACGCGATGATTTTTATAATCCTGATAATGGTGTTTGGAATGTTAGCGGGGTAGAGGAGTCTCGGCCAGTGTCCGGTCTTTTTATGGTTAATAGCACCGTTCACAACAATGAAACTCACAGTACCTCAGTGACTCAAATAGCCGCCTTTGGCCTTAATTCGTTGGCGATTCTTAACAGCACCTTTGACAAGGCCGGCAACCATATTGCTTATTTTGGTTATATTGACAAGGCGGTTATTGCAGACAGTGTTTTTTCTCGCCCTGCTTTTGGTCGGGCGGCTTTGCGGATCAGCGGTGATAGTTTTCAATTTCCGGCCAACAATATTTATGTTGCTGACAATTATTTTCTTGGTTGGATTGACCCGGTTGCCGACAGTGGCGCTCACAATGGCGGCGGCACCAGGTATAATTACAATTTGGTTAATTTTGGCCCTAATAATACCTCAGAAAAGATGTTGACTGATATTATTTTTGAAAATAATGTTGTCACCAATAGCGAAAGCTTAATGGATATTACCAATGGAGAAAATATTAAGATAAGAAACAACATTTTTGCGACCCCCGATGTCTCTACTGCTCGTAAATTCGCTTTTTCCTCAAGTGTTGGCTGGGAAACCAGGCCCTTAAAAAACGTGGACTTTGTTGGTAACACTTTTGTTTTAAGCGGGAATGTGCCCACTTATGCCTTGAAGGGCATTTTACAAATAAATGATTTTGACAAAACCTCTGTTTATGGCGATCGCCATCAGGATGTGAAGATAATGAATAATATTATTTATTCCAATGGTTCGGGGAGAGCAATTTGGTTTGATAAGCTTGATTTTAGTGACTTGGCGGAATTTACCATCAATAACAATATTTATTATTTGGTTAACGCGGTTCAGGATAAATTGATTTTTGTTGGGGATACTGGTTACACACTTGAACAATGGAGAACTCAGTCCGGACAAGACATCAATAGCCAAGCAACGAACCCAAAATTTTTAAATGGCGTAAGTCAAATAACTCATAGTCCTGGAGAACCCTCAAGTTTATCCGCGGGTATTATGGAAGCAAACAATTACAAAAACATGGTGAAATCAGCCGCTGACAGCCCGGCCGTGGACGCGGGAGCCAATCTGGGCGCTGGTTTGTATTATGATTTGTTTGGGACCAAACGTCCGCAAGGGGCCGGCTATGATATTGGAGCCTACGAAAGATAAGACACGGCAAATAATGAAAACCTTCTGCGTTGGGGGGGCGTTTTTCCGTGGTTTAAAACTTCTTGGCTTATGAACCAATCCAATATTTATCGGGCCTATCTTTTTTGCGCCCTCTCTTTATTTTTTCTCCGGTTCTTTGAGAAATTCTTTATAATACCAATAGGGGAAAGAAAGGATAAAGATTAAACGATGTAAGTTATCTTTTTTAAACATAACAATTGTCAAAACTAGTGATGGTTCCAATATTTGCATATTTTTGCTAAAATAACAAACTGAGGAGCCAAAGTGAAATTAACCGCGTTTTTTGGCTTTAAATTTTTAAATTGCCGAAAATTTCATTAATCTTAAGAATAATTAGCATAAAAAATAAATAAATGGCTAAAAAAAGAGACAAAGGGGGGCTATCGCTTCTAACTCAGCTTGGAGGGCAGCTGGTGACGGTTATTTTAGTCTTGGTTTTGGTGTCCGTGATTTTTGCGTCATTGGTTTCAGAACGAGAAGAATTGTCTCTCATTCCAATTTCCGAGGTAGCCCAAAAAATAAGCAATGACGAGGTGGAAAAAATTGCTTTACAAGGCGAGGAATTGTTAATTACGCTAAAAACCGGCGAAGAAGAGAAATCAAAAAAAGAACCGGAAGCTTCTCTGTCTGAAAGCTTGGTAAATTACGGTGTTTCGCCGGAAAAGCTGCAAACAGTGCCAATTGAGGTAACAAGTTCCTATGGCTGGAGTTTCTGGTTCTTGACGATCTTTCCAATTGTCTTGCCGATTTTGTTTGTTATTTTTTTGTTTTGGTTGATTTCTCGCCAAATGAAGGGCGCCAGCATGCAGGCTTTTTCGTTTGGTCAGTCACGGGCGCGCTTGATTGATCCCAACGATACTAGTCAGCGGGTGACTTTCAAGAACGTGGCCGGTGTGCGCGAGGCCAAAGAAGAACTTTTGGAGATTGTGGACTTTTTGCGTTCGCCTAAAAAGTTTTTGGATATTGGCGCGCGTATTCCCAAGGGTGTTATTTTGGTTGGTGCACCAGGGACTGGGAAGACTCTTTTGGCTCGCGCGGTGGCCGGTGAGGCCAAGGTCCCATTTATGTATCTTTCCGGTTCGGAATTCGTAGAGATGTTTGTCGGTGTCGGCGCTTCACGCGTTCGCGATCTATTCAAGATGGCTAAAAAAGTCGCCCCCTCCATTATTTTCATTGACGAGATTGATGCCATCGGTCGTCATCGCGGTTCCGGTTTGGGTGGGGGCAATGATGAACGAGAACAAACTCTAAACCAGATTTTGGTAGAGATGGACGGATTTGAGCCATCGGAAAAAGTGATAATCATGGCGGCGACCAACCGGCCTGATGTCTTGGACCCGGCCCTGCTCCGTCCGGGACGTTTTGACCGACGAATCATTTTGGACCAACCTGACAAGCGCGACCGTGAGGAGATTCTTGCCATTCACGCCGTCAAAAAACCATTGGGCGAAGACGTCAATCTAAAAGTGGTGGCTGAAAGGACGCCGGGTTTTTCCGGCGCCGATCTTTCCAATTTGATGAATGAAGCGGCGATTTTGGCGGCCCGCGAGAATCGGCGAACGATTACTCAATATGATTTGTTGCGTTCAGTGGAAAAAGTGATGCTCGGTCCGGAAAGAAAGAGCCACATTTTATCGGTGCGTGAAAAAAAGATTACCGCCTATCACGAAGTGGGGCATGCCCTAATCTCGTCTCTTTTGACTTATTCTGATCCGGTCCATAAGGTTTCTATTATTGCTCGTGGCCAGGCGGCCGGTTATACTTTGAAATTACCGTTTGAAGACCGTCGGCTCAAGTCGCGCAATGAATTTCTGGACGATATTGCCGTGTCGCTTGGCGGTTATGTCACCGAAAAATTAATTTTTAACGATGTGACGACCGGCGCCTCTAATGATATCCAAGTGGCAACAGCTTTGGCGCGGGATATGGTGACCAAATATGGCATGAGTGACGAGTTGGGGCCAGTAGCGCTCGATTCTTTCTCACATACCAACTTGAATGCCGGTCTGATTAATGAACGGTCAATTTCCGAAAAAACCTTTTCAGAGATTGACAAGGAAGTATCAAAAATAATGAATGAAGCGAAAAAAAGAGCGGAAGATGTCATTGTCAAACATAAAACCGCGTTGGATAACTTGGCTGATGAACTGATGAAAATGGAAACTTTGGAACGAGAGGATTTTGAAAAATTATTGATTGTTAATGGCATCAAGCCCAAGTCGGGGCCGGAAAAAGAAGTGGAAGTCTTTGCGCCTGATTCGGTCAGGGGAGAATAACTGTAATGAGGATATAAAAGTTACAATTAACAAAACAAAAACCAAGCCACGGCTTGGTTTTTGTTTTGTTAATTGTAAAGTCTCAACTTACACCTTTGTTTCTTCGTCCTCGTCTTCGTCCTCAGAACTATCGGAGCGATGTTCGCTCTTGCGACCGATTTCCGAATAGAAGTCAAAGTCGTGAGTTTCAGACATTTTTTCATCGCCTTGGCGGTCGGCTTCTTCAACGTCCATTCTGTCTTTTTCTTTGTCTTCGTTTCTATTTTTTGTCATACAAATTTATGGTGTTAGGTTAACGACTAATTAACGATTAATGGGCCGACCTTTGAGTTTGATCAGTCTAAAAAGTCGAGATGAATGCGGCATTAATTTTAAATTATTTTTCACTAACTGTGTTTCTTTGGTAACAAGTTTTGTTTTGGCTGTCACTTTTGCGGCCTTGGCGGCTGATAATCGAAGCGTTTGCTTCAGTCTATTGTCATTAAGCCGGTCTATAGTTATGACGGTTTTCAAAAGTCTAAAAGTCGAAATTACAAAATTTGTAATTAAATTTTTATGGATGAAGAAAGTAACGACGATATTGGTTCGGTCGTCGCGCAACAATATTTAAGCGGGATAAATTATCCGGCCAAAAAAGAAGATTTGGTTAATCATGCCAAAAGTCAAAACGCGCCGCAAGACGTGATTGATACTTTGGAAGACTTGCCGGATCGCGAATATGGCGGTCCGACCGATGTCTCATCGGCGATTGGTGGCGAGTAGCTAATTTAAGTAACTGAGCGAAAAAACCGGCCTGTTGAAAAAGGCCGGTTTTTGTTTTAAAGTGTAAAGGTCGCACGCGTAGCTCAGTTGGTTAGAGCACGGAGCTTATACCTCCGCGGTCCCTGGTTCGAGTCCAGGCGCGTGCACAAAGATAGCGCAAAATTTAAAACTCAAAGCGCAAAACTAAAACATAGAAAAACCACAGTTGAGCTCGAACAGGAAAGGGGTCGGGAAAACACTTGTTTTCCCGTGAAGGAAGGAGCGAGTCTGCGAGTGTTGGAAAACCGTGGGTTTCCAAAGAGTGAGGGATCCAGGCGCGTGCACAAGAAGCAAGTTAAAAGTTATTTACAAGGATAAGATGGATTTAAGTATATATTTAAATTATAATTAAATCAGTAGTTTATTAAAATAAAAAAGCTTTAACCTGATTAAATAATATGGGAAAAGTAGTAAAATTTTTGCTCCCAAATATAAAAATTATAGCAATATTTTTAATTCTGCCGATTCTCCCTTTGATTTCTTTAATTTTTCCGCCAGCCCTACTTCTGGTGTTGTTTGTTGGTTTTTTATTATACTTACCGGTCCTTTCTCTTTTTGCAGTCTTGGGTATATTAAAAATTTTGAGTATCCCTAATATCTCCCCTTTTGGCGGGTCTGATTTAATTGGTTTGATTGGATTTGACGCAAGTTTCGTCGTCATGGTGGTTATTTTTATTATTTACCACTATTGCTTATCGTGCGCTATTTACCAGATATTTAATAGTTCAACAGTCAATAAAACAATTCCCAGTTCCTCTGGGTAAAATTTAGGTTTTAGGACTTCAAATAAGTTTTATTCAAAGTGTAATTCCTGTTTTCTTGCCTTCAATTTTTCAGCAAAGTCGGGATGGAGACTTAAATCCGGGTCATCCTCGATTATTTTTTCGGCTTCAATACGTGCCGCCGCGACCATTTTTAAGTTTCGCAAAGCTTCCATCCCCAGATCAGAAATACCCCATTGTTTTTCGCCGCTCATTGTGCCGGCTCCACGCAAAGCCAAATCTTTTTCAGCCAGGTCAAAACCGCTTTTAGTTTCAACGAGCGCTTTTAGGCGTTCCATTGATTTGGCGTTTGTCGTATCGCTAAAGATGTAACAGTAGGCTTGGTGGCTAGAACGCAAGACGCGACCTCGGAGCTGGTGGAGTTGGGCCAGACCAAAACGTTCAGCTCCTTCAATCATAATAATCGTTGCATTGGGGACGTTAACACCAACCTCCACCACCGAAGTGGAAACCAAGATATCAATTTCGCC
>Ga0208195_1003996_pt1 | contig 12043 bp, 7 predicted proteins | sample AD_UKC077_MetaG_FD_184441 | JGI IMG/M metagenome (GOLD analysis project Ga0208195, IMG submission 184441) | Active sludge microbial communities of municipal wastewater-treating anaerobic digesters from USA - AD_UKC077_MetaG (SPAdes) (version 2) | ecosystem: Engineered > Bioreactor > Anaerobic >...
CGTCATCGTCGCCTTTCAAAATAGAATCGCGGAGCAGTTCCTCGGAAGCCCAGCCCCGCGAAGAGAGTATTTCAACCGCGTCTTTCAGGTTGATCTGTACAGACGTATCGCGACCGATTACATGAAGGAGTATCTCTCCGGTCTGAAGTCGGAGATAGCTCTCATGGACGGAGAGATTTCGCTCACGGGAAAGGTCGTGGAAAAGAAATCCGAACTCGAGAAAAGACAGGAAGCCAAACTCGCTGAGCTGGCGAACGACCTGAAAAAACTGGAAGAGGTAGAAAGTAAACTTACGGGCAAAAAAACCGAGCTTGAAACCCTTAGATCGAAAGAAAGGGAGATAAATTCGCTTGGAGAGAAACTCTCGATACTGCTGAAAGACCTCGTCGAAGAGGCCAGAAGGCTTAAAGAAAGCCACAGACAGCTCAATACATCCTTGCGGGCCCGCGAGATAACCGCCAGATCCTTCAAGGGCCACGAGAAATACAACGAACTCCTGGCCAGGGAGAAGGAACTGGATGGGCGAAAGAATGAACTGGAAGTCATCTCGAGGAAAGTGGTCGAAATCGGCAGAAAGCTCGCGAAGAAAACCACCGAACAGGCCAGATTGCAGGAGAGAACCGCCGCGACGGAGAGGCGCAAAGGCGAGATCTCAGAGTCGCTGAAAACTCTGAGAGAGAGGAGAATGGAACAGTACGGCGATCTCGAGGAAAAGCGGCGACTGCTCAGAGAAAGGGAGTTGTTCCTGCAGGCCTGGAACGACAGAAAGAGCGCTGCGAAAGTGCTCAGGGAGGAATACGAAAAGGCCGGGCGCGGGCGCATCGAACTCGAAGCGATGATAAAACGCCAGAGCGATGGTCTGACGGCCCAACCCGATCCACAGGAGCGGCTCGAAGCACTGGATGCGCAGGAGAAGTCGCTCCAGGAAAACATCGCCCGGCTCGAATCGCTGCTAGCAGCAAAGGCCGGCGTCTCGGCCAGGCTGAAGGCTCTGGAAGAATCTATCGCTTCTCTGTCAAGGGGCCTCTGCCCCTTGCTCAACGAAAGTTGCAAGAACATATTGGAGAGAGAAAATTACGCGGAGAGTCTGGAGAGAATGGTTCAAGAACTGGAAGACAGAGCCGACAAGATCGATCGAGGGATCGAAGAGCTTGAAGGGAGCCGTCAATCGCTCGAAGAACTGAAGAAAGACAGGGCCAGGCTGGAGCGAGACTGTGAGCTGAAAGCACAGGCCGCCGGAGAACTGCAGGCCCTTCGAGAGAAGCTGGAGAGATCGCTGGAGCGACTCGAAAAATCCAGAAGGCAGATAGAAACGGTCCTGAAGGGAAGCGGAACTCCCGAAGAGATGTTTGAAGCTCTGGAAGACGGGACGAGAGAGGCCATCACGGCCGTCGAGAAGGCCAGAAGCGAAGTCCGCCTGTCCGAAAAGGGCCTGGCCGACATCGACGGGGAACTCGAGAACAAACTGGCTCTGGAAGTGGAATCGGATAGAGAGTTGAAGAAACTGGCCTCAGCCGGGGGAGAACTTGTCCTGGAGCTTCAAGAGATGCAAAGAGAGAGCGACGGTTTCGAGAGCTTGCTGTGCGTCCTTCCGGACTTAACCCTCGCCCTCGAAGAGACGAGAAGAGAGATGAACTCTCATAAAAGCGATTACGACCAATACAACAGAAACTCCGTCCTGGCCGGCTATCTCGAAGAATACACCGGGAACTTCCGCCAGTCTCTGGAGCTCTGCAGGGAGAAATCGAAGAGGATAGGGCTGTCGAGACACGAATTCGGCGAACTGCGCAGGGGCTTCGACCGGTCGAAATTGAAGGAAGTCGCAGAGGAGTTCGAAGGGATACAGGAGGCCCAAAGGTCCGGACGGGACGAAGTGACCTCTATAAAGAAAGACCTAGATTACATAGAAACGGAGCTCGACAGGATACGCGAACACGAGAAACGCTTGAAAGAATTGAAAGAGAGAAAGGCCTTGATCGAGAGAAAGGTTTCGCTCGCGGAAAAGATGAGAGAGAACCTGAACCTCACGGGCGAGAAGATAACCGCCGGCTTCAGGGACAGTATAGAGAAGAAGGCCACGGCAGATTACAGGAAGATCTCCGGAATTGAGGAGTCGATCATCTGGAACGAAGATTACGAAGTTTTCCTGAAATCTCCCGGCGAGGCGGGCGCGAGTCTGAGAAGCTTTTCGAACTTATCCGGCGGCGAACAGGTGCTGGTCTCTCTCTGCCTGAGGGCGGCCATGACCAATGTTTTGAGCGGTGCGAGACTCGCCATCTTCGACGAGCCCACTTCCAATCTCGACAGGGAGAGAAAGGAACTGCTGGCGCAATCGATGAGGGAGCTTTTCGGCGAGCTCGACCAGGCGATAATAGTCACGCACGACGACGTCTTTTCCGAGATGGCACAAAAAGTTATCCGGCTGGGCGATTAGGCCGTAGATTGAAATCGTATAACCACCGAACGGAGGTGTGAGCTTTGAAAACGGTACTGAAAAACATAGAGTATCTCGTTACCATGAACGCGAAAAGGGAAGAGCTTAGAGAGGCTTATATATCAATAGTGGACGGAGTGATCGAGGAGATCGGCGAGGGGGCCGGTCCGGCGGGCGAGGTGGAAATCGACCTCAAGGGGCGCATAGTGACTCCCGGCTTCATAAATACCCACCACCATTTCTACCAGTCTCTCTTTCGCAGCGTCAAAGAAGTTGCTTCGGCCAAGCTGTTCGACTGGCTTGTCTTTCTCTATGAAAAATGGAAGAAGCTCGACGGAGAAGCCATCTTCGTCAGCTCGAAGATCGCCATATACGAGATGATGGCCTCCGGCGTCACGACCACCACCGATATGCTCTACCTCCACCCGGCCGGCAGGGAGGGCTTCATCGACAGTGAAATCGAAGCGGCAAAAGAGACCGGCGTCAGATTCCATCCAACCCGCGGCTCGATGTCTCTCTCCAGGAAGGACGGCGGCCTCCCCCCCGATTCGGTGGTCCAGAGCGAAAGAAAGATAATCGAAGACTCGGTGCGCCTGATCGAAAAGTACCACGACAGGCGGAGGAACGCGATGACCAGAATTGCGCTGGCCCCCTGTTCGCCCTTCTCGGTCACCGGGGAATCGATGATCGCGACGGCCGAACTGGCCGAAAAGTACGACGTGCTCTTGCACACTCACCTGGCCGAGACGAAAGACGAAGACGATTTCTGCATACAAAAGAAGGGCCTGCGGCCGGTAGATTACATGGAGAAGGTCGGCTGGCTGAACCGACGGGTCTGGTTTGCCCACCTGGTGTGGCTCAACGAAAAAGATATATCGAAGCTGGTTGAAAACGACTGTGGAATGGCCCACTGCCCGACCTCTAACATGCGTCTCGGTTCGGGAATAGCGCCGGTAAAGGAGATGAAGGCGGCCGGCATGAGAATAGGTCTGGCCGTGGATGGCAGCTCTTCGAACGACTCAGGAAACATGCTGCTCGAAATCAGAAACGCGCTTATGCTCCAGAGGGTTTTGAAGGGGGCCGACGCGCTCTCTCCCAGAGATGTCCTCGAATTCGCCACGCTCGGCGGAGCGAAAGTCCTGAGAATGGACGACTTCACCGGCTCGATCGAAAAGGGAAAGGCCGCCGATATCGCCGCTTTCAGACTGGACACCCTGTCCATGGCCGGCGGGCTCTCCGACCCGGTTGCCTCGCTCGTTCTCTGCGACCCTCATGGAAGCGATTTTGTGATGGTCAACGGCAAAGTGCGCGTACAGAATGGAAGAATCATAGACAGCGACCTGCCCGAGCTCATAAAAAGACAGAACCACATATCGGCAAAACTGCTGGAAGCGAGTCAGGCACAATGAGTAATGGGTGCGCAAGAACCGAGAGGTAAGAGGTAAGAAGATCAAGATCTTCACGCTCTTCACACCTCTCACCTCTGTTCTCTCGCGAAAATGGGGACTGACTGTTTCCTGAGGTCTGTCCCCATTTTTTCCTCTCTCTTTCTCTCTCCTTCTCTCTCTCTCTTTCTCTCTCTTACTCTCTCCTCTTCCCAATTACTGTCTTCCGGAATTGAAGTTGTCTCTTTTGTACTTCAACCAGGGGCCGCCGTCCAGGCCGTTACTGCTGCAATTGACGGCGACGATCTTGCCGTGGTTGGTGCCGAAATAGATTATTCCGTTAAGAAATATTCTACTACAAGACTTCGGCAATCCAGACACATCTCAAACTCTTCAGTTATCTCAACTTATGATTTCAAGTGAAGAAGCCTGCTGGCAAGGCTGTAATGGCGATCTCTCGTGCTATAATTGCTTTCAAACTTACGATTCATATGAGTTTGCCTCTTTTCGAGATTCATACCCGCTCTTTGAAAAAAGAATCAGTTCTTTCTGCGGACTTTGAACGCAAGGCTTTCCGGTTGCTAATCCATGTTCTTTGTCTAGTTCACTCGTGTGGCATGTTTGTGCGAAAGATACTTCAAAAACAGAGATCTAAGGGACCTGAAAAGGGAGGTGAACCCAGTGAGGAAAATAGCCGTTTTTCTGCTTGCACTGCTGTCGTATTCATTGGTTTTCTGTGGCGGACCCGAAATCAATTCCGCCACCGCTCAAGAAAAGATAACTCTGTTCATCAATGGAACAGTGGTGACTGTGGATGAACAGATGACCGAGGCGCAGGCCGTGGCCGTTAAGGGCGACAGAATCATCGCCGTCGGTACGAACGAAGAAATCGTCAAATTCATCACCGAAGATTCCGAGGTTATCAATTTGAAGGGCAAAACCCTTATGCCGGGATTTGTCGAGGTTCATTCTCATCCTTTCGTCAAAATGGTCGTTGAAAGCGCCATGGTCGATATAAGGCCCGCCGTGGGTTATACCGACGGCGAGAAGATCATGGACATGATCGAAGAAGCCGTCGCGAAGGCCGAACCAGGTGAGTATTTGGTCTTCTTCGGCTGGGATCCTCTCCTGCAAAAGGGTTTAAAAAACCCCACAAAGAAAGAACTGGATGCGATAGCGCCCAACAACCCTCTTTTCATCTGGGGAAACAGCGTCCACATAGGTTTCGCAAATTCGATGGCTTTCGAGCTGGCGGGTATAACCAAAGACACACCAGATCCCGTCGGCGCTATGGCGGGAACCTTCGGAAGGGATGAGAACGGCGAACTCGATGGAAGGCTCGATCAGGGCGGTCCGATTTCCATGTTGATAAAGAATTACCTGCTCGAATATTTCGGAGGTCCCCAGCAGCTGGCAGAGGCCGTTTACCATGGGTGGCTGGTCAACGCGAGCGACGGAGTCACCACTATAAGCGACAACGTTCTCGAGAAAGATATACTGACCCTGTATCAGTTAACGGAGCGGCTGCAAAAGACTCTTCGTCTGCGCGGCTACGCGGTGGATTACAAAAACATAGTCATACCCGATGATAGCGAAATGATAAAAATGGTCGGCGGAAAGCTTTTCATCGACGGAAGCCCCTGGACCGGGACGATATCGATGAGAGAGCCTTATCTGGTGAACGATACGACCACGGGAATCATGGATACTCCGGCCGGTTATATGCAGGAGCCCTACGTAACCCGGCAAGAGTTGCAGGATTTCATAGACGACATACTAATAAGGGGAATCTCCGCGGCGATACATGCAGAAGGAGACCTTGCCATCGACTGGGCTATGGATGCGATCGAGGCCGGGTTGCAGAAGTATCCGACCGCCGATCACCGCATCCGTCTCGAACACGTTCCCATGATCCGCGACGATCAGCTCGAAAGGGCGAAGAGGCTGGGAGTGGCCGTGAGCTTCCTTATGGCGCACGTACGGTACTGGGGAGATGTTATTCCCACGCTCGTGGGTGAAGAAAGAGGACAGCGCTGGTGTCCTGTGGCTTCTGCGGTGAAGTATGACGTCAGTTACTCGTTCCATTTCGACGGACCGACTTCGCCCAACAAGCCCCTGGAAAGTTTGCAGACGGCCGTAACCAGGGAAACCGTGAACGGTCGGATACTCGGACCGGAGGAATGCATTTCGATCGATGAAGCTATACGCGGCTACACGATAAACGCCGCTTATCAGTTGTTCATGGATAAAGAAATAGGCAGTATAGAGGTTGGGAAGCTCGCCGACCTGATCATCCTGAGCGAAAACCCCAGAGAGGTAGATCCCGAAAAGATATCCGAGATCGAAGTGCTGGCGACTTACATAAACGGAGAAGTCTTCTGGAGCAAAGACTCTCGACTTATCCATTTCTAGTTAAAGAAAAGAGGGAGGATTAAACAAATAGCCAGTAGCCGCCACTGGACAGTCTACTTTCTAAGAACGGTTGGTTCTTCGGCTCTTCCGTGGTCGCGAGCGAGACACGGACACTTCTTTTGTACCATATAAGGCAACGTTAGTGTTATCCGGTCGCAAACATGGTATATTCTAAGAAACACGGAAAAGAGGTGGGGAAATGGAGTTGATTCGCCTCAAGTATGATGGTAACATCTACTCTATAACGGATACTTTGCCTTTCTCGGTAGCGATTCTCGATCAGATTTACGACGGAGACCTCAATCTCTGCCTTGAGGATCTCGGCGGGACGAAGATCGAACCGGACCTCGAAACTCTCAAGTCTTTAATAGCAGCTTTCGAGGATATTGTCGAGCCGGAGATTTACGCCCCCATAGAGTACCTGGAGTTCAACGAGTACATGAACGAGTGCGGACTCACGGTGAAGAACTTCGCGAGAGGTACTTTCGGCGGTTTCCAGGACAAGATACTTTCCATCGCCGATCGAGGCGATTACGAAAGCGCACAGAAGTTCCTCGATCTTTTAATGGATGCGAACGTTGACAAAGCCACTCTGTGCGAACTCAAGGGCAACATCTATCTTGAAGAAGGAAACGAAGAGGAGGGTATAAGATGGCTTCAGCAGGCCCTTATGATCGATCCCTCGCTTTTGAGTGCACACTCCTTCCTCGGTCAGACCTATTACAACCGGGGGGAATATGACAAGGCCGCACAATACTGGAATCGTGAGATCTCGATAGCCCCCGACCATCTAGTAACGTATTTCATGCTGACCGATGCCTATATACAAGCCGGTAGAATAGACGAGGCGATGAACGTTCTCAGGACGCTCTCCCAGCGTGACCCCTCAAGTATCCTCACCAAGGCCGAAATGGTTGAGCTGTGTCAGAAGGCCGGCGATTTCGAACAGGCAGGCAAGATCGAAGAGGAGATACTCAATTCCCGACCTGTCTATATAAACGACGTCGAAGTTTGGGCCAAGACGCAGTTCAGATATGGCCGCTTTGACACTGTTCAGGAACAGGTTCTGGAGTTTCTAAAGAAAGAACCGGAAAAGCCCGAGCTGAAGATGCTTTTGGTGGTAACCTTCATGAAACTCAAGAACTGCGAGGAAGCCAGAAGGCTCATGAAATCCTTTGAGAAGGGCCAGCTCTGGTACTTCTACGGAAAGAAGGAGCTTTTCAACGAATTTCTCACAGAAGAAGAGAGAAGACAGTGTGGTATCCTCTAGCGCTGATCGTACCGATTTTTTTTATTTTTGGGCTGGTTTTCGGTAGTTTTTCTAACGCTCTTATCTATAGAATACCATCGAAGGAGTACACGATATTCAAGCCCAGAAGAAGCATATGTCCTTCGTGCAAGCACGAGCTGGCCTGGAAGGATAACATCCCGCTTTTCAGTTATCTCACCCTTAAAGGAAGATGCAGGTACTGCGGCTCGAAAATATCGCCCCGATACCCTCTCGTAGAGCTTATGACGGCCTCGCTTTATGCGCTCAACGCCGCGCTCTTTCCACTGTCTGAGGCGATTTCGCTTTCTCTTATGGTAACCGGGCTAGTTGTTTCTGCCTTCATAGATCTGGAGCATTACATGATACCCGATTCGGGAGTGATACTGGTGGGGCTGGGCAGTTTCTTCTGGGCCTTCTTCCGGGGCCGTTTCCCGGAGAATCTTATAGGAGCGCTTATCGTAACCGGTGCCATGGTGGCTTTCTTTCTTATCGCTAACCAGTTCCGGAAGGATAGTTTCGGTTTCGGCGATGTCGAGCTTCTGGCGGTGCTCTCACTGGCCACGGGGATACTAGGCTCTCTGTACACTATCATGATAGCAGCCTTCGTAGCACTGGCCTCTTACGCGATCGCATCGGCCGTCAAAAGGCGAAAGTTCGACAGGTTGGCCCAACTTCCCTTCGGTCCGTTCATCGCATCGGCCGGGTATCTGACGGTACTGGTACTTGACCTCATAGAAGGACTGTACGCATTTTGAGTACAAAAGACTGGAGAACTCTTCTGAACGAAGCAGCGGATGAATTCTGTACTTTTCTCACAGAGAGAGGAATGAAGTGTGTCGTAGAGGGTGGCGGTGAGTATTTCGTACAGATCAGAACGATATATCCCACTAAAATATACAGTAACTCAAAGGGAGACAGAAGGATCGTGGTCGAAGGCCGACCCGGACCGGCGGAAAAAGCCCGGTTGATCTCCCTTTGGGAGGAGTTCAACGGCCACAGCTTCAAAGGGGTTAATATCTTCGTGGACGGGAGTTGCCGTGGCCAGGTATCCTCTTACGCCGCAGTCATTATTGAAAACGGATTAGTGATTGGGATGATCTCGGGCTGTTTCAGGGATGGCGCCGGTATGCGGAACGTCGCGGGAGAGATAGTGGCGGTCGAAAAAGCCGTGGAGTTCTGTTTGAAAAAGTCCATCACGGCAGTGAAGATCCACTACGATTACGAAGGGCTTTATGGATGGGCAGAGGAATACTGGCAGGCGAAGACACCGCGCACAATCGAGTACAGAAAGCGCATGAGAGAGATCTCAGAAAGTCTCTCGATAAAGTGGGTGAAAGTAAAGGCACACAGTGGGAATTCTTACAACGAAATGGCCGATAAACTCGCAAAAAAAGCACTGCAGGAATGTAAGATGGTGTAATTTCCATGGTACTCTTGCACTGTCATCCCGTAGTAAAAAGGCTAAAGTGTAATCAGGGCACCGTCCTGCAAATACGAAAACCCAGGCCGCTGTATGTTTCAGTGGGCGAGTAGTTGCCGCGATTCGCCACACGTGCGCACGTCGCGACTTTGTACCAGCTGCCGCCACGCTCTACCCGGTAGGAACCAGCAGTACCGTTGTATGGATTTATCTTTGTTGTCTCTGTGTAATCGTACCACCAGTCGGAACACCACTCCCACACATTTCCGGACATATCGTAGATACCCAGCTCGTTGGGAGCCTTCTTCCCGACTTCGTGAGTTTTATCCTCGGAATTCGAATAGTACCAGGCCACCTCACCTACATCATCGCTACCGGAATACATGTATCCATTGCTATCGTTACCGCCACGGGCTGCGTATTCCCATTCCGCTTCAGTAGGCAATCTGTATCCGGGTACCTTTGTTATGTCTGTCGTTACTTTTCCGTCTTTGTCCAATAGATTTCCGATGGTGTCGTACGCTTTGGGAAGTCCTTCTTTCTCACTCAACCAGTTGCAGTATGCTATCGCGTCCCGCCAGCTCACGTAGATTACAGGTCTGCTTCCCCTTCCCCAACCTTCGTCGTTCGGTTTGCTCCGGCCTGTAACCTCGCAGAAGGCGTCGTATTCGTCGAAAGTAGTTTCATACTTGCCGATGTAGAAGTCGTATGTGAGAGTTACCTCGTGAACTGGTCTGCAAAAATCCACTAAGTCTCCAAATTCGTCGCCCATCATGAAAGTTCCACCCTCGACGAGTACCATTTCTCCGACTCCCGTCGAATATGTAAAGCTCCAACTTACTATGTTGGAGTAAGCACCTTCGTTGTCCTGCGCCCTGACCTCAAACTTGTGAGGCCCTTCCGAGTAACCGTTCCAGGTGTAACTCGTATTCGTGGCGTTACTCTCCCAGCTCCCTTCATCTTTTCTGTATTCGTACTTAGTTATCGTTCCGTCATATTCCTTTCCAGTCCAGGTGAAGGTGCTGCTGTTTTCTGAGATCTCTCCGTCTGGACCGCTCACTTTATTAACTTCTGGAGGTTCGTTCTTAACATATCCTTCCTTCCAAAACCAGGGACATCCTGTTATAAGAAGTATTACAACCGCTAGCAGTAAAAACAAAAAAACCGAAATAAACGACTTCTTCATTACCCCACCTCCATAAGCGAGGCCTCGCACTCGAAGTAAACACTTGAAGACTCAGACAATACACTGCAAGGGGTGCAATGCACTCATAAGACTAATATAGCAGTTATTACATACTGCACAAAGGAATATTCACTCGTGTGAATTTCAATTTCTGCGATTCGTTTATCGGTGGATAAGCCCTGTTCATCGCTTTCTATCAGTCGTCTAGTCTGGCACGCATAAACTTATCTTCCGGCCCGGAGATGAGTGTCGCCGATCGTCATGAGTTTCGCGGGGCGCCATCAATCATCGTTCAAGGTTCTCTTTCCGTAAACTGCAAGAACGGCCTGTTCAATATGTGCGATTTCCTCGTCCGACAGAAAGTCGAAGTGGCTCTTGCGTTTCTGTGCAGAAAGCCTGCCGTTGTTCTGCAGGCAAAAGCGGATGAAGAGGTCTATCAACCGGTCGGGCATATCAACGATTTCCTGGATGGCTTTCTTTGTCTCATCGTAGCTGGCCAAAAACGCCAATTCCCGGGGGAGTTCCTCCTCTATGGTCTGATCGATGAATTTGAAGAGCGCCTCCACCTGGGGCGTCATGTCGATATAGCGGTACCACCTGGCGGTATCGTTGTGAACGGTCATGCTGCCTTCTTTATCGAGCGAGTAGTCCACCAGAGGCATAATATGACGTGAGAAGGCTTCCAGAGAGGCGTCATAGTCTTCAGGGTTCTTCAGCATCGACGCCGATATGGGAAACATGACGCCTTTGGGCGTAAAGCCCCGGCGGGCAAGAATGTTGTGGATCAGAAAACGGTGAATTCGACCGTTGCCGTCTTCAAACGGGTGCAGAAAAACGAACCCGTAGGCGATAACGGCGGCGTGAACCACGGGGGACACATCGCTGGCGTCCATACGCTTATGAGCGGTTACCAGGCCCTCCATCAGGTCGGCCAGATCCTCAGGCTTCGGACATGCGAAATGTATTCTTTCCCTCTGCCAGGCGATTGTCTCTCCGACATAGTTCTGGCCCGTCCGGTAATCGGAGTCTCGAAACCGTTGATCGACAATTCGATTCTGAAGTTCGATCAAGCGCGGTTTTTCGCAAAAGTCTTCCTGCTCGGCCAGCTGGAGCAGCGCTACAAATCGCCCGGTTCTGGTCGATGTTGGCTTAATATGTTCGATCTCAAAAGAGGATTTTGTCTCCTTGGTGTACAGATAGCCTAGCGCCCTCCTCAGCAACTCTGGCGAATAGCCAGCCACAGCCCTGCGGCATCGCCCGGGAAGATCGGCTGTTTCAAAGCTTCGAAGGGTTTCTGTACGGCGAACGGTTGGGCAAAAGCGTGGGTCACCCAGTAGATTGTCGTTGACTCTCTGACGACGAATCTGGCGGGCCGCACCGATCGTGTAGTACTCATCCGGCTCAAGCAGATCGATGTAGTTACCCCGCCTCACGTCATCGAGAGGAAGCGTTTTCCCGGTCAGAAACTCGTACAGATACCACAGCCGCCTGGCGTATTTGCCGGTTGGCCTGGAGCGGACATATTCGAGGAAATCTTCCTCTGCAACTTCCTGAAAGAGGCTGGCGAGTATCGCGAGATTAGTCCCGTCATATTTGAGCGCAAATTCAAGGTGATCGCCCGGTGTATCCCCAGGCCAGTACCTGGGAGGATATACCTCCTCGACTATGCCCTCGCTCGAGTCGATCCTGTGGATTCCACCGGTAGTCACCAGGGATCTGTGCCAGTTCGGAATGACATCCAAGTCATATCGCTCGATAAGCGCCGCATACCCCGCGAGTCTGTCAGCCGATCTATCCCGATCGATTTCAGCCATAGCTTCCTCCGGAAAAATGATTACAACACAAGAATTATCGTTATATTTTAGCACAAGTCAAGAAAAACAATTACGAAAATCAGGGGATTCGTCAGAGCCGTTCTTCGAAAGGGCGAGAAGAG
>Ga0208195_1004000_pt1 | contig 12035 bp, 6 predicted proteins | sample AD_UKC077_MetaG_FD_184441 | JGI IMG/M metagenome (GOLD analysis project Ga0208195, IMG submission 184441) | Active sludge microbial communities of municipal wastewater-treating anaerobic digesters from USA - AD_UKC077_MetaG (SPAdes) (version 2) | ecosystem: Engineered > Bioreactor > Anaerobic >...
AAGTTTGTTGAGAAAGAATTTGATACGGGATTTAGTAGTTATCAAAGGAATGAAGGTAAAGTCTCAAATCTTCGACAGTGGACCGTAACAATAAATGTCGGATTTGTTCTTTATGTGATTACTAATAATAATAACATGCTTTTACTAACTATCGTAGTGTTAGTTTTTATGTTGATTTTATTATTACTTGAGTTGAGAACACGAAGCTCAATGATGTTTGATAAAACTAATATCTTGGATTTAGAACGACTGATTGATGAGAAGAATTATGATTTATATTATAAAAGTATATTGGATTATAGATTTCGTGATGATAGATTGAGGGACTTAACAGCTTTCACCAAGTTAAAGCACTATTTAAATGCTTTTAAAAAGGCTGAGTTGATAGTTTGGTATGGGATGTGGGCAATTATCTGGATTAGCATAATAATTTATTTAAGATGGAGCTGGTTTAGTCTGCATTTATGGATTCCGATTGGAATTGCATCATTATATTTGGTAATCTTCTCATATATGATATTTAAATATTTTAGAAAAAGAAAAAAATAACGAGATATAAAACATTTCCTAAACGACAGCAAACTAATTGCAGGACATTGGCTTGCTGTCGTTTAGATATTTGTTTATGGTCACCCTTGGAGGATGACACAGCGAATAAATAATAAACGAAATTGAATGAAAGAACAAATTAAAAACTACTTAACTCAAATTTCAGCAGAAATTCAAAAATGTTACTCTGAAGAAATAAATATAAGGGAAGCTGACTTTGAAAAGTATAGTGTGTTTGACTTTGTAAACTTTCATTTGATTTACCAATACGTCTTAGATGACACCTCAAACAAAAAGGACTTTTTCATAAGCATACCAGAAGACGAATACAGAGAAAACTTTTTTGCTTCGATTTTTCACTCTATTGTTCTAATCAAACTCTACCAAAACTTCTTTAACTACGAAAATTCACTACCGACCTTAAACAAAGGTGATTTAATCTACAAAAAACATAACAGAGAATACAGGATTTTTATTGTCAAGGATACTTATGAAGGACGTATCAAAATAAACTTTCGTTTTCCACGAAAAAACGAAATTGGAATTTACGACTTTTTTTATGACAAACCTAATTTTACAAAACTCAATCCAAACTTTGTTGAAAACAAAAACACAGCGAAGAATGTAGATTATTATCGTGAATTTTTGAAATCAACTTTTAACGAAGATTTCCCTTTCATAACCGATTTCAAAAATCGAACCCTGGTGATTGCCGAAAAAAGTTTTTTCAAGGTAAGTAAACTCCTGCCTATTAGATACACTAATAGAAACGGAAATATTAGCAATAACTTACCGTTTTTTAGCTATTTGGTAGAATGTTGCAATGACTTTAATTCGGCACAGAATTACCTATTAAACAAGAACCAACAATTTGACGAAATAATAATAATTGGTGACTCTAAATACAGAGATTCTTTTAACTTTATTCTGCAAGAAAAATATAGGGATAAGTACAAAAACATCGTTCTAATTGGAACAGAAAAGCCAAATTCAGAAAATCAATTTTTGGAATGGTGGTGGTCAAATGACGAAGTAAAAATCGCAAACGACGAATTACCAAACCAAATACAAAAAATTAAACTTAACAACCGCAATCTTTATTTGCTGTATATAGGACTAACACAAGAAGTTCAAATAATAAAAGATGAAAGTAACGTAAACCTTACTTTCATGTTAAAATACACAAATTTCTTTCTAAGAATGATTTTGGTAAATACTGATTTGTCAAAGGGAATTTTTCAAGAGTATTTAGACCGTTTGAAACGTTATTTTTTAAGCGAGTCGTTTTCAGAAGAATTAAATAATCTTTTTTACTCGAACGATATTTACAATCCTGATACAATTACAGATTACACACAAAGGATTTTTAATATTTTTGTTAAAATCTCAAATTTATTAGAAAGTGAAAATTTAAAATGGAATTACATTAAACAAAAAGCCGAAGAAAACCCAACAAAAACTTTTTACCTGATTGTTGAAAAGAAAAACTACGATGCTGTTTACAATCAAATAAAGAGCGAAAGAATTAACAACATTCGCTTAATCAGCGACAAAAGAATTGACAACTCAAAACTATATTTAGATAAATGGCTGAACGACGAAGAACAAAATTCGCATAAAAAAGTTGTTATCATTCCGTATTTGAATAACCTTGAACTATACACAAAAACAAAGTCAATAAAAGGAAGTTGTGAGGTTCTTTGTTACGAAAATATAGATGAAATTGCTTTTGACAATGTAGAACAAACATATCAAAATCAAGAGAAAAGTAAGTTGAACCATACAGATAGGTCGTTTTTTTTCAAAACTAATTTCACTCATTTAATAGAACCAAAGAAACGAGAATTAGACGATATTTTTTCTTTTGACTTAAATAACGAAGATTTCAAAAGTGATCCTTACGAAACAATTGATTTACCAAAAGAAAAAGCAATTTATGAAATTCATTTTTCTGACGGAACTTCGGATAAATTTGAATCCTCAAAAGGCGTTTTTTTAATTGAAAATGGAGAGCAAATTAAAACGACAATCGGAGAATTATACGAGAATGCAACAATTAGATTTTATCAGAACAATAACAGGGACGAATTTAACAAAATCCTTAAAATTTTTGATACAGAGAATCTATTGGATTCGTTTGATGAATACTCTGATAGTTGGAAAAATACACTAAAAGAGTTATCCATAGAGTTTGACGGTATAGATAAGTTGTATGATTTAATGTTTACATCTTTTAAAATAAATTACGCAACATTCCGCAATTATTTTCACGAAGAAATGTCGCCGAGATTTCCTAGAATAAAAACATTAGAAGTTATTCGGGAATTTTGTTTGAAAAACAACCGAACAAATGATTTTATTGTAACTGAATTTGATAAATTCAAAGTATATTCTAAAAAAGACCATTCCATAAGACAACAAGCTGGGAAAATATTGGGGAGTGATTTATTAGATTATGTTGCTTCTAAAAAGGAAGAAAAAAGCGATTCGTTAAAGAAATTACCAGACGAAATTTTAGAGAAATTAACAGAAACAATTCAAGAAAAAACCATAATAAAAAAGACATTGATAGATGAATAATTACACTAATGAACCAAGATTGATATTTCGGGATATCATCAAGAAAAATTTGATAGGGCCTGGTTCCGATGTTTTTATTTCTGATAGTGAAAATGAAATAATTTCCGATTATCCGTTGAGTAGATATTATTCAGGAATTTTGTTTCCTGAACGTGATATGGAAGTTTCTATTGGTGAAAAGCAAACAAATGATGCAAATGCAGAGATTGAAGATGGCGATTTTGAAATAGAAACACCTGAAATAGAAAGCACGAATGATGATTATGGGGAAGACATTGATAAAAGCAAAAATATTGAGCCTGAAAAAGAATATTCAGAAGCTAATCAATATTTTCCCACAAATTTCGGTCTGACTTTTTGTGTTCCAAAAGATACAAAATCTTTAAAAGTAACTTTCAATTATGCAAAGTACATTCAAATTAAACCAACAGAAGCAACAATAGAAATCGCTGAAGAAGATTTCAAGAAGTTTTCTGAAAACCCACACAACTCTGTTGCAAAATACCTCAAGTACGAAAACGGACTAATGTTTTTAAACAAAGAAGAATTTGACAAAGGTGATTTATCTGTTAATAATTACAGAAGTAGGTTTAAAGAGAAAGAGCAGCAAGCTGAATTACTTAATAGTGTTGCATACAAAAAAGGCGAAATGCTTTTAGGACGACTTTGGAAAAGAGTAAAAAGAGAACCAATAAATATTGAAATAAATCTAACGGAAATCAATACTGATGAATCAAAGGAATATCCTTTAGACCAGAACCAAAAAGATAATTCTATTGTCACTTGCTATTACAAAAAAATTTATGAAACAAATTATGGAAAATTTATAAAAATTTTATTGGCTAATAGACTGAACCACCCAAAAAATAAGTTTTCATTTGGGAATGAGATTTTAAACACCAAAGCAATTTTTCAAGGAGAAATTACAATTTCAAGCGTAAAGTTTTTACCATACAAACAACTTTCGGAAACAAATCCTTTTGACGAAGAACTAAATTTAATTAATTTTCAATACCGAAACGAAAAATCTTTTGCTATTGGTCACGGATGTGCAGTTCTGTGGAATGATGACAAAAATCCAACTGAGTTAAAAACTACATTTTTACCCGAAGTTGATATTAAGCATTACAGCAATGCTTTTAATGAAACATTTCCAAGTGAATTAAAAGAGATTACCGAGTTGAAAAAGCTTTCAATATGGTCGGACTTAGACAAACCAACAATTATAAGTAAACTAAAACTCTTTGCAGATGAATACAAAAAATGGATAACAGAGCAAGGAAAAACAAGTGCAGACGATAATTACAAAAAGTCTTTAAATACGATTTTAGAAAAGCAAAACGAAACTTATAACAGACTAATTAAAAACATTGATTTTCTCGATGAAAATGAAGTTGCTTATAAATCCTTTTTGCTGGCAAATACAGCAATGTATATTCAAATGCTAATCTCTCAAAAAGATTTGTTTGGTAAGAAAGGAGTTGAGCTATCTGAAATTGACAAAAACATCAATTATAATGATTTAGATTTTTTCAAAAATAATTCATTCAAGCCAAATTATAGACCTTTCCAATTGGCATTTTTTCTATTGAACCTTGAATCTATTATAAACGAAGATTCCAACGATAGAAATAATGTTGTTGATTTGCTTTGGTTCCCAACAGGTGGTGGAAAAACAGAAGCGTATTTAGCAATTACGGCTTTCACAATAATTAGCAGAAGAATTATTTATGGTAAAAATGCTACTGGGGTTTCTGTAATAATGAGATACACGTTACGATTATTAACAGCTCAACAATTTGAACGAGCCACAAAACTGATTCTTTCGTTGGACTTTTTGAGAAGAAACTTTGATAAAAATGATAAATTCTTTTTTGGCGATGATGAAATATCAATTGGAATGTGGGTTGGAGCATCTACAACACCAAACTCATATTCAGACGCTCAAAAAATTTTCAAAAAAGTATTTGATGAAATCACAAAACTAAACAACAATAGAGCTGGGGATTACCGCAAAGCGAATACTTTGCCGATTACAAATTGTTCTTGGTGTGGTTGTAATTTGGTAACTAAAAACAATTCTGGAAAATTTGATTTGGGTTACAAAGCGACCAACAAAACATTTTCAACTAAATGTTTGAATCCGAGATGTGCATTTTATGAAGAACTTCCTATTTACTTTGTGGATGATAAAATCTATCAAAATCCACCAACATTACTTTTTGCAACAGTAGATAAATTCGCAATGTTATCGCATAGAGAAGAAGGGCATCGTCTTTTCAACTCTCAAGACGAAAACAAATTGCCACCTGATTTAATTATTCAAGATGAATTACACTTGTTAAGTGGACCCTTAGGTTCAATCACTGGTTTATATGAATCTATCGTTGAATTGCTTTCTACAAAAGGGAAAAGAAAACCCAAAATCATCACTTCGACTGCAACAACTCGAAATACGGGGCAACAAGTTGCAATGATTTACGGAAATCGAGATTTGAATATTTTCCCACCAATGGGTGTAACTTATAACAACAACTTCTTTTCTTACGTTTCAAATAAAAGTAAAAGTAAAAGAAAACATATTGGTTTTATGCCTACTGGAAAAACAGCTTTGAATTCTCAGATTAGGATTTTAGGCAATTTGCTTTTGGCAAGAATCGAGTTGTTCAGATATTACAGAACAAAAGCAAGTTTATCGCAAGAAGAAGCAATTAGTAGAGAAAATTATTTTTGGACTATTGTTTCATTTTACAACAGTTTGCGTGATGTTGGTAAAATTTATAACAAAGTTCCTGCGGAAATATCTGACTTCTTGAAGTTATTGCACAATCGTTATCAACTGGATAAATATCTTTACGGCTTTAATTATTTTGGACTTGCTGCCAGAACAAGAGAGTTGACCAGTAGAATTGAAAGTAACTCTATCAAAAAACTATTAGACGAATTGGAAATGCCGTTTAGTTTGATTGCAAAAGATGGCTATAATCTTGTTCAAAATACGGTTGATTTAGTTTTAGCTTCAAATATGTTTTCCGTCGGTATTGATATTAAACGATTGAATGTAATGCTGATGAACGGACAACCTAAAAACGTTGCTGAATATATTCAAGCTTCAAGTCGCGTCGGTAGAGAAGATAAAGGAATTGTTATAAACTTATTAGATGCCAATCGTTCAAGAGACAAGTCATATTTTGAAAATTATGTTCCTTTCAATAACGCATATTACAAATTTGTAGAACCGTTAAGCGTTACGCCTTTTACTCAAATAGCTTTGGATAAAGTTTTAGCAAGTTTATTAGTTTGTTTTGTTAGACATAAACAGGGCTTGTATTTGGACAAACGAGCCAAAGAGTTTTCTGGAGACTACAAAGATTTGGAAATGTTTCTTTCTGAACGAATTAAAAACAAAAAGCAACTTGATTATGCTTTGGAAAAATTGAAAGATTTATCTAAAAAATGGACGACAAAAGAAGGTGATTTGACCTATAAAATTCTAATTAAAAAAATGTCTGATTTAGATGATTTCAGTTTGATGATGTCAATGAGAGAAATTGATACAAACAGTATTATAAAAATAATAAACAAGTAATGGGACAATTTGAACAAATACAGACAAGAAAAGCCATTAGTTCATATGGTGGCGTTGGGTCTATTATTGAAACAAGAGACGGCTCTATATTGATTGACAGTTTCGACAAGTGGCCTTTTTTTGAACACGGACAATTTGAAGAACACAATTATGTCGTTGATAAACGATTTAAAAATCGTCTAAGCAAATATTTTCAAGAATTAGAACATTTGGTAAAAATACCTGAAAATGACTTAAAACAAGATTTTAAACCTGAAAATCCATTCGCTTTTTTATCTGCAAGATATTTTCCTGAATGGTTTTATTGCAACAATTGTAATCGTTTTGATAGATTTGATAATTGGAAAAGCAATTGGGAAAACAACGTTAACTCAGAACATAAAGACAATTTTTTTCCACCCAAATGTTATCATTGCTATGTGAAAAATAGAAATAAAAAAAGAAAGTTTTTTGATTTGGAGCAAGTTCGTTTTATTCTTACTTCGCCTAATGGTGAAATTGCTGATATTCCTTGGGATAAATGGGCTATGTTCAAAAATACGAAAAAAGAAGATAAAAATGAACATAAGGAAACCGCAAGCGAAGAAGATATTATTACACTTGCCAACATTCAAGTTCCTGATGATGCTATTTTTGAATATAAAACTTCTGACAAATTAGACGATTTAAAAGGTATTTGGATAATTGCAAAAAGGAAAAACGGAGAACAAATAAACTTTACAACACTTTCGGGTTTGTTTAATTTGAGAATAAAAATCCAAAACTTAATTCCAAATACAAAAGAAAAAGACATATTATTTAAACCTGTTATTCGTTCAAGTAATAGCGTTTATTATCCGAACATTTTGTCAAGTATTTACATTCCTGCAAATGATGAATTGAATGAATATTCAATCAATTTAATTAAAGATGAACACAATGATGGAAGCAATGCACAAACAATTTCAAAAAATTTGAAACGATACAAAAACATAGAGATTGACCCTGCAATAATTCAAAAACTTATTGATAACAATTTTAGTGAACGAGAACTTGAAATTGCAAAAACTGAAAATCAATATAGATTTGATGAATACAAGTTTATTACAGAAAAAGAAAGCGAACGAGTTGAAGACAAACTAATATTCAATAAGATCGAGGATTCGTTTTTTCAAAACGATTTAATAAAATCTATTTTCAAAATGGATAAAATAAAAATTACATCTGTCCAAACTTCGTTCACAAGACAAGAGCCAATTTCATCAAATTATTTTTTACAAGATGAAGACTGCGAAAAAATAACAAATGAAAGCATTATAAAGAAATTTACTTCGACTTATGGTAAAAAAACTAAATATTTACCAGCAATTGAAAGTTTTGGCGAAGGAATTTTCTTTGAATTTGACAATGATGTTTTAGATGAATGGGTTAAGTCAGACACGAAAATTCAAGAACGAATTTCAATATTAATTGGCAATAAACAACAATTTGAATCTGCATTTAGTGAGGACTTTGAATTGAACGCAAAATATGTTTTGATACATACATTTTCACATTTAATTATTAAAGAATTGGAATACTTAGCTGGCTATCCATCAACTTCAATTCAAGAACGACTTTATATTGACGAAGAACTTGGAATGAACGGAGTTTTGATTTACACAATCGCAGGTTCAGAAGGCAGCTACGGTGGCATAACTTCAATATGTGATGACAACAAAATAGGAAAACTTATTGAATCTGCAATGATTCGTGCTACTGACTGTGCAACAGACCCGATTTGTTATCATACACACGGGCAAGGTGTAGCAAACTTGAATCTTTCTGCTTGTTTTAGTTGCACATTACTACCCGAAACATCCTGTGAAAAATTTAATTGCTACCTTGATAGACGAATTTTGGTAGACAAGGACTATGGGTATTTTAAAGACATTATAAAAATGAACTTGACGAAAGACAGAGAAAAGGCGAACTGCTAACAAAACATTGCAAAAGTGGGATTAAACTATTTTAATTGCATATTTGCGTAAAGTTCAACTTTAGTTCTTCATTGAATTTTTGTGCTAAATATCCCGCCCATCGCAGACCTGCAAGCCGTTGTCAGCAATTTTTCATACCCCCAACTCTCACATTACTCAAGAAAAGAAAGAATTTTAAACAAAGGTAGTCGATACTGTCCCAAAAAGTGTGTAAAGCGCATTTTATCTATCTTTGATTTTAAAAAAACCTATTAAACAATTTAAAATTAAAGATTATGCACTTTACACAGCCGCAAGTTAGTAAAATATTGGAAGATATTCTACAAAAAGAAGATGGATTAAACACAATTTTAAAATTAAGCTTAGAAGCTTTGATGAAATCTGAGCGTGAGATTTACAAAAACGAGGTTTCCGACTATAGTAATGGTTTCCGTAACCGTAAAACATTTGGTGACAAACGGATGCTTGAACTCCAAATACCTCGCACACGTAACGGTGGTTTTTATCCGGTTATTTTGGCTTTGCTCAAGAATCAGGAACAGGAAGCCCGATCTATTGCCTTTGAGTTGTACAAATCGGGTTTAACCACCGAACAGGTTGGGAATATTTTTTATCCCATTGTCATGATTGATGCTTGTTTTATACCTACCCGTCGCGGAGACAGCGTAAGCAAAGAGGCTTATTACACACTGTTAGCTGTTCGTTCGGATAGGACAAGGGAAGTCTTGGGAGTGTATAATTATCCCACGGAGGGGAGTTTGGCTTGGGAGTCGATATTCAAGGATTTGCAACGAAGAGGTTTGAAAAAGATTGATTTATTTGTTTCAGATAGTCTCAGTCACATAGAAGATGCTGTTTGGAAATGCTTTCCGGGCTCGGAGGTTCAGCTATGTGTTGTTCATTTGCAAAGGGTGTTTTTGAAAGAGGTCAAGCCCAAAGACAAGAAAGAACTCTCGGATGATTTTAAAGAGGTTTTCCGCACGGATGATCGTAATGATAGCAAGGAGAGTGGGATGAATCGTTTTTCGGCTTTTTGCGATAAATGGGGAAAACTTTATCCCTATTTTAAAAGGCGTAAATTGAACGAAAGGAATTACTTATATTTCAGTTACTTGGATTATCATTACCGGATTCGTTCAATGATTTATACCACTAACTGGGTAGAGCGTCTTAACAGAGATTATAAACGTACTACACGCATGCGTGGGGCTTTACCTAATCCTGAGGCCACCTTACTGTTATTGGGAGGTGTAAGTATGAATCGAAAGGTCTATGGGCGTAAAGTACCAAAGTTGGATTATGAACAAGTTAAATTTAATTGGGAAGAATAGCAGGCAGTTTTGCTTCGGCTACGCCTCCGCTTCACTACCCGCTATTTATTGTGATTTCAATAATTATGAATAAATTTGCAAGAAATAAAGATAGAAATTACACACTTTTTGGGATACTACCTGCGGACAATTGGTGGACACATAATTTTTCCTGCACATAAAAAGAATGGGTTCACAATTAATCAAGCTAGAGGTGTAAGCAAAATTTTATGTGACAGGTTTGACTTGACTTTAGAGTGCATAAGACGATTTTACTTTGACGATGAGAGCCCTCTCACAAAAACATTGACAAACTACAAAGACTTTTTCGACCTTTTTGTTGACTTCAAAGGTTACGTTGACTTTTTTCACTTACAAGAATTTGTTGGCTCACAAGACCAAGTTGAATTTTCATTACCATTTGACAACTTCAACAGATCACCTTTACCGCAGACAATTGACGAGTATAAAAAATATAAAGAGCATACATTACATTTGGTAACAAGTAGAAATGAAAGAATTTTAAAAAATATAAACTGATTGTAACGGTGGACAGAAAACTTGAAAACGACATTGTAAAAAGAACGCTAGCCAGTAACATGGGTTTTGCGTCAGGCGGGGTGAGTTGCAAATTTGAAGTTTTTTATCCCGCACCAGCGTTCGCCTCGTGTTGACAGGACTTCGTCCCGCCAACCCGCCCGAACGCAAACCCCCAAACCGTTAGCCCTCATTTTAGAACGCACGTATTAATGCCTGTGCAAAAATGAAGCAAACAACTAATAAAAAGAGCCTGCCTCAACATTCTGTCAATTTCAGCGTTCGATTTTCGTAATGTGTGATACCCGATGATTTAATTTCTATCGATTTATTATAGTATGCAAAATATGGATATATCAAATGAAATAAGGGACTTTTTCGATACCGCATATGACGTGGGATCATTAGCTTTTTTAGGATTGACAACAAAAGTTGAGAATCCATTCCGTGATCAATTTGCATATTACTTATACAAGAAGTACTCGTCATCGTTAAAAATATCTAGAGAATATTCAAACGGACAAAATCTAAGAGTCGATTTGGCGATTATCGAAGGTGAAAAAAAGCATTTTATCGAATTTAAAGCTTGTTATTCATTTGATTTACTTCGATATGATTACAAATTATATCAAAACGAGATATTGAAGGATAGAGATAAATATACCAATAAGGATTTAAATAATGTTACGTATATTTTACTTTCAATTCGAACAGATATTTGCCCAATTGAATATTACAAGGATATAATTAAGTATTACGGAGATGTGGTAAGAGCTTTTAATAAATATTCATCAGATGATCAAAAGAAATTATCATTTGAAAGTGTTAATCGATGGTTTGATGGAAGTGATGGATTGATTGTTAAGAGTTCAGGAAGTCGTGATTTGGGTAAGGCCTATAACGTTAATGTGTATTTGGATTATTTCATTATTGGATAGAGATATCCTTTTTATATAATTGAAAATCGAGTTCTCAACTTGTGAGCTAACATTGAGTTCGCGGTCGATTCCTGATTGAATTACATAGATATGGTTTCACCATGAAATGGATATTTTTTTGCTGGATTTATTGTGAACGTATTAAGATATTTGGAAATAAAAAAAACGAGGGTTAACACCAGGTAAACGACAGCAAACCAATGTTTCGCAATTGGTTTCCCGTCGCTTACCTACCCGTTGTAGCCAATTCTAGAAAACCTACTCCTAATATTGAAACCATATATATTTTAGAAATAAATCAGAAATTGAAGAAAATGATATATTTTTGTAATTATGAGTTTGACAAAAAAACATACAGAATACATTAACTGGGTAAATGAACTAAAAACCTTAATTCAAAGAACTCAAATAAAAGCATCTATTTCGGTTAATAGGGAACTAATGAGTTTGTATTGGACAATTGGAAAGTCGATTTCTGAAAAAGTAAATACTGCAAATTGGGGGAGTTCGGTTGTTGAAGAGTTGTCAAAAGATTTAAAAGAGGAGTTCCCAAATCAAAAAGGTTTTTCAAGAA
>Ga0208195_1004011_pt1 | contig 11993 bp, 5 predicted proteins | sample AD_UKC077_MetaG_FD_184441 | JGI IMG/M metagenome (GOLD analysis project Ga0208195, IMG submission 184441) | Active sludge microbial communities of municipal wastewater-treating anaerobic digesters from USA - AD_UKC077_MetaG (SPAdes) (version 2) | ecosystem: Engineered > Bioreactor > Anaerobic >...
CGCAGAGCTAATGGCAGTACCAAGTTTCCATACCACTATGGTTCATACAAGAGCCGTCCTCCGTTGACCGTCCAAGAGCATGGACCCGTCCTTCGTTAAGATCAAAGACCAGATCCTGAACAGGAGCTTTTCAGGATGACAAAATAGTTGGTTCTCACAGCCTAACATGATGCCCCTTGAAGGGTTCTCCCTCCTGGCGAAGCCAGCCTTGCGTCCCCGGATGGTTCTCCGGGCATTGCGTCCGCCGATGATCCTCGGCGCATCACTTCCCGGGATGATCTTCCCGGCACAGCGTCCTGCCGAAGGCAGCAATTCATACCACTATGGTTCTTACGCAACGAACCTTGACGGGTTCGAGTTTGATGAGGGCGAACTACGTTTCCATACCACTATGGTTCTTACGCAACCAACGTCAGAAACAATGGCGAGATATCATTCGTCTCGCCGTTTCCATACCACTATGGTTCTTACGCAACCAGAAGATAACAATAACTGGATAGAGCATTATGTAATCCGTTTCCATACCACTATGGTTCTCACGCAACCGAGGCCCTGGATAAGGCAGACTTTAGGGCTATCGCGGTTTCCATACCACTATGGTTCTCACGCAACAAGAGATATGCCCATGGATCTACACTTGGGCCACGTTTCCATACCACTATGGTTCTCACGCAACCATATCCCGCTTTTTCTTTAACCACCTCCTACACCAGTTTCCATACCACTATGGTTCTCACGCAACGTTACGCTATACTTATCAGCAAGCCTATATAAAAACGTTTCCATACCACTATGGTTCTCACGCAACCATTTATTTGATTGAATATCCCCGAAGCATCAATGTTATGTTTCCATACCACTATGGTTCTCACGCAACCGCTTTTATTACAAAGATATTATACAGGTTTTGGGGAGGCAGAATCAACCAACTGGGAAGATCTCGTAAGCGACATCGAATTTACATTTCGGCGATTCGCTTGGATTTGATTCTAGATGGACGCAGTGTGATGTGGAGGGAGAAGGCGTCGGTATCTTCTAAGGAAGACCGATCGCAGAAAATACCGGCGAGACACTCTCTAGCAGAAGCTTACAGAAGAAAACTGCTCTCGATTTCGCTTTCAATCAAATGACCTATCCTCAGTCGGATTTGTGTAAACTGTGCAATAATAATTCTAAATAAGTTTAAAAGTGTTATTAGCAAAGGAGTTCAGGAGAAGATGGTATACGATCGATCCGACAAGGATCGGTAACGGAATTATTAACTCGTAAAAAGCTTTATGGAAAGACAACTCAGTGCGATCAATAAAATAGGATAACTTTACTCCGCAATATGAACTTCAACAGAATCGTCTTTATGTAATACGATCCGACAATAAGGATAACGTACAACAATTTAAAAAGCTCTTCAAGAGGCTCTTTTAAAGATAGCTGCTAATATCAAGTCAAGTGTGTGAAATGAGGTATTTGAAATGATAATATTGCGAGGATATGAACCAAGATCGAGAAGGTGACTGCCGCTGAATAGCGGATCTTCAATACCCTCAAAAGCAAAAAGGCACACCGGCTTCGTTGACCAAGGTGTGCCCAGAAAAAGTCTTCAAGGAAAAGCCAATGTACGAATTGTTCAGATACTTATTCTTGCTTTTGTATAGTTCAAGGTAGCTTCGTGTTGCTCTGTTCTGATGTACCTTTCGTATTCGTCATGATTTCTAAGTATCGTGGCTATTTTGAAGGGCTCTTCCCCGTGTCTTATATAGAATACTCTCACACCCTTTGCCGGAAACTTGTAGCACTGGGCATCACCAACATACTCATGAAGCTGATGCTCTGCTTCTGCCTCATTCCTGAGCATCTTTTTGATATATTCTAGGTAGACTGGATCTTTGTCGATTACTTTCTGTGCTGAGTCGCTTAAGTAGATTTCAGGGTTCGAGACAGTGTATCTCCCCCAGAGAATTTTTCCAAAGTTCGAGAGATAGACAAGCCCATCTTCTTCAAGAAGTATTTGTGGGACAATTTTGGTGAAAAGCTCATTTCCAAATTCCTTCCTTGCTTCCTCGACAGGAACGCAGTCGTTATCGACTTTTTCGAAGAAAGAAGAATGTTTCTCCATTATCTCGAAGTCAAAGTTTATCGGGAAGGGAGGAAGCTCCAGCAAGTGAGGGGAGTTCTCGTAAAGGTAGAACACCCTGGAATCGAAAACTGCGGCAACGATTGTGGTGTACGGAATCAGTGATCTATATCCTGAGGTGGCATTGAAGTAGTTGTCATATGACCATTGTTCGCCGTTATCAAATAGGCCAATAATTAGATCAACGTAATCTGCGATTCCCTTTTTGAAGGCCGTATTCGAATCGTCGGTCAAGCCTTCGACAACTCTTGTGACGACGTTGATTCCCCTGGATCTGTATAACTCAGTGAGAGCTTCCATGCATGCTTTAGATACATCAGTGTTGGTCGCTATGAAGATTAGCAAATCGTCTTTGTTTACGCCGAAGGTTCCGAGCCCGTTGATTTCTGGAGAGATCTTCTTAAGCTCGTCCTCGCTCATCTTTCTGAGATAGCTTACGATTGCTGAACTGCTGAGTTCACTGTCTGGGGAAGCATACATTTTCTTAAGGTTGAACCATATAGTTCCACCGACGTTTGTTATTACTCTTCTTTGTCTGCCCATGATTTGCTCTCCGGAAGCTCGACAACGTCACCTACGACATAAGGTTCTTTCTTCTGAGCGTCAATTCCTCTTCTGTCGACCGCGAATACTCTAGTGACATCGAGCATCTTAGATTCTAGAACCTCTGCAAATTCACCCGTTACGTATTGCAGGAAGGATGTTCCACCGGCGAGATTTACGGTTATTCTGGATCTGATGTCCACCGGAAAGTCCGAGCTCATTCTTCTCATGATGTCTTGAACCTCTTCAAATCCTGTGAATGGATCATTGAAGAGATAAGTGCTGATCTTCTCAATATCGAATCCGGCCTTCATGCATATCTCTGGAATGTTATCTTTACCTGCTTGCGAAGTTATGACTATTACTCTGTCAGGATTCAGCCTTTTAATGAGCGTGTACAGTACTCCCGGGGATGTGCCGAGAGGAGTAAGCAGTATTTTCTCTGTCAATGGTGTGACCTCCATTTTTATGGTTTTTATTGCGAATTGATTCAGGCCGGCACGGACGAACTCCTTGACTATGTCCTTCTTAACACCGTCTATGATTTTGATCAATGAATTCATGTCATTTTTGCTTTCTCTCTCTATATTGATACTCAGGCGGAGAGTGCCATCGGTGTTTCCAAATAGGCTCTTTTCCATGAAGAACCTTGGGTAAACGTAGTTCACCATATTGTGTTTTTCGAAGTGTGGAAACTGGACAGCCTTGAAAGAGATCTTTGACAGGAGCTTCAGCCAGTTTGGCATCGTGATCGTACCCAAGCATTCATCGATTCTCTTCCGAATCATTGGGTAGAGTGTATTCTTTTCCAGCTCACTTGCTTTGTTACTGATTAAGATTGCGAGATCTCTGTTCATTGACTTGTATCCAGAGGCTTCGAAGGACGCTCGCAGCTTACTCACTTCACTCACGAGATCGGATACCTCATTCCTAATGAACGGTGAAATCTCCGTATTGCTTTGGAGCTCCACAGCAAGCGCTTCGATCTCGGTTATTGTTCTCAAGACGCGTGTCTTGAAATAGTTTGGTTCTACGGTTCTGTCTGACTGAACATCCGTGCCGTCAATAAACTTTAGCCATCTCGCAGCCATTATCGTTAATTTCTGCCAGTTTTCGTCGGCGAAACTAGCCGCAACCACCTTATCGAGAGGTTCTGGTTCCATCGAAAGCATCTTCACAATATCCTTCAGCTTTCCGGGTTTTCCTGTAATGGGCATGTATTCTCTGTGGTATCTGGTCACCAGTTTCACGGCAGTCTTTATGTTGTCCCAAGTGTCTTTATTGCATAAGTCTGTCTCAAATAATTCTGTCTTCTCATCGAATAGCCTAAATCTATCATCATCTTCCAGCATCTGATATGAGAGCTCATGATGAAGATCTCTTACTACGCATGGAAGACTATCTAGAGGCAATATGCGACCGTCTCCAAGTTCGTAGGTTAGTTTTGTGTGACCCAGATCATGAACATTCATCGCAATTGCCAACACGAAATAGAACTCGTTTCGCAGTTGCTTTGGGATACCGTTGAGAAAGTTTTCTTCGCCGATAGTATTTATGAGATTGACAGTAAATTCCATAAGCCTTTTACTATGGCGCTGAGAATGTTCAACGGTCTCGGGTATCTGATCGCCTATCCATTGCAGGGACCAGACTTCTCGAATCATTTTCCGGAGGTAGTTCTTGTAGTTTTCCGTACAACTGTAATCATTATCTAGAAGCTTCAAGAAGTCTTCGCCGTACCCGAAGGGAAGGCCTCTAGCTTTTCTATATTTGCTTTCAATGACGTTTAGCGGTAGAGAACTCGTAAGATAGTCTTCATTGCTGCTTGCGGTATACAGATTTCTGAAAGTCTCCGGGAGCGAGCAATACTCTGAGTATTTCAGATGATTTCTTTCGAAACTATGTGTTGTGTTCCTAATAAGAATAGAATTGAATGCAGCCAGCGCTTCGTCAATTGCTCCAAAATCCCAGCTTGCTGGAACGGGTGGGAATTTCGCAAGACTGACTTCTCCTTCGAAGATGTAGAAGAAGGGTAGATTGTTAAAAATACAGTATAGTGAAGCCATAATACCCGGATACTTTTGACCACCCGTAACGTCAATCAGAATTTCCTTGTTTGGGTATTCTTCTCGGATTCTGTCAAGGATTTTCCAGATCTCAGTGAAGGCTCTTGAAAGACTCTCTATGTTATCACCTGTGTAATACATTGGCCTTTTGTGGACATCAATACCATACTTGCTGAAAGCATTTTCTGTAAGCGCCTTAAGAAAGCCATAGATTGCCGGTTCGTCTTCTCTCGAAAAACCTTCTGGCCTATCCGGAAATACAATGTACTCTACATCTGATATTGAATATCCTGTATTCAATATGTGCTGGATACTATCGGTCTCTGCGGCTAGGAAACGAATGTCGTTGTAAGAGCACGGATTCTTCAGTACTTCGTTCAGATCACAACTGAGTTCTTCATCGTCGTTGTACTTTTTCTTGTACCTAAGTACGCTGTACTCTTTTTCTTTCCGGAATCCTTCGCGTTCGTATTCGTTTCTAAGGTTGCCAAGCTTGTTGAAGAAAGAATTACCCTGCAACGCCACAACGACTTGCTCTGGTTTGAGCCTGTTTTCGACATACTGAATGATTTTGAATGCGCTGCTCTCTTCGTGATGTTTGGCAAGTGTCTTGTTCTCATATTTCTTTGATTCTTCCTCTGTCAGACCAGTAAGATCTTTCAGAAATTTCCATGAGGAGGCCTCTTCAGAGATGATGCTCCTGTCTTCTTTCCCATCGTTCATTTCGATCTCAACTAGATACTGGCAATCGCACTTCCATTTCTCGAGAAATTCATCCAGAATCACTTCTTTGATCCCTTTGTTCTTAGGTTCGAGATAATGCCTTATCTTTACCACGAAGGGAAGTGTTTCCAGGTTCTTGAGATCTACTTCTGTTGGGTCGAGCGAATACTCTCTTTCGATTCTGTCTTTCGAATCCGAGGAACGCTTCTTATAAGTCTGAGTCCACACATGGCGCATTCCGGTCTTTTCCGGAACAATCTCTAGACGGACCCGTTCCTCTTCATTTTCTTCACGCATGATATACCACTGAATAATGCCTGTTTTTCTTTCTGCCTCTTCCTTAAAAGCAGCAATTGCCTTTTCGTGTGAAGTTCTGTCTAGCAGAAACTTCTCTTCTTTTTCTAGTTTTTCTGACATCAAGCGGCCTCCATTTTCTGAAAGAAACGGGGCGGGATTTCCGCCCCGTTAATAAATTCTACCAAGAAAGTAATTCTCAATGAAATCCCATCTCTGGCTGTCATCGAGCTTCATGGTGAAGAAATCGCGCATAATCTGCTCTTCCCTATCGATTCTTCTTCGGATATCTCTAGTTATCTCACAGTAGTAGTTCTTGAAGTTATTCAGAATGTAATTTCTGTCTGTGCATTTCAAGTGAACAGCGCAGCTTTCGCCACCGCTGAACTTGACGTTTGCCATTCCCAGGATGTCCAGAATGTTGAGTAGACTGGTAATTACTTCTGTGTGTTCGTCCTGACCGTTTAGATAGAGTCTGCAAATTCCTTCTTCACAGGGCTCAAGTAGCTCTTCGAGCTTGTTCAACCATCTGTCCTTTGTTATGTTGGGGATGTTCTGGACCGTATAGATGTAGTTCCCAATTTCTCCCCGACATTTGAACAGGCCTGTCTGAAATCTATCACCGTTATAAGAAACGAAGTTGTTCTTCACGATATTTCTTATCTTTATATCCAGATCCTGCACACCTGTGAGAAGAGATGCCGACTTCACCTTCGAAATGATCCCGTCGAAGAGGCTCTTCTCATCCATCTGCTTTCTTGCAGAATCTAGGGCAAACTCGCCCAGAATCTCAATGAATCTTGTGAGTTGCTGTTTTATACTGTCCATATCCTTGATAACTGACATCTCGACAGCAATTTTCGGGATTACCGGTTTTCCTAGAATCTTCGACGGAAATCTCATGAACTGCCAGACGAGCTTTCTAAGATTTCTGTCCCTATATAGCCTAGCCCAGAGGGCAGAGATATCTATCTTGTAAACGGCTCCAACGGATCTGATCTCCTCGTTATGGAAAAAGCCCTTTCTCGAATAGCCGGCAGATTCTCTAGATATTTCCGGGAAGGATTTCATGAGCTCTTCGGCGTCATCGTTGCTGGCGGTGAAGTAAAGATACTGATAGGTTTCTCCCTTTCTAATTAGAATCTGTTTCCCCGTCTTGTTTTCAAGGTCTTTCTGAATGAGGAAGATGGCGACTCTAGCCTTATCCCTTATTGTTTCCTCATTGTACTTGTCTTTTCCGGTAATGAGGAGATATCTGATGTCGTCCAGGGAGAGAACAATCTCTCCGTTCTTGCTCTGCCTTATCAGTGTACCGATGTGCTCCATTATGTGTCTCATCTTCCACTGTTCCGGAACGGATATTTTGGAGAGTTTCAGGCTATCTGAAAGGTCTTTCGTATGGAAGTGAGTTGAAGCCACTGAAGGCCTTCCATCTCTTCCTGCTCTGCCGATTTCCTGGACATAATCCGCCATGATAGAGGGAACACTGTGGTGAAAGACTTCATCTATATCTGGAATATCTACTCCCATCCCAAAAGCTTTGGTCGCGATTACCGTTCTGTAGATACCCTTCCTGAAGAGCTCCTGGGTGAGGCGACGTTCCTGGGTCTCGGTCGGTCCCGTATATCTGCCGACTTTGTTGCGGCACTCTTCGAGATCGGCTATGGCATTGTATATGTTGTGAGCCTGACCGACAAAGGGACAGTAGATAATGCTCTTCTTTCCCGACTCGACAAGGTCGATTGCATAATCAATACTGTCTGACAACTTTTGTGCCGTTCTGCAGTCTTTAGAATGTTGATTCAATTCGAAACTGTCGATCTTAAACTTGATATTGTCCCTTCGAACATTTGTCATGACAGTCTTTGGATTTTTCAGACAGAGAAGCTTGCTTATTTCAGATATTGTATTCAGTTCGCCTCCGGAGATGGCCGTGGCGGTAGTGGCCATCACCGGAAAGCTGAGCCTAGATCTAAGGAATCGAAGATCTTCTCCCAGATATCCATAGTCCACTCTGAAGGTCTTGCCCCAAGTTGTAACTAGATGAGCCTCATCTACTACAAGAAGACCGATAGACCTTTCGCCGATAATTGAAGATAGAGAGTTTCCCACGAAGGTTTCAGGAGAAACATACAGAATGGTGATCTCTCCCTTTCTTACTCTTTGAGTGAGTTCACTTTTCTCGTCAAAACTCAGGTCTGAATTCAAAAAGGCAGCCCCGTTCTCAAAGTATCTCTCGATAAGCCCATTGACCTGATCTTCCATTAGAGCCTTCAGAGGAGTAATGACTACCGTGAGTCTATCCAGATCTCTCTTCAGAATCTTCGCAGTAAGCTGATAGATAAGGGACTTTCCAGACCCGGTCGAAGCAACAAAGAATAGATCGGAGGGATCTTGCCTGTAGTTCTGATCGATCAGATATCTGATCAACTCTTCCTGGCTGACAAGATAATTGCCCGTTTTTCCATAGACTTCATACTCTTTGAATGAATCGAATCCAAAATGCTCCTTCAATTCATTCTTGAGATCTATGCTTCTCGCTTCTTCGCCGGGGCAGTATCCTGTAAAGTCTATTACTTCAACTTCTCTGCCGATAGCCCGAAGCATAGAGACCTCTCTATCCACTTCACTCAGCACACTTTCGGCTGGAGAACTCACAATAATTACTTCGTGATTAGAGCTACCGCTTACAAGTGATATGCCGGCTTCGATCAAGAATGATTCCAGATTCTTATCGAGGCGGATGCCAGTGCATTTTCTACCCGCTGTGTGATTGAGAAGCTGATCGAGAGTGTTCACTTCAATAGGAATGATTCTTTCGAAAAGCGGAATGGTCTCGGTCTCTGGGAAATCTTTGACAGAAATGAACTGTCCTTCGATATCGAAGAGAGGCATCAGTTCATCTGAGATATTCTCCCCTGTGTCGATTGAAGCTCTCTCTCCACAATCAACAGCGACCACTTTTCCGAAGTAGCTTTCAAACAGTGGAGCGTACTTCTTTATTATGACGTATAGCCATTCAGTGATTACGACCGGAGAGTCGCTGAAATGATCTGCAACTGAAAGAAGCCCATTGAGAGATTTGATTGTCTGATACCATTCGAAATCGAGATTCATGTCATTCGAGATGGTTTTGAATTCACCTTCAGAAATGCACTTAAGCGTTTCTTTCTTTGCATTTTTCAGGACGACGGTCTTCGCCCCGAGAGTTGTAGCGTGTTTTACTCTTGAACTCAACAGTGTTTTCAATGGTTCGAGTTCATTCAAATAATCACCTCCAGTTTTTTCATACGGAGTTAAGTGAGCAGTTTTTTGAAGCGGGAAATAGAATCGAATAAAACAAAGCGTAGAGGAAGCGTTCCAAAAGAATTTACGTTGTTTCTGACGATATAGACTGAAGTTCCCGAACTGAGCAAGCAAGAAATAGCTATCTGAAAGGATTTCAGAGAAATGAAGCGATTATTTCTGTCTACGTTTGCTGAATTGTTTCAATCCGACAAGTTCAAGGGCTTTCCTCTGTACCTCGTTGGGAGTTGTTATTATCGTGAATGAAGGTATCTCCGGTACCGCAGGTACCCTGGCATCGTTACAGACAATCGTACTCATTTCAGATAGAAGAGTCTGAAAGCTGTGTGCCGGTGTCCCGTCACTCAGCTTCTTCTTCCTCGTCTTCTCAAGTGCGCTTTTGGATCTAGTAGCCTGTAGTACATGTTCTCTATCGGTATATTCGTCAGTGAAGATCATGCTCTTCCATAACTCCCTCAAATGCCATTCAACATAATACGCTAGCATGCAGAGAAATATGTGAGCCCTCACTCTCTTCTCAAGCCAGTGGTGTATTGGCCGTATCTTCAGATCCACTCCCTTTAGCGTCCTGAATGCCCTCTCAACTCTGGATAGACTCTTGTAGCTGTACACCACTTCTTCTGCAGTCAACTTCTCTTTCTCTACACTGGTTCGGATTATATAAAATCCATCAAGAGAAGCTTCAAAGGCTATACTTTCTTCATTTCTCCTGTAATCGAACTTCCCATCCTCTATCTTGAAAATGAAATGCTTGGCCATCTTGTACCTGTTCTCTATCCTTCCCAGTGCCTGCCCTATCTTCCCTGCCTCTCTCAACCTTCCTGAAGCAACTCTCCTAATGAGTTTGTTCAGGTTTTCTTCAGTCGCCCTGAGTAAGTCTTCTCTCGTTCTCCTTCTCTCTTCTGCAAGAAAGGGATTCCTGCAGACTATTAACCTCTCCCCAGGATAATCGGGTGAGTCTATCTCAAGAAGGTCTCTCTCGTCAAATAAGCTCAGCTGTAAATACCCATTTTCAAAGAGACTCTTAATTGTAGGCCCTCTAAAGGCACTAATCCAGTCAACTCCACCGAGAGCCTTCAATCTGTCTATCTGCCCCTGTGTTAACATCCCTCTGTCTCCGACCACGACGAACCTTTCTACTTTGAACCCTTCCTTTACCTTATCTACCTGTTCCCCTATCGTTTTAGTGTCACTAGTACATCCCGGATATACCTGTATAGATATTGGTATACCTTTAGAATCCGTCATGAGTCCATAGACTATCTGTTTCTTTCCCTTCTTCCTGTCTCTGTTATAACCATAACTCGCAAGCTCACAATGACTCCCTTCATAGTAACTCGAAGAGACATCGTACAGAACAAGACTTCCTTCTCCTAAATGTCTCTGCGCAAGTTTCCTTTCTATCGTCTCTTGCCTCTGGAGCAACCAGTCCAGAGCAGTATATAACTCATCTTCGTCCGCATCTTCCACTGAGAACTCTTCGGGAATAGTGGTATTATCCCACCAGCGTATTGTGGAAAGCTTCGTCTGAGGGTTTATTATCCTTGCAACTATCATCGCCTCTATTAGATCGCTTTCTCTACTCCTTCGAGAAGAAAGCAATTCGGAAATACCTAGATCCTCCATTACCTTACTTATAACCGCAACATCACCATGAGCTCTCGACCGAGTAATCTCAATAGCCTCTTCGGAAGGAAGAAAGACTCTCCCCTGGAGACTCTCTTTGACTAACTCTCTAGTAACTTCCGGCAATTCAGTAAGGTTGGCAATGGTTTGCTGTTTCACCTTACCATCTTCGCGATAGCTTCTTCTCAGAAGATAAGTGAAGTATTCTCTGTCCTTGTACTTACTCACAATCTTAGCTAAATAAAGGCCTTTAGGTTTGCTCTTCATAACAGAATAATAGCACAAAGAAACGAGCGAAGTCAATTACAAATTGACCATTTACTGTCTACTTTTTCACAACATTATTGTGTCTTTTTTCTCTCTCGGAAAGCGTTTCATTAATTTCCTGTCGGGGAACTTCAGTTTAGTGATCAAAGTATAGAACGCGAAGAACAGAACGTTTCATGTATAGGGTAATCCTTATTTTATGTGTGATTATGTGGAGATTTCTCTTATTGACATTTAGAACGTCAAGAGTTCCTTGATCTTCGGCCTTGCATAAGTAGAGTTTTCTTCAAGGATCGACATATAGTCCATCCCTTTCACTCAGGGGATTTCGTTTTCCTTTTTCTGTTTTCAAGTACCTCAACTATTGCGGAGTCGATCTTTGACATGCCTTTTGAAAGAAGGACCTGGATATTTTCTATTGACCTGTCTAAAGTGTTGGAGATAAATCCCTGCTCTGAGTTGACTCCAAGATTGTCCATTGCCAGTAATGCACAGCTATATGCTTCCTGGCCTCCAAGGCCCGCCTTCAATGAACAGCTCTCTTTTGCACCATCGCACATGATGCCTGTCGTGCTCGATAGTATAGTCAGCATTGCCTGTTCGATTGTCTCCCTTGCTCCTCCAAGAAGATAGGTAATTCCTGCAGCGGCTCCCGTTCCGGCGGCTGTAACGCATCCACAGATCGGGGCAACTCTGCCGAGCTTGTTCTTTATGTAACCAGAGAAAAGGTGGCTCAAAGCTACTGCTTTTGCAATGTCTTTTCGGCTCTTTTGGAAGTACTCGCCGGTTAGAGCCACTGGAAGTGTGGCGACAATTCCCTGGTTACCGCTTCCGCTACTGCTCATCACAGGAAGGGGAACACCAGACATCCTGGCGGCCGAAGCCGCGAAACAATAGTTACGAATCTTGTATCCGAGGCTTACGTTTTCGTGGTAGCTGAAGGTCTCTTTTGAAGGCAACATTTTCTTAAGGCCAAATCTGGCAATCTCGAGATTCATTTCTATTCCCTCGAAGATCTTCTCGATTTCCAGTTCAGT
>Ga0208195_1004012_pt1 | contig 11991 bp, 9 predicted proteins | sample AD_UKC077_MetaG_FD_184441 | JGI IMG/M metagenome (GOLD analysis project Ga0208195, IMG submission 184441) | Active sludge microbial communities of municipal wastewater-treating anaerobic digesters from USA - AD_UKC077_MetaG (SPAdes) (version 2) | ecosystem: Engineered > Bioreactor > Anaerobic >...
GCCAGATGGGCGTGAGCATCACGACGGCCATGGAAGCCTACCGGCTCCTGGAAGACAGGGGAGTGATCGAGGCGCGCCCTCAGTCCGGATATTATGTCCGTTCGCTTACGACCAGGGCGCCGGCCATGCCCGCCGTATCACGGGAGGACATGAGCCCGGTGACCTGCTGCGTTGAGAAGATCGTGAGCAAGGTGTTCAAGGACTGCATCGGCCCGGTCTCGATCCAGCTCGGCACCAACATACCTCACACCGACCTTCTGCCCGTGGACAAGCTCAACCGGTGCCTGGCGTCCGCGGTCAGGCGGTGGGGCAACCTGAGCGTGTCCTACTCCTTTCCCGGCGACGAGAGGCTGCGCACCCATATCGCAAAGCGGGCGGCCACTGCAGGGTGTGAGATCACACCTGAAGACGTGATCATCACCTCGGGCTGCCAGGAGGCCGTTTCCATCGCGCTGAAGGCCCTGTGCAGACCGGGCGACACTGTGGCCATCGAGTCGCCCATGTTCTTCAATCATCTCCAGATCATGCAGGGGCTCGACCTCAAGGTGGTGGAGATCCCCTCGAGCCCGGTGGAGGGAATGAGCCTCGACGCCTTGAGCTTTGTCCTGGAAGACATCCCGGTGAAGGCCTGCCTGATGGTGCCGAATTTCAGCAACCCGCTGGGGTGCTGCATGCCCGAGAAGAACAAGGCGGAGCTGGTCCGTATCCTCACACGGCACGGCGTGCCTCTCATCGAAGACGACGTGTACGGAGACCTGAGCTTCTCTCACCAGCGCCCGAAGGCGGTCAAGGCGTTCGACCGCCAGGGGCTGGTGGTGCTGTGCTCATCGTTCTCCAAGACCCTCGCCCCGGGATACCGGGTGGGTTGGATGTCGCCCGGTCGGTTCAAATCGGAAATCGAGCACCAGAAGATCCTCTGCAACATCGCGACCGCAACACCGCCCCAGCTTGCAGTCGCCGAATTCCTGGCATGCGGTGGGTATGACCATCACCTGAGAAGAATCCGAAGGGCATATGCGCGCAGCATCTCGCTCGTCACCGATGCAGTGGTGCGGTACTTTCCCGAAGGAACCAATGTGAGCAGGCCCTCGGGAGGGTTTTTCCTGTGGATCGAAATGCCTGTGCAGGTGGACTCGCTCGCTCTCTACGAGCACGCCCGCGAGCACGGCATCAGCATCGCCCCCGGACCGATCTTCTCGGTACGTGACAAATACCGGAACTATATCCGAATAAGCGCCGCCCACTGGTCCGACGAGATCGACGCCGCGATCAGGACCCTCGGCTCTCTGGCGGGGGATATGGCATAGATGCGGGCCGGCGCGGATCGTGTCCAGGGTTTTCCGGCCGGTCCTCCGGATTTGCCGGGGGTCTTACGAGACGGTCAGTCGTACCCGAGCTCTACAAGCCTTTCTTCGCTGATCCCGAAATAGTGGGCGATTTCGTGGACAACCGTGATCTCGATTTCTTCCTCGAGCTCTTCGATGTCCCGGCAGAAATCGAGAAGGGGCTCCTTGAACAGGATGATGGTGTCCGGATAAAAGGAAGGGAAGGTGACAAGCCGGTCGGGAAGCGCCTCACCCGTGTACAGGCCGAACAGGATCTCGTCCTCGGGCATTCCCATCTCTTCGAGCAGCTCCGGTTCCGGCCGGTCTTCCACCCGGATGGCCACGTTCTTCACATGACGCATGATCTCATCGGGTATCCGGTCGAGTGACCTCCCGACGATCCGCTCGAATTCCTTGTCGTTTATCTTCATCCCGCCAGAGGTTGTTACCAGCACATGATGGAGAGAATCAACACATTTTCTCTGCGCACCTCACAGCCGTGGCTGAGCCGTCGGCCGTATGAAGCACGGCGGTCTTTCTTCCGAGAGCCGTCTTGCGGGCGAAACGGGGAAGGGCCCCGGATTCGGGCATCACCAATCGATGTGTGCGAGATGGACCGTTGCAGCCGCCCTTTCAAACGTATCCGGATCCCACTGGGGGCGATTGTCCCTGTCGATGAGACGGGCGCGGACTCCTTCCCTGAAATCGTGCTGTGACATGAGATACCGGGCGACATCAAGATCGGAGCGGTAAACATCCTTCAGAGCTCTCTCCTCGTCGCGGCGCAGACACTCGAGTGTCACCACAACCGCGGTCGGCGAGCGCTCCGAGAGCCTCTCGAACACCCCTTCGCACAGGTCGTTCAGCGTACTGCACGCCCTCAGTTCGCTGAGGATACCGGTCACCGATTTCTTGCCGGCAAAATGTTCCTCGACCCACCTGTCCATTTCGGGATCGGCCGGGATGTCGCTCGATGCGAAGGGCTTGAGAATCTCCCGGATCTCCGCCGCAGCCTCTTTCCGCTCGGACGCAAGCGAGGGAGCCCGGCTGATCAGGGCCGCGACGGCCTCTTCGAGCCGGGAGGAGGGGATGAGGCATGAGGCGAGCCCCACTCGGACGCACTCGGCGCCCTTGAGCTCGTAGCCGGTCAGGCCGAGGAACTCGGGGTAGCCTTTGCCGCACCTCGAAAACAGCCAGCGGGTGGCCCCCACGTCGGGGAAAAATCCGATCCGCGTTTCGGGCATGGCCATGCGCGTGGTCTCTGTGGCGACCACGATATCCGCACCGGCCGCGATCCCGAGCCCTCCTCCCATGGTGATGCCGTGGGCGATGACGACCACGGGCCTGGGGTAATCGTGGATGGCCAGGTCGAGATCATTCTCCTCTTTCAGAAACTGCATGGCTGGAGCCATGTCGTTTTCCTGTGAAGCCCGGGCCATGATCTTGATGTCTCCGCCCGCGCAGAACCCCTTTTCTCCCTCGCCCCGGAAGAGAACGAGCCGTACATCTTCGTTGCCCCGAGCCTTCTCGAGCTCACCGGCCATGGAACGGACCATGTCAAGGGTAATGCTGTTGATGGCCTCGGGCCGGTTGAGCACGAGATTCAGCACCCCCGGCAACTGCCGGATGAGCACTGCGCCGTTTGAAGAAAATGCCTGCGCTTCCAACCCCGCCTCCTTCTCAGCCGCCGCCGCATCGTTTCCATCTCCTGTTCGTGGGGGTTTCAGTGCCGGCCGCCGGCTGAAATGGTGCATCATGTGTACCGTTATCTCCATTATGTAATACCTTTCCGGACAAATTCAAATAACCACACGAAAGGAGAGCCGGTAATTTTCATGAAAGGTGATTGTTCTCGCACGCACAATCATATATAAGTGCCATGAATACGGGCACGGCGTTTGCGGAGGCTGAGCCTGCATTTCACTGAAGTGACCGGTGCGGTTTCGCCGGCGGCAAACAGTTTGGACAGGGAGAGTTATGGCCGGAGCGATCGGATTCGACAACGAAAAGTATATCAGAGAACAGACAAAAGAGATTCTTCAGCGGGTGGAGCGTTTCAACAACAAGCTCTACCTCGAGTTCGGCGGAAAGCTCATGTATGATTACCACGCGGCCCGCGTGCTCCCAGGCTACGACCCGAACGTGAAGATGAGGCTGCTCCGGGAGCTCAAGGACAAGGCCGATCTCCTGCTGTGCATCTATGCCGGCGATATCGAGCGCAAGAAGATCAGGGCGGATTTCGGCATCACGTACGACTCGGATGCCATGAAGCTCATCGACGATCTGAAGGCGTGGGGCATCAGCGTTCTGGGCGTGGTGATCACGCGGTTCGACGGCCAGCCGGCGGCCAACCAGTTCAAGAACAAGCTCGAGCGGCGCGGCATCAGGGTGTACGCACATCGGTTCACCAAGGGGTATCCCACGGATGTGGAGACGATCGTGAGCGACGAGGGCTACGGAGCCAACGACTATATCGAGACCACCAAGCCCCTGGTGATCGTGACCGGGCCGGGACCGGGCAGCGGCAAGCTCGCGACCAGCCTTTCCCAGCTCTATCACGACTACCGCAGAAACATCCGATCGGGCTATGCCAAGTTCGAGACCTTCCCCATCTGGAACATCCCGCTGAAGCACCCGGCCAACATCGCATACGAGGCCGCCACCGCGGACATACGCGATTTCAATCTCATCGACCCCTTCCACCTGGAGGCCTATGGAGAGACGGCCGTGAATTACAACCGCGACGTGGAGGTTTTTCCCGTGCTCAAACGCATCCTGGAGAAGATCACGGGATGCGATTCGTTCTACAAGTCGCCTACGGACATGGGCGTGAACCGGGCAGGGTTCGCAATCACGGACGACGAAGTGGTGAGCGAGGCGTCGCGCCAGGAGGTGATCCGCCGGTATTTCCGCTATCAGTGCGAGTACGCCATGGGCTTCACCGACAAGGAGACCGTGCAGAGGGTCGAGCTCCTCGTCAAGGACTTCCGCATCACGCCCGAGCACCGCAGCGTCGTCCTGCCGGCCAGAAAGGCGGCAATCGATGCACAGAGCGACAGCACCAAAGGGAACGAGGGCATCTACTGCGGGGCCGCCATCGAGCTCAAGGACGGCACCATAATCACAGGCTGCAACTCCCCCATGATGCACGCTGCATCGAGCCTCATCATCCGGGCCATCAAGCACCTGGCAGAGATTCCGCCCCGGCTCGAGCTGCTGCCCTCGAACATCATCGAGTCGCTCCGCAACTTCAAGACAGACATTCTGGGCGAGAAGTCGGTGAGCCTCGATCTGGAGGAGGCGCTCGTGGCTTTGAGCATAAGCGCCACCGCCAACCCCGCTGCCCAGATCGCCCTGGAAAAGATCCGCGATCTCAGCGGGTGCGAAATGCACATGACCCACATCCCGACCCCGGGCGACGACGCCGGTCTGAGAAGGATCGGGGTCAACCTCACGAGCGACCCGAACTTCGCGACCAACAATCTCTTCATCTCCTGACAGAAGAAGAAAGGATGCGGCGGCTGCCGATGTCCGGCTGCCTCTACCGATGCTTGAGCCGTATCCCCCTTCGGGAAACGGGCATGCCACGGCATCAGGAAGCGGCTCGCTGCTCATCAGCTTTCAGAAACAGATATACTTTCAGTATCCGTGCTCTCGTACGGACTGCGATCGTGTGATGACGCCTGTGATAGCATCTTCGAACCGCCACTTGTAATCATCAAAATAACATCGTATCCTTTACACAGGCGATCAAAATGTTCAGAAGAGAAAACCCGGGAAATCACGAGGCCCGCGTACAAGACAGGGGCGGAGCCGCGAATGAAATTCAAGAGAGCTGCTGAGAATAACGGCGGAGGAGCCGGAGCCGTGGCGGTCGTGTCTCATTGGTTAACGCGCTATGTCGTTGCCGCGATTCTGGTCATGATCGCCTTTCTGTCACGCCATGCCCTCATACACATCATCGGAGGGGAGCTCACACCTTTCATTACATTCTTCCCCATAGTCATGGTGGTTGCGCTGGTGTTGGGGCTGGGCCCGGGAATCTTTGCCACCGCAATCGCCGCCATGATGTCGGCCTACTATATCTTCCCTCCCGTCGGGCAGCTGCGTTACGGCGAGACCAGTTATATATATAACATAATCGTGTTCATCGGCATGAGCATGCTGATGTGCCTTTTTGCATGGCTTTATGAAAGGATTCGGCTTCGGGTGAGTCACCTGGAGGCGGAGCATGCCGCCGACAAGGTCAGACGGGAAGATCTGGAAGGGCTGGTGAATGACCGTACGGCCGAGCTTGAAGAGAAGAACAGAAAGCTCGTTGAGGAAATTGCCGAGCGTGAGAGGGCGGAAGAAGAGAAGCGCAAGGTTGAAGCTCAGCTTGCCCAGACCCAGAGGATAGAGGCCCTCGACCGTTTTGCGGGCGGGATTGCGCACGATCTGAACAATATTCTCTATCCCATTATCATCGATCTGGAAGGGCTTCTCGAAGATGAGCCGAAGGGAACGGCCCGAAGCGATATCCTGGACCAAATCCTGAAAGCGGCATATCGCCAGCGGGATCTCGTAAAAAAGATCCTCTCTTTCAGCAGACGCAGTGAACAGGTCCTCGAGCCGGTTCATTTCAGGGTGCTGCTGGAAGACGCGATCAATTTCCTCAGGTCGTCGCTGCCGAGAACAATTGAGATCCAGCTTCACATCACCACACAGTCCGATGTGGTCATAGGCGATCCCGTCCAGATTCAGCAGATCATCATCAATCTCTGTCAGAATGCCGCTGACGCGTATGCATCACAGAAAGGAACGATTGAGATAAGGCTTGCGAACACCCATATTCAGCCCTTGTATGCCTATCAGGGTATGCGGGCGGGAGATTATCTCAAACTGACGGTCAAAGACACCGGCATAGGAATGAAACCCGAAGTCATGGCCCGGGTTTTCGAGCCGTTCTTCACTACCAAAGGGATCGGCAAAGGCACGGGGATGGGCCTCTCCATCGTGCACGGCATTGTCAAAGGCCATGGCGGAGCCGTCACTGTGGAAAGCGAGGAGGGGAAGGGATCTCTCTTCACGGTGTATCTTCCTGTGTGGCATGAATCGGAACATCAGCGACAGGTGTATCATGGTGAGAGCGCGCCTCAGGTGAAAGGCAGTGAAAAGATCCTTCTGGTCGATGATGAAGAATTCATCATATCCAGCCTGAAGCGAACGCTTGTCTCGTCCGGCTATCGGGTGGTTGCCCTCACGAACGGGCATGAGGCGCTCAAAGAATTCAGGGATCATCCCGATGAGTTCGATCTCGTCATCGCCGATCTGACCATGCCCGGAATGACGGGGATAGAGCTTGCAAGAAAGATCCTTGAAATACGGCCGGACATCCCTTTCATTCTGAGCACAGGGTACAACACTGTCATCAGCCGGCAGGAAGCGGAGTCTTTCGGCATCAGAGAGCTGCTTCTGAAGCCCACAGGCGCACAAGAGCTGAAAAACGTAGTCCGCAGCGCGCTGGAGACCCGATACTGATGAGGGTTTTGCCCGCCTCAGCCCGTATCGATCCCGATCGAACATTTGACGCGCCGATATGAGAAGAACCTCTCCGGCCCTGATGTTCCCAGCGGATCCTCCGTTACCGGAGCCCGAAGCCGGCAGAGGCTATGACCTGTCCTTCAGTACCGTGTGAATGCCCGCGTAATAGGTGACGACGGCGCCCGCGACGCAGACATAGAATCCAATCAGCTGATCCAGGGGCGGGCACCCGCGGCAGACGAACATGAATGCCGAGATGATAAAGGAGGAAGCGAGAAACCCTATCAGCGGAACATGATACTTCAGCTTCATAAAATCCTCCTTTTGCATGTCATGATACCGCGGCATGGAACAGCGGCCATGGCCCTTTAGAAAAAGCCCGGAATCGATCAATCGCCCCCCATCGACCGGAGAGCACCGGAGTGCGTTTCGACCGCAGGCCCGAAGGCTCGGGGCTCGGCGCATGCCTCCGCATAAGAAAAATAATCCTTTTGCGTCGGATGCAAATGGAGAAATCGGAGACTGAATGATATTATGATGACAATATGCATGCTCAGCACGTGATTTTGGACCCGAGTATTTTTCATAAGAGGACGAAATGGACATCGGCTGCCCGGTTTCCACAGCCTCCGGTATTGAGGGCTTCACGGCGAACATCCTTTTCCAACTATGAGGAGGAGCTGAGATGATCCGCTGCAGATGGGCCGTCAGCGAAATCATGGTGGAGTACCACGACCTCGAATGGGGCGTGCCGATCCACGACGACCGGTCGCTCTTCGAGCTTCTGGTCCTGGAAGGTGCACAGGCCGGCTTGAGCTGGGAGACCATCCTCAAAAGGCGCTCGAGCTACCGTGCCGCCTTCGATGACTTCGATCCGGTTGCCGTTTCCGCGTACGATCACACAAAGATCTCGGATCTGCTCGCGAATCCCGGAATCATCCGCAACCGGCTGAAGATCGAGGCCGCTGTCAACAACGCGAGGTCGCTGCTCGCCGTACGGGAAGAGTTCGGCAGCTTCGACAGATACGTCTGGTCATTCGTTGGCGGACGGGCCAGGCAGAACAGATGGAAATCTCCCGAGGACATCCCCACCCGCACGCCCGAGTCCGAGGCGCTGAGCAGAGGCCTGAGGCGCTATGGGTTCGTGTTCGCCGGTCCAACGATCTGCTATGCCTTCATGCAGGCGGCCGGCATGGTCAACGACCATCTCACGAGCTGCTTCCGGCATCGGGAAGTGAGCCTGCTGGCCTGATCGCCGGAGAAGGATTCAATGGTGGAGAAGCGCAACGAGCCTGCCCCGAAGCATTCCATCCCCTTCCGTATCCTCCGGATCGTCTCGCGCTACAGGCAGCTTTCCAGAATCTTCTCCACCATTTCCGGTGTCACGTCGGCGCGCTCGCCGAGACGGGTCATGCCGTGGCGTCTGAGCTGTTCGGCCACCCGAGGGATGCACTCGCCCGAGATGCCGTAGGAGCCCAGGTTCGTGCGCACGTTCAGTCTCTCGAAAAACGCGCGGGTCCTTTCGATCGCGGCGTCGATCCTCTCGTCGTCGCCCCCCTGCGTGATCCCCCAGACGCGCTCCGCGTACTGCAGAAGCTTCTCGCGTTTGTCGCTGCTGCGCACCTTCAGCATGGCGGGCAGCAGAATGGCGAGGGTTTTGCCGTGGTCCAGGCCGTACAGGGCCGTGAGCTCGTGTCCCACCATGTGTGTCGCCCAGTCCTGGGGCACACCCGCGCCGATGAGGCCGTTGAGGCCGAGAGTGGCGCACCACATGAGGTTTGCCCGTACGTCGTAGTTCTCGGGCTCAAGAAGAGCCTTGGGCCCGTCCTCGATCAGGGTCAGCAGGAGCCCCTCGGCGAAGCGGTCCTGAATCTTGCCTCCCGCTGGATAGGTAAGGTACTGCTCGGTGATGTGGACAAATGTGTCCACGATGCCGTTGCTCACCTGCTCCGGGGGCAGCGTGAAGGTGGTGGCGGGGTCCAGCACCGAAAACCGGGGAAACACCGAGGGATGAGCGAAGTGAAGCTTGGCGTTCATCGATCGCCGCGATATCACCGCCCCGTCGTTCATCTCCGAACTGGTAGCGGGGAGGGTCAGCACAGTGCCGAATGGCAGGGCGCCTTTCACCTTCGAGCCGAAGCTGGTCAGGATCTCCCACGGATCTCCTTCGAAGACAGCGGCGGCCGCGATGAACTTGGTGCCGTCGATCACCGAGCCCCCGCCCACGGCGAGCAGAAAGTCGATGCCTGTGCTCCGCGCCAGCTGGACGGCCTTCATGAGTGTGTCGTACTCGGGGTTGGGCTCGATGCCGCCGAACTCCCTCACGTCGCAGCCTTCGAGGGCCTTCATGACCTGGTCGAGAACGCCGTGGCGCCTGACGCTCCCCCCGCCATAGGTAACGAGAATTTTCGATCCCCGGGGAATTTCCCTCGACACGGTCTTGATGCGTCCCTTGCCGAAGATGATCCTGGTGGGGTTGTAAAATTTGAAATTGAGCATTCTTTCTCCTCCTTCAAAACCGTTCCGTCACACCGCTGCTCTTTCACTGGCGTTTTATGTCGATAATAAACGCCGGGGAAACCCTTGTGCAACCCCTAAAAACAGCTCGACCCGGTGAGGAGAGGTCCGGCATGTGTGAAGCCGTCCGAGGGGGCAGAAAAAGGGTCTCAGGAATGGTTGAGAAACCGGACCAGAAGAGGATTGACCTCGTCCCTGCACTCCTGATGGGGGTGGTGGCCGCACTTCTCCAGCACATGGAGCATGGAGTTTCCCATCTGCGACTGAAGGGTTCTGCCCTGCTCGACCGGGAGCCACGTATCCTCCTGACCCCAGATGATGAGCACCGGGTTATGGATAGTGTGGTAGCTTTCCGACATTTTCCGAAAAGCGGGTGAGTAGTACTGCTTTTCCAGAGAAATGAGCGTCCGGTAATAACCGGGCCTTGTTATGAAGCGGGCGTACTCGTCGACCAGGACGCTGTCCACGTTGTCGCTGTCGTAATAGGAGTCCTCGAGCCCCATTCTCACCGACCAGCGACCGCCGAACAAGGTCGCGAAGAACTCCATAGCGGGAAGTTTCATCAGCTGGACTGCTGGCGGCCCGAAGCATACGGGGTCGATAAGAACCGCCTGCTGCACCCTGCCCGGGTGGTTCACCATGATGTACAGCGCAATGCCGCCTCCCATGGAGTGTCCGATGATCCTGAACTTGTACAGCCCCAGGTGCTCGGTCAGCCTGACCACCGCCCGGGCCTGGTTCTCGATGGAAAAGACATAGGGCTCAGGGGGCGTGTCGGAACGGCCCAGCCCGGGCTGGTCGATCATAATGAGCCGGAAGCCCGCTTCCTTTAGGGCCGGGACATTCTCGTGGAAGGAGTACGTGGAGTCGGCAAAGCCATGCACCATCACTACGGGCTCGCCCGTACCCAGGTCGATGTAATGCAGACCGTACCCGCCCATGTCGAAGGTTGCGCGGGAGGGGTCGACCGCCTCGTTCCAGACCGTATCTCCCGGGCCGATTTCGGTCTTGCACGAAAGGAAGGCTGTCGGAAAGATCACCAGTACCAGAGAGATGAAACAGAACCGCCTCTTCATACCAAATCCCCATTCTTTTATCGCATATATTCATAGATTATATGTCATGGACTCGAACTGCAAATCATTTATCGATAATCCTGTTTGCCCGGTCCGCAAGCAGGGCGGGCTCAGTCTCTTATCTTCAGCACCGCCTTGCCCTGCATGTCGGTGCTCTGGATAAACTCGTGGGCCTTCCTCGCGTCCGCGAGCGAAAATACCCTGCTCACCACGGGCTTGAGTTTTCCCTCATCGATCAGTGCAGCTATATGGGTCAGTTCGTCCGCGCTGGGATGGACCATGAGCAGCTTTTGCCGCACATCGTATCGGGCAGCGGTGTCGGGAGAGGTGATTTCCACCGAGGAGACCAGGATTCCCCCTTTCCTCAGCACCTGCCAGGACCGCTTCTGTGTCTCCCCGCCGATCAGGTCGAGCACGACATCGGCGTCTTTGACGCGGTCTTCGAACCTGACGTTCCTGAAGTCGATCACCTCATCCGCTCCCAGATCCCTGACAAAATCGATGCTTCCGCCGGATGTGGTCCCGATCACCCGTGCCCCTTTCCATTTCGCCAGCTGGACTGCGTAGTGTCCGACTCCCCCGGAAGCCCCGTGAATGAGGACCGTCTGCCCGGACGAGAGATCGGCCAGGTCGAAGAGCGACTGCCACGCAGCAAGCGCCGATACCGGAAGGACCGCGGTATGGATGAAATCGATCGACCGCGGCTTGAACGCCATGTTCTTTGCCTTTGCCACCGCATACTCCGCATAGGCGCCGTCCTTTACCACGCTCAAGAGCCCGAAGACGGCGTCTCCGGGCTTGAACCGGCTCACTTCCGCGCCAACGGACTCGACTGTGCCCGCAACATCCCATCCCGGTATGAGCGGAAGCCTTCGCACGCCTTTCACGCTGCCGGTCCGGACTTTCCAGTCGAAGGGGTTGACGCCGGCTGCATGGACCGCGATGAGCAGCTCCCCCTGAGCAGGCTCGGGTTTCTGGACGTCTTCATGAACGAGAACATCGGGGCCGCCGTATGAATGAATGCGCACCGCTTTCATCAGGGTCATGATAATTTTCCTCCCTCACCATATATGGTGAAAGGATAAGGCGAAATTATCAAGATCGTCACGCTACTGCCGCGTTTTCAGGCATTGTCATGCCTGCATGAGGCGAGGGCGGCTCCGGTAACCGAGCATGCCGGCCCCTCATGCGGAAGGAATCGGAAGAGGCTCTGTCCGCGGATTGACTCAGCCACGCGGGGCGTATATGGGCTTGCGGAATGAAGGCGGTATAGAAACGGAGCGATGACATGCAGACCGTACGGATGTTCACGACGGGCATCGCCGCGGGAAGCTGCTCGGCTGTCGAGCGCTCAGGCAGTGCAATCCGGAGACGATCACGGCAGCGCTGGCTTGCCGGTCGATGCCGCGGGGTATCCACAGCCGCCGTCGCCATGATCAAGGCCTGATCCTCCAGGGGCCGTAAGGCTCGTCGTGAGGAAAGTTGCCTCGGGACGGGCCGTCTCTGGGATAGGTCGGGCTCGGATAGGGAGGTTCCCGTTGAGGCTCTTT
>Ga0208195_1004017_pt1 | contig 11984 bp, 10 predicted proteins | sample AD_UKC077_MetaG_FD_184441 | JGI IMG/M metagenome (GOLD analysis project Ga0208195, IMG submission 184441) | Active sludge microbial communities of municipal wastewater-treating anaerobic digesters from USA - AD_UKC077_MetaG (SPAdes) (version 2) | ecosystem: Engineered > Bioreactor > Anaerobic >...
CAAATTCTCCTACACAATTCAACTGATGCAAACCACTCCATTCCATAGCACTTGTTAATAAAGAGTTTTTGTCAATAACACTATTTAATATGATACCAATATTCACACGAATTTCTTCTACCAATATCCCAATTTTAAAAACTATCATGAAATCATCAAGACTTGTAATATTAGATTCTTCGATATAAACATCTGACAATCTACAAAATGAATTCTCGAATCCGACAAAAGCTTGCTGGTCGACCGCACTACTTTTTTTTAACATATCTGTTTTAACAATATCATCTAAATGCATTTTAAAATATGCATTTTTATATGTACTAATACCCTCGTAAACCGTGCCCGAGTATTTAACAGTACTATCGCCTAAAACAATAACCTTATTACAAATTAGAGGTATGAAATTTATATCATGAGTCACAAATAGAATTGTCTTTTTGTTTTTGATTTTATTCATCACTTCTTCAATTACCTTCTGGCTAAAATCAATATCACCCACAGCCATGATTTCATCAAACAACAAAATGTCCGAATTCACATTTGTAACCAGTGAATAAGCCAAACGCATAACCATACCAGATGAGTAGAACTTTACAGGCGTATAAATATAATCTTCTAAACCGCTAAACTCAATAATTTTATCAATAGATTGACGTATTTCTCTATTACTAAATCCTAATAATCTTCCACCATAAAAAATATTATCATATCCGCTTAATTCCATATCGAAACCAACACCTAATTCAAGAATTGATGCAACTTTACCAATGATTAATACTTCACCTTCAGTTGGAGCCGTTATACCAGAAAGAATTTTCAGCAAAGTGCTTTTACCAGAGCCGTTTGGACCAATTATTCCAACCACATCTGATTTATAAATATCAAGATTTATGTCTTTTAAGACATATTCTAACTTCCTTACTTTTTTACTAGAATTATTCCCATCTACAACATAGCGCTCGTAGGCTTTGGATAAATTTTTTATTTCAATTACTTTTTCCATCTGTTAAAATAGACTTAAATATAATCTACAATTTTTTTGTCGTTTTTACGATACAAATTGAAACTCCAAACAAAAATTAATATTACTGGAATAAACCCATACAAATATTTCAAATTTGGCAAAGCACAGTCAAAAATAATCCATCGGTATAGATCAATTATAAATGCAAGCGGATTTAAATAGATTATAAACGAATATGCATCGGGGATTATGGTCGTTGAGTAAAAAACCGGAGTTAAAAAGAATCCAAATCCAATCAAATAAGGAATAAGATGCAAAACATCTCGCTTTTTTACCGAGGCAATACTAATTGCCAAACCAATTGACAATCCGATTAACACATTTAAAACTAACAAGATAGGCACAAAAATAAATTTTACTTGAAAAGGGATTCCTAAAGCAAACATCAAAATAATGATAAAAACTAACGATATGAATGATTCTAAAACCGGAATATACAAGTGCGAAACAGGAATACATATTTTGGGAATAAATATTTTTGAATACAAATTTTTAGTATTTAATAATGATGCACTAACTTCACCAACTATTGATATAAATAGAGACCAAACAAAGTAACCAGTAATCAAAAATAGAATATAATTAATATCTCCAACATCAACTTTAATTAGTACTCCAAAAACAAAATAATAAATCAAGATAGTGAGTACCAATTTTATTATCATAATAACCAAGCCCAATAAAGTACTTGCATATTTTGATTTTATCTGTTGCTGTCCTAAAGAATGGACTATTGGAAAATATCGATATAGTAATAAAAAATACTCAGGAATAGAATAATATGAGCTATCTATTTTAAGTTTTATTGATTTGTTTTTCAAATTCATCATAATCAACTTTTTTAACAAAAATAGGATTGGTTTGAACCCCTATTATTCGGACAATTTATTATCCATAATGCAAACATAGTAAAAAAATTATCACTATCAATCGACTAAATTAAAAAATCTCATAATGTTTTCTAAGTCATTGAAAATAAATGATTAAAAATACGTAATAATAGATTCATTTGTATTTCTAAAGGGCTTTTATTTTTGTTGTATTTTTGCCGGTCAGTAGTGATATTAAATATTAAATCAATCTCATTTTTTCCGTATATTCCAAATAATAATTTCATAGTTTACCTTTTTATTTACTACTTTCACTTCTGCAAATAAAAATAGCTTTTGTAATTAAACACAAAGATAATTTTTTAAGCTTACAAAATGGTTTTTATAAGAAAAAATGTATTAAAACACACAAATTTTTAAAATATTGAATAAATTATTTTAAATTTGCATAAATAATTGATTTTAATGAATAAAAAAATAATTGTTAATGGTAATATAGAATTTATAACAAAACTAACCAAAACAAAAGGCAAAATAATATTAAATAATAAAAATATTGATAAAGACTTTTGTATGCTCAATCTTAATAATTTTGAACATCAAATTATAAAACTTCCAAATGATTAAAGTTTTAAAAAGATATTGGCAAGCACTTAGACTCTCGGAAGTTTTTCTAATGAGTGGATTTTTCCTAATAGGTGGAATTTTTGCTATAAATTCTTTCGATTATGAAAATATTTTAAAATTATTAGGCTTAGGAGTTTTAAGCGTTACAATAGTTTTATCGGTTTATAGTTTTAACTCAGCAGCAGGAAAAGAAAAGGACGCTAATAATATTCGCTTACAAAATTTGTGGAACTTTTCTGAAAAAAAATTCTTGTTTTTTGCTCTTATATTTTTTCTAATTTCTTTAAGCCTAAGTTTTATACTAAATAAGTTTGCAAGCATATTATGTGCTATTACTATCTTTTTATGGATTTTATATGCCCACAAAACAATCGGATTAAAACAAAAAGCTATTTATGGAACATTAATTCATTTTTTTGGGCAAATTATACACTTTGTAATGGCTTGGATAATTTTTCGAGAATTTTCATACGAAGCAATATTTATTGCAATTTTCTTTGCATTAGCATTTAGTAGCGGACATTTATTGCATGAAATAATAGATTATGAATGTGATAAAAATTCGGGGTTTAAAACTTCTGCAATAAAATTTGGAGTTAAAACTATTGCAAAAAGCATTGCTATCATATTATTCCTGAATCTAATAATAATATCTTTACTTTTTGTTTTCAAATATATTTCAAAAGTCGCCTTTATAAGTTTTGCTCTAGCTACTTTAATTCATTTATGCATTATTGTTTTTAACATAAATAACATTTCACAAAAAGCACTATTAATCAGAAAAATATATAGAATTGTTTATTTATTAGCTGGGTTAATCTTTATTTTATTTACAATAATTCAAGCCTTTAAATGAAAAAAACTAGTTTTAAAATAATAGTAATTACAATAATTTGTTTAAGCATTATTGAGCTAACAAGTTTTTTAATTATAAAGTTTGGAAATTTAAAATTAGAGCACCCAATATTTAATAGAGAACTGTCATTATATTCTACTTACAATAATGTGGCAAGTTTCAAACATTCTACCATAAAATCCAACACATCTGAAAAAGACGTAATTATTGACGAATATGGATTTATTTCCAAAAATAAAATAGAACTTGAAAAACCAAATAATTTAATACGAATTTTTATAACTGGAGGTTCTGCCAGTTTTGGGACAGGTCAATCTTATCCTTATGACAAAATAAAAGAATATCCTACAGGCATTTTTTCCTATGAATCAAGTATTAGTGGACAATTATTAAAATTATTAGAAGAAAAATTTCCCGACATTAATTTTGAAGTAATAAATGCTTGTGCTTCTGGTAGAAAATTAAACCAATCTCTTGGATTATACTTATCTTCTATTAGAAGGTTTAAACCAGATATTTTAATTAGCATAGATGGGCAAAACGATTTAGAGACCATTGCTGGAATTGATCCATTTGAATATGACAAAAAAATTTTTCTAAAAAAATATATTGAACTTTATGAAATAGAAAAAAATTTATTGAAAACAAATCTTCCAAATACAGTAAAATTAATTAAACTCATAAAATTCAATTTATCTAATTCTAAATCAGAAAAGTTTAAAATCAAACAAGGAGAAAAACTATTTGAATATTCAAACAATAATTTTACATTTGACAAATATGAAGTTCATAAATCAAATTTAATTAAATCAAGCGTTACTTTTACTGATTTAATCTTATTGTACAAATCTCTTTGTAAAGCCCAAAATACAGAATTTATTTTTTGCTTACAACCGATGCTTTACAGAGAAACCAATAAAATTCTCACAAAATCTGAAAGTGAAATGAAAGAAAAAATAAATCCTATAAATATTTCACTGTCAAATCAAAACATATCAGAAACAACTTTAAAAGAGTATGAAGAAAATGGGAATCTTATTTTAAAATTCTTTTTTGATGATTATTTATCAAACCAAATAGACAGTTTGTCTAAACTAAATGATTTTGAATTTATTGACTTCAATAAGTTGTTAGAGAATAAACATAAAGACACTGAGTTTTATGTGGACTATTGCCATTTAACTCCCGAAGCAAACACTATAATTGCAGAAATTTTATTGAGTAAAATTGAGCCAATCATTAATCAAACTTACAATCACAAAACCAAGTTTTAAAATGGAAACAAGCTGTTTATTAATAGTACCATACTATACTTCAGGAGAAGGAAGCATACTAAAGTCTTTTGACTATACAATGCCTCCAGTAGGTTTGCTTTCTATCGCTGGATGGTTGCAACAAAACAAAATCAAAGTAAATCTTCTTGATTTTACTATAGAAAATTTTAAAAAAAATAATGTAGAAGATATTTTACAAAATAAAATTAAAAGCATTGGCGTTCCCGAATGGTTTGGAATTAGCGTGTGTACACCTGTAGCATACAATGCATATTATATTGCAAAAATATTAAAAACTCTTTATCCAAAATCAAAAATTGTTTTGGGTGGACCGCATATCACTGTTTTAAAAGAACAAATTTTTTCTGAGTGTGAACATGTTGATTATTTAATTACCGGTGAAGGCGAATATTCTCTTTGTAATCTAATAAAATACAATGATTTAAGTCCAAATAATATTTTAACAAGACATCTGAATCCAAATATAAACAAAGTCGATGCAGAAGAAATAAAGATTCATGAATTACCATTGCCCGCTTATAATTTATTAGATTTTAAAAAATATACTCCACCACCAGCTACTCTAAATAGCAAAAAACCTGGAATAGGAATAATTACTTCACGAGGGTGTCCCTATCAATGTGTTTTTTGCGCAAGAATTACAGGACATAAATTAAGATTCAAAACAATAGAGCAAGTAATTAATGAAATAAAATACCTTCAGAAAACTTTTAACATTAAACAATTCCACTTTTACGACGACACAATAACTTGTAAAAAGCAATATATTACAGACTTATGTAATAGAATGATAGAAGAAAATCTTAATCTTCATTGGTCTTGTTTCGCAAGAGTTGACACTGTTGATGAAGAAATTTTAACACTAATGAAAAAAGCGGGTTGCTTTGTGATTATGTATGGAGTTGAAAGTTTAGATGAAAAAATACTAAAAGATATCAAAAAAGGAATTAGTATAGAACAAATCAACAAAGCTTTAAAGTTAACACGAAAGGCTAAAATAGAATCGCGAGTTTCTTTAATAATAGGCACAGCAACTGAAACAAGAGAAACACTTTCAAAAACAAAAAAAGATTTACTAAAATTAGATACCGATTTCTTTCAAGTTTTTATTGCGGTTCCAATGCCTGGTTCTCAGTTTTTTATTGACGCTAAAGCAGAAAATAAAATTATCAATGAAAACTGGCCTGATTATGACTTATCAAAAGTATTATATCGTCATCCGATCTTTTCAGAAAAAGAACTTTTCAAAGAACAAAGGTCAATGTACATGAAATTTTACTTAAGACCTCGAATAATTTTCAACTTTTTTAAAAAATTAACTTCTTTTACTGCTCTAACAAACATGTTTAGAGGATTGTTTGGATTTTTTAAAATTATTAGATTTTCAAAATGAAAGAAAATCCAAGATATGATTTAGTTTTAATTGTTCCTCCTTATATCCCCAAACAAGGATTTATATGGAAAGCTATTGAATACCACTTTCAATCACCAGGCGTATTAGCTATTGCCAGTTATTTAAACTCAAAAGGCTTTAAAACTGCTATTTTTGATTGTAATCTTGAACAAATAGAAGAAAAAAAGTTTGAAACCGAATTTTTACAAAGATTTGTTAATTACGAAATCAATTATATTGGTTTTTCAGCAGCTACTCAAACTGTTAATTTAGCTTACCGATTAGCAAAATTAGCAAAACGACATAAACCTAATTCAAAAATTATTTTTGGTGGAGCACACGCCACAGCATTACCTGAAGATGTTCTGAAAAATTATTTTGTTGATATAGTTGTAATCGGTGAAGGAGAACTAAGCATAGAACAAATTCTTTTACAAAAAAATATTGAAGAAATAAATGGCATTGCATATAAAAAAGACAATAAAATAATTATTAACCCTGCTCAAGAAAGAATAAATAACTTAGATGAGCTACCAATCAATGATTATAACTTAATCCCAATACATTTGTGTAAACCATTAATAGGAACTTACGAAAAATTACCAGCAACTATAATGGTAACCGCTAGAGGTTGTCCTTTTAAATGTACATTTTGTAGCAGAGTAGCTGGCGATTATCTAAGTGTTATGTCTCCTCAAAGAATGTTAGATGAAATTATTATTCTATACAATGATTTTGGAATACGACAAATAATTTTTTATGATGACACATTTATTTCAAACAAAAAACGTGTCGAAGAATTTTGCGACTTACTTATTGATTCTGGAATAAAAATTAAATGGACTTGTTCATCAAGAGTTGACAAAATTTATCCAGATTTATTGATTAAAATGAAAAAGGCAGGTTGTCATCAAATTATGTATGGAATAGAAAGTTTTGATGAGCAAATTCTTGCTAATATAAACAAAAAGACCAATCCCAAAGATATTGAAACTGCGATAAAAGAAACTAAAAAAGCTGGAATTGAAGCACGTGCTGCAATTATGATTGGTAATCCTGGCGACACAGTAGAAATATTAGAAGCAAATATTAAAAAACTAAAAAAACTAAATCCAGATATTATCCAAGTTACAATCGCCACAGCTATACCAGGTTCCCAACTGTTTGCTGAAGCACATGCCAATAATGAAATTTTAACTTACGACTGGAATAAATATGAAGGAAATATTCAAATAACAAAACACGAAATCTTAGATTTTAAAATACTTCAAAAATATTATAGAAAAACTTATTTAAAATTTTATCTTCGCCCTAGTTTTATTCTTAAAACCTTATTTAAAACAAATTCATTATTAAAAATAAAATTATTATTCACCGGATTTATTTCAATATTTCCTATTTTAACAAGCTCTATTTTTTCTAAAACCAAAGAATGAAAAAAGAATATAAATGTATATTATTTAGTCCTTTTTTTAAATACGTAAAAGGAAGTATTTATAAAGAAGTTAGTAATTTAGACCCACCATTAGGTTTAATATCACTTTCTGCTTTCCTCAATCAAAGAGGACTTGACACAATGGTTTATGACTTTAATGTTGAAATTAATTCTAACGATGAAATAAATACTTTTCTTGATAAATTAAATGAAGATTTTGATTTGTCCGAAACAATTTTCGGAATTTCTTTTCTTACACCTTATGCCTATAGTTCGTATGAAATTGCTAAAAAACTAAAGCTAAAATTTCCTAATAATCTTGTGATTGCAGGTGGTGCTCACGCCACATTCATGGCTGACGAAGTTTTAAATAATGGTAATATTGATGTTTGTGTACGTGGCGAAGGAGAATATAGTTTATTAGAAATTGTTCAAAATAAAGAATTGTGGCAAATTGATGGGATTAGTTTTATTGACAAAAAAAATAATAGAATAACTCATAATACAGAAAGAGAAAGGATTAAAGATATTAACGAATTACCTTTTCCAGATTATCATTTATTAAATATGGAAAAATATGAACCGATTTTAGGCTCATATAGAAAACTACCAGGAGCAAATATTATCACTACTAGAGGTTGTCCTGGAAATTGCAAATTTTGTTCTAAATCTTTTGGTTATAAAATTAGCTTTAAGTCAGCAGAAAATATTATTAAAGAAATTAAAATTTTAATTAATGACTATAAGGTAAAACACATAAACATTTACGATGATACATTTACTTTAAATAAAAAACGAGTTATAGATTTTTGCAACTTACTCTTAAAAGAAAACATAAATATTGAATGGACTTGTTTTGCAAGAATTGACACCATAGATTTTGAAATATTAAGCAAAATGAAAAAAGCAGGTTGCTATCAAATAATGTACGGAGTCGAAAATTTTAATCAAGAAATACTAAATGATTTATCTAAAGACATTAAAGTTGAAAAAATTAGTGAAGTCATAAAACTAACTCGAAAAGTTGGAATTGTTTGTAGAGTGTCAGTCATGGTTGGACATATTCATGATACTTGGGAAACTTACAAAAATAACATTAAAGAATTAAAGCGATTAAAACCTGATATTTTAGTGTCGAGTATTTATACACCTATACCTGGTTCAAAACTATACACTTGGGCTAAAGAAAATGATAGACTTTTAACAACTGACTGGAATAAATTTGCCGGCAACAATTCTGTTATGAAGCTAGATTATCTATCGCAAGAAGACGTTGTTAAGCAATATCGAAAAATTTATTTTGATTATTATTACAATATTCCTTTCGTTTTTAGACGAATTAAAAGAATCAACAATTTCACAGAATTAAAAAGTACTTTCAGAGCTTTTATTTATGTGTTAAAATTTATTTTCAAAAAGCCTTATTTCTAATACCTACATCAACAAAAAACTTCAACAGCCTAAATTTTATGTCAAAAAATTTCTTTGGTCTTAAATAATATCTAAAAAAAGCATAAAGTCTGATTCGTCTTAAACGTTTCAGGCTAAGACCCTCTGGTATATAGTATGGCAAACCGCTTTCTGACTTCATATATTTTACCCAAATATTTTCACCAAAAACTTTTTCATCAACACCATATTTGAAAATAGGCGACTGTGGCAAAGCAGTCAAATTATAATATTGAGCATAATCTGCTTTTAATCTATTAGAAAAACTAATAGTTTCATAAATCTCTTTATAGCTTTCTTTAGGATTTCCTAAAACATAAGAACACAAAACCCTTACATTATTCTTTTTGAGTGCATTTATTTTCTCAACATATTCAGAATTTGAAATATTTTTATTGATTCGTCGCCTAACCTCCTCATTACCAACCTCTACTCCTAATATAGCATAATGAAAGCCAGCACTTGCCATAATTTCAATCAATTCTTCATCTAAAGTATCAGCACGAGTGCAACATGTCCATTTAAACTTCAAGTTCTCAGATATAATCCATTCACACAACTCTATTACTCTTTTACGATTATATGTAAAAGTGTCATCTACAAAACTTATCCATTTAAGTTTTTTTTCTTCAACCAAAAATTTAATCTGACTTTTCACTAAATCTAAAGGATATTCCTTATAACGATTTTTACCAGGATCTTTACAAAACTTACAATTTCCAGGACATCCGCGAGTAGTTATAACTGTAAACCACCTACGTCCATAAAATATATTTTGATACTTGCTAAAATCATAAATACTATAATCAGGACTTAAATCGGTTTTTGAAACATCAAAGAACACAGGTTTATCTATCCTATTTTGTTTGGGAATAATTAATCTTTCAATATCATCAAAATTACTTTCTCCACTTTTTATCGTTTTTAAAAACTTTGGAAAACTCTCTTCACTATATCCAACAAATCCAAAATCCACACCCATTTCTCGAATAATTTCGGGATGGTTTGTTACATGAGGACCACCTGCTACAATAATAAGATTTGGATATTTAGCTCTCAAACCTAAAGTTATTTTGTAAAACAAACCCAAAGAAATAGACATAATTGAATATGCTACAACCAAAGGAGGATTTTCTCCTAGCTTCTTGTAAAACTTTTTCAAACTTCTACCATTTACATCTGTATCATACAATTCAGAACTAAGTCCTTCCTTTTTTAATGCAGAACTTAAATAGCCAACACCTAAATATGGATAAATGGAGAACTGTAATGCTCGAGTTTTTGATGATGTAACAAAAAGACAATCTATTGAATTCATTTAGTATCAATTAAAAAATTTAACAAAGCAATTTAAAATGTCTTTAAATTTAATCCCATTTTTTCTAAAAACACTAAAAAACATCATTACAAATTTAAAAGAAATATCTATTAACAACAAAATAAATGCTGGTGTTTTTTTCAATTTAGAGATAAAAGAATCTCCACTATGAAAAATTGCATCTCCCCAGTTTTTTTGTTTTAATATTTTCGAAATCATCTTAAACCTAAAATAATACCTAAAATAAGCAAACATAATTTCTTTTTCTACCCCATAAGCGACGCTATTATCTGGGACATATGGAAAATTTCTTTTCTTAAACACAGACCTTACCAAAACTTCTTGAGAATTAAAATTAGAATAATCAGGCATAATATTTAATTTATTTTGACTTAGTAAATCTTCATACATTTGAGTACCAGGATAAGGCACTACATTATTAAATTTAACTAAATCAATATTATGTTCAAGTGCAAAATTTACACAAGCAGTTCTATCTATTCTTGTCTCATTTGGAAGGCAAAATAAAAAATTAGCCATAACTTTAAAACCAATTTTTTGCGCCATTTTAATTGCTTCTGAAATTTCTTCTATACTTTCATCTTTACCTATTTGTTTTAATAATTTTTCAGATACTGTCTCTATTCCAAAAAACACTGCATTAAAACCAGTATTATACATCAATTTTAGAATTTCTTCATTCATATCCCTTGTTCGAGCTTGGAAAGAATAAGTAACAGATTTTAATTTTTCAGATTTCGAAATTTCATTACATAAATCTTCAATTCTTTTATTATTTGCTAAAAAATTATCATCAAAAAAAGAAATATGTTTTTGTCCACATTCTGTTGCAAGGCATTCTAATTCTTTTACTGTTTCTGCAGCGCTTTTAAAACGATAATTTCTTCGTCCAACAACTTTCACACAGCAAAAACTACAGTTATGTGGACAGCCTCTAGAACTAATAATATGAGCAAGATTATATTTTTTATAAGGGATAAATAAATCATATGGAAATTTCGATAAAGTATTTATGTTTTTAAGTATTTCAGCACTTTGATTAATTACGATTTCATCTTCTTGTCGATAAGCAATACCCTTCTGATCTTTTAAATCATTTCCAGATTTCAACTTATTATAAATATTTACAATTTCTGTTTCTGCTTCGCCTAAAAAAACATAATCACAATTAGGATTATTTTTCAAAACTTCTTCAGGCAAAGCAGAAGGATGTATCCCACCAAAAATCACCACAGATTCTGGATAAAGTTTTTTAAGTTTACTCGATATTTTATTAGCTTGAGACAAAGCTTCAGTAAGTGTAGATATTGCAAAAACATATGGTTTTGTGTGATTTATTAACAAACTATCCATATCTTTAAAAACATTAGAAACGATTTGCTGATCTATGAAGGAAAAATGAATACCTTCGCTCCTAAGTTCACCCATTAAATATCCAAGTCCATAAGGAATTGAAATGGGAAAAAAAGGCTTAAATAATCCTGTAGAATTTGTTGCAGTGTTTATAAAAATCATTTCATCGAATAAAGAATTTACAAATTTAAGTTTTTTATTTAATTATTTATTATTTTACGTTTTATAAAAAATTATTTTTTATCTTTAGCACAATTATCTTAGCCCCCTAATTCATCGGACAAAATTATAGTTTAAAAAATATAATTAATTTTGTTTTTATGAAGAAAAGACATTTTACATTAGAACAGAAATTGGCTATTTTAAAAGAAGCCTCTGAAAAT
>Ga0208195_1004028_pt1 | contig 11964 bp, 7 predicted proteins | sample AD_UKC077_MetaG_FD_184441 | JGI IMG/M metagenome (GOLD analysis project Ga0208195, IMG submission 184441) | Active sludge microbial communities of municipal wastewater-treating anaerobic digesters from USA - AD_UKC077_MetaG (SPAdes) (version 2) | ecosystem: Engineered > Bioreactor > Anaerobic >...
TTTTGTTAGGCTCAATAGCCCATACAATCTCATGAGATTGAGAAACAAGTTTTTCGTTAACCTCTCTAATCTTTTTTATTTCTTCCTCAGTTGAAACTGTTTCAGAGCATGTTCTAATTACAATCTTTTCTAAGCCAGAGGCTTGAGCAGTTTTAATTGTACTATCTATTTGTCCCTTTGCTGATTTTGCCTGAAGCATTGCATAACCTAACTCTTCTCCTAAGCTTACGGCAGCTGCAAATCCTGTATATCCCATATTACTTACTTCTTTCTTTTTTTGATTAATAAAGTTCAATCCCCATTTAATATCATATGGATAATCAATAGACCTAATTAATTCTTTAAGCCTGTGAGGATTAACTGATGATGCCAGTACAGAGACTCCAAAGTCTGCATTAGGGAATTTCTCCAAAGTTTTTTCTTTAAAATCAAGAGCATTATTAAGCACAAGGTAGGTATATGCTTCCCTAGATATAGTACCCTCTACTAGACCTAGTGCAGCTGGTATCTTTCCACTTTCATCACCATCAAATCCTAATGTAGTGGAGCTTACTTGAATTTCTAAACTTTTTTCTTCTTCCATAATCTTTAATAGAAATTAAAAATATCATTGTAATTATACACTAAAATCATAGAAGAAAGTAATAGATATCGACTTCGTCATTAACTTATAGTATAATATACATATCAAATACTAAGTAGCTCATTAACAAGTAACTCTGTCATACATAAGCATTAAGTATTGATATTTATCCCAACCTATAGTATAATATAAATAGGGTAATAAAATTAAATAACCTGCTCTTTAAAAATATATTTTCTGTTATATATAAGAATTCATAGAGAGATATTCTCTTTATATATCTTTTATGAGTTCTTATGAACTCTAAGTTCTTTAAAAAGTTTTAAGTATATTAGTATAGACTTATGTCTTAATATATTTAAAACAAAATAGCGTGTGATGAATAGTATAGAGGAAAAGGGATAGTAACTGTATAACTCCTTAATTTCCACTTACAGTGGATCTAGCTAATTAATATATTTAGTTAGTTAAATCCACTGTTAAGTGGTGAAATAAAAAATTTTTTCATAAAAAGGAGAATAAAATGACTACAAGTACTAAACCCGTATCCGCCAAAGCAACTGCTAATAAGACTCCGAAGACTCCTGTCAAGACGACAACCAAGACTCCGAAGACTCCTGTCAAGACGACAACCAAGACTCCAAAGACTCCTGTCAAGACAACAGCCAAAACTCCGAAGACCCCTGTCAAGAAGCTGAACAAAAAAAATGTCCTCCAGAATATCGCTTGGATTGCACTGATTCTTTTGATAGTGCTTCTGATTGTTTTAGGGGTTCGATATCTGAGTCGACCACAGCAACAGCTGCAGCAGCAACCGGCTGAGCCAAAAACGAGTGAACCTCTTGCTATCAATCACATTACTTGGTCCGCCTATGGGACACCATCGTTCATCGTAACTAATGGAGAAGTCAAAGAAAGCGCAAGTGATGTTTTTACGGATCCAACAAAAGGATCCTTAACATTGGAATTCAAGCCCACTGAACCGACATGTCTCCTCCAGTTCGGAGTAACTGAAGTATACACTTCACCTTTTTCCGCAACTTTTGTTGAGGGAGATTCCGGAGCAGGATTCCGTGTAATTGCTAAGAGTCACTGGTCTAAATTGCCTGTATCGGACGGGGCATATAACCTTTGTTGGAATCGGTAACAATCTCTGACTCTAGCTAGATTAGATATCTGGAATATCTTTTACTTGCTTAACCGCAAATAAAAACAAAATCCATTTACTAATCTCATCACACGCTAGAGTCTTCTAGGATTAATATTTATTAAAAATATATATCCTACTGAAGAGTCTAAAAATATATAAAAATATATTTAAAGACGAAAAGACTTAAAAACATTACAGAGAGGACATTAAAAGATGTCCTCTTTTTTTATATATTGAAATAACTACAACTATAGGGTATAATTAAGTGTTAAATTAATATCTTTAAATATATGGAAAAGAAAGATGTTATCAACTTCGCAGTAGGAGCATCCATGCTTGCTGCTGCAGCATGTGGAGCAAAACCAGATGCATCAAGTATAAACAATGGAAATCAGAATCCAACAGAAACACCACTTACCCAAACATATACACCACAGGAAACAGCAGAACAACAGGACCCTTTAATTTCTCCTGTTGAAGAACTCCCAAAAACCTGTATTAGCTTTGGTGATTATGGGACATACTGTGAAGAATTCAATGATTACACAGGTAAAAATGAAATAACATGGCACGAGGATAGTATGATTAAACAAGGAGAGAGTAATCTAGTAGATTTAAAAATAGAGGGAGGAGAGGTAGAGTTCAAAATGCCAAAAGATGGCGTTATAAACAGCATTACAGGAGAGATTGAGATTACTACTAAAGATGAAAAAGGAAATGATGTTACAGAGGAGCTTACACCTGGCAATCCCGCAGTTGATACAGATGAGAATCCATTAATTCCAGCAGGTTCTATTGTCTCAATTAATTATGAACCAAACAATGAATCTAATGGTTTAGCAATCATCTTTGAAGAAGAGAAAACCTTTGAAAATATAAGAATGGATTGGGGTGAGTATGGAATATCAAAAGCAGTATATGATGAAAACAAAAAAGCTTGGATTGTAGCATTAGATGATTGGTGCTTAGTAAAGAAAGGACCTAAGACTCTTGAAGACTTAAAAATAGAGGGTGGACAGTTTGAATTTGTAATGCCGTTTGATGGCTACATTAACAATAGTGCAGGAAAAATTACAAGAGAAGATGAGGAAGAGTTGCTATTAGGCAACCCTGTCAAAGATAAAGAAGGAAATACATTGATAAAGGCTGGTGAAAGAATAACAATTATATATGGGGAAGGGAATGATTCAGCAGGTTTTCAAATAGAATTTCCTGACAGATAATCTATTTAGTAATCTTTCTGAATAGTTCAAAGGACTTCATAAATAAAGTAGGGGGAAATATACTAAGTATATAAACCCCTATTTTTTGTATATTCCATATTATATACTCCCTTACTGTAGGTTTAATACCTAATTCTTTAATAGCCCAATTCCTAATGTCATTTGTCTTTTTAAAATGATCCAACATCTTAGATTGACTCTCTGTTTTAAAAGTCATTCTATACTTAAGTACTGTATCCCCTAAATTGTGAAATTCTCCCTTAGTACTAAGTATTAAGAATAGCTTAACATCTTCTACCTTCCACATATTTTCAGGATACAATCCAATCTCTTCTAATGTTACTCTTCTTAAAGTAACAGCGGGATGTGCAAATGGTTGAAAAAGAAATAAATTCTTTTTAATATCCTTATCTTCTACTGCATACTCTCTATGACCAGTAATATCCCCATTTTCATCGATAATATCTATCTGACCACCGACTGCTACACAACTGGGATGTGATTCAAGGTATTCAACTTGCTTCTCTATACGAGTAGTATACATGATATCATCTGCATCCATTCTAGCTATATATTTACCTTTTGATTTTCTTATCCCTATATTTATTACATTACCAAGTCCATTTTGCTTTTCTACTGGTATAACAGTAATTCTATTACCATAGCTTTTAAGAATATTAAGTGTATTATCTTCTGATTTGTCATCTACAACTATAATTTCAATATTTTTATATGTTTGCTCTAAACAACTATTTATACTCTCTTTAATATATTTTTCTCCATTATGAACAGGTATTACGATTGATACTAGTGCTTGTTTTTCCATATAACTTGCTTAAAAAATAAAAATGAAAAGTAAATAAATATTATTAAAATACAAAGATAGCCTAGGTAACTCAAAAGATTAGGCCAATAAAAGACAACTATCTTTTGTATATCATTTATACCAGAAATATCCCAGCCTTGCTTCCACCCATTTATATATACCCTTGTTTCTTTATTCAACAATTTTAATGAAGAATTACCTACTACAACAGCAACCCACCCATCAGATTTTGCCTGTGGAATAGATATTAATCCTCTTTTAACTTGAATATCAGAACCTTCTAGAATATAAAAAGAGGGTGCAAATGAATCAAACATTGTAGATGCTTGTAATTCTGTATACTCAAGGGGAAGTATTGGTTTTAAGTTAAAACTCATCCATTGATCAGGAATTTCCATCACAACAAAGGAGTGAAGAATATTCTCCGTGACATTCTTAAAACTAATACTATTAAAAGATGCATCCAATCTCTTATTTTCTTCTTTAGAAGATACAAATATTCTTGCTTCAGAAGAAGTAATATCATCATAAAAGGTACTGTCAAGATAACACTTATCATCTCTTTCATATGTAAGACATACTGTCGCTGGGACATTTCGAACATTTTCTCCTTTCCAATACCACAAATAACTTTTAAGTGGTTCTGTAAGAAAAAGCTCCTGATACTGATTTATATACTGCTCCTGTGCCACCTGTTTTAACCCACTATCAAAAGCAATCTCGTACTGTTTAAGAGGATCCTCTGCAACTGATGGTTGCCAAAGCAAATTCTTACTTGTTGCATCATTAAAAATATAACTTTTGTCTCCATACAATAAAGGTATTTTTGATGTCATTGTCTGTGCATTCCTGATATTTATTAGCTTCTCTTTTGTATCAATATATTCTTCAGTTTGCGAAAGTTTAATAAATTCAGAAGAGTAGAGTAATTCTACATTCCTAATTGTTATACTAGACTTTCCTCCCTTTGGCTGAAGTGCATAAATCGTAAGAGATATGTCATCTAAACCAGTATCAATAAGCCTAGGTATTGTGATTGTCACATTACCAAAACCTGTGTCTGTATATAGAAATTTTTCCCTATTTAAACACCCCTTGTACTTAGAGGAATACAAACAATACCCAAGTAAATTACCATCACTACTTTCCCAATTGAAATGCACTTTATATACAGAACCAACCCCTTGATTTAAATCTATATCTGTATATACACATGGGAGTTTGCTACTTCCCTCAATAACAAATCCTGATGATACATTTTGTTTCTTAATATCAGGGAGTATTTTATAATTCCCACCTGAGCAATCACCAGGCTTAGCATTTAAAAATGTCTCTGTTAAATCAACAATCTGCATAGATTTTTCTTCAACAACAGAAATCTCATTAAGTGACCCCCAAGTGTTGTAAAGGTTTATTCCACCTCGCATATCATCTTCACTTAAAACTATATTATCTATTAAATATGTATAAGGCTCAGATGTAGGAACTATAAACTTTTTATAACTTTCATTCTTTATATCATTAACGATGGGCAGAGATGGAGAAATCATTACCTCTCTACCATTCTTTTTTAAGTAAGAGGGCAGTAGGTTAATATCTAATTCTGTGAAATTTGGATATAAAATAGTATCAATACCACTATATTTAAACTCTTTTTCTAGGTACCCAGAATCAACAACAGCATCACTAAGGTCTACACTTAATGGAGAAAGTTGAGGCTCCCGTGATAAAGACCTAACAAAAGAACCATTCTTTACAAGATTACTTTCACCATATGATTCAACATACTTAGGCTTCGAAGATTCCTTCAATTGATAAAGTTCAAGAAAATCTTGTGACCACACTTTATCCCAAGTACTTGTATAAGCATTTACCAAATCCCAATTAAGAGAGTATCCATATCTTCCTTTAACAAGACTCCTATCAACAAGAATATATTTAATATTATATTTCTCTAAGTCAGAGTTTAATTCCGTTATGTTCCCAGAGTTAAAATCATTTGTTAATTCTAAAACTGCCTTTTCACCAACATCGGATCCAATAGAAAGAGACATATCTACAATTGGGTTAGGAATAATATACCCTAAAAATTGGGAACCAATAAACCCCCAGTCATACTCCCTAAAGTATCCGTTATTTGCAGGAGGTGCATAAAAAATTCGAGATGTTGTGTCTTTAGAGATTTCTTCTTTAAGTAAGTAATACTGATCAGGAAGATTTACTGCAGCTCTTGATGTAAATAATTGTCCTTTAAAAAGATATTCTGCATAAAACAAGAATATTATAGAGATTATTATTACCGAAATAGAAACTAAAATCTTTCTCCATTTCTTTGAGAAAAAGGACCCGAAGAAATTAACAATATAAATATATCCAACAGATGATGTTAAAACTAATAATATTAAGTACACCTGACCCAATTTTGATGACACCCACCTGAAGACCTGTTTAAATAATGGGATATTCTCCTGTAACCATAAATACACACTACCAAATGGCGGATTTTGATTTTTCATAATAAACAAAGTACCAAAGAAAAGAACCCACAATGGTATCAACTTCCATTTCTTTTTAAAAAGAATAAATACTAACCCACATACTGATAAAATAAATGGAATAAGGCCAATTACCTTAAAGACATCATATTCCTGAAAATCTTTTGACATCGGAAATATATATGAATCTATGCTAGGATCATCAACAGTACCTAAAAGTCTCGTATACAAACGAGCGGAGTTACCAGCAGTTATCATTTGAGCCTCAAGATCAATAGTATTCGCGGTTATTGCCCTATTAGTATAGGACTCTATTATTCCCCGACTATTTGTATATGTATAGTGCACAAAAGGAATTAACCAAAATATCTGTGAAATTAAAAAAATCCCTATACTTGCAATAACATGCTTACTCTTAGCTTTATGTAATATCCCAAAATATATCGTAAAAAACACAAATAATACTACATCAACAAAAAATAGTGTTGATATAACACAAGTTGATGTAAATAAAATCAACGAAATTAAGAAAAATATTAAAGTCTTGGGATTCCATTTTTTAAGCAAGAGATAAGTACTTAACAAAAGCAACGGAAGGAAGCCATACTGAGAGATATATGGCATCATATTAAAATTAAAAACCCATGCCGTCCACAAGGTAGTGAGATATATAATTCCAGAAAGAAAAAATATCAATCCCTGATGCTTTTTTGTTAAGAAATCAGAAACAAAACATTTCGATAAGTATGCCATAGATATTGTACCAACAAACAGACAGAAAAAAGAAAAAATCTGAGATAAACTCCAACTTGGTAGAAACAAATCAAGGACAGAAAAACCAATAGATCTAAATATGTCTGCCTGTTCACTGTCAGATGCAAATCCTAATACTCTGTATCCTCTCCATGCAGGAGACTGCAAATACCTAGATACTGAAAGGGGAGGATTTAACTCTGGTGAATAATTATCATTAGATAATATATATTTCCCAGGTTTAATTGATACAACAGTAACTATAATTAGTATTAAAACTAATAATATAAAAGAAATATTTTTCTTTAATGCATTAAGGATATTCTTAAACTTAAGACCTTTTAATTTCATATATTTAATAGTATATCAAAAATATTGTCCTTATTCTTGACACAACCCTTTAAACTCTGTAATCTAAATATAGAGAGTTGCCTAAGCAATTATTGTTTTGCTTGTATAGGCAGAAATAAGATTATTTTCTAAAATATATGGCAGATCTTGAGAACAAGGAATCATCCATAGTTAATCCTGAAGTTACCAGCAATCCTGTACCAGACCAACAAGAATCTAATATTCCTTCAAACAGTATAGAACCAAACACTCAAGAATTTCCGAAAGAGGAAACTTTTGATTATTCTGATAGTGATAGGGTTACATCTCCAAATGTGATATTAACAACTGGAGAAGGGAAGAAAATTGGATTTAATTCCCAAGAATACCAAAAGAATCAAGTTGGTACTGATAGTCAATCTTCACATTTTGCATCTGCTGACTATCACATAGAACCATTAACTCCCACCCCTGCACAACCCAACCAAGAAAGAGCAACAGAAGAAATGAGAAATATATTTGAAATAGATACAAAGCATGAAAAACCTACAGAAATCATCAAAGATATTAGAAAATACCCAGCTTATGATGGTGAAGAATCTGAAGAGAAATACAAAAAGGATAGAGAAAAGCTTGATGATGCAGATAGAAGAGCAATAAAACAAAATGATCAAGGAGTTTATTTTGAAGCCGAGATGGTTAAAATAAATCAACATCTCAAAGAGTATGATGAGAACTTAAGAAAGGGTAGAGAATTAAATGAAAATGAAGTAAATTTTTTAAGGGATCAATATCTAAACCGATTACCAAGATACGAAGAATTCAAAGCCTCTTATGAAGCAAAAAATTTGACAGAAGAGGATAAAAAAATTCTTCTTTCTGCACATTTCGCAAACGAAATAAGTGAATTCGAAAAATCCTTAAAAACTCCAGAAGGAAAGTATTCATCTATAAATTGTAATTTGAAACAACTCGGAGCTTTATATGACATGCATGAAAAAGAACTCATTAGAGCTCATGTACAAGATAGAAGATCAAGACAACAATCTAGCGAAGATGAAAATAGATTAAAGAGAGAAGAAGAATATAAAAAACAGTTCGAGGAAACATATGGTATTCCTTGGTCAGTTGAAGCTGCCAAATTAATGCAAGAAAGAGACATTCTTAAGACCGAAAGAAATCTTTTCAAAGAGGATAAAGCAAAAAATTTAAATGGGGATGAAGCCGAAAAAACAGATGAGACTGTTATACCAACAGAAATTGAAGATACTGAAAAAACAGACCCCAACAAAGAAAGAAAGGAGAGAAATTTTAAAAGGGTATTATTAATCGGTGGAGTAGTTTCTGGAGTCACAACTGGGTTGCTAGTAACTTCTGCCACTATACCTCCTATAGGAGCTGCATTAATTGCTTCTAATGCCTTAGCTGCCGGTTCAGACTTCGTATTAAAATTGAGTGGGCAAAGTCTGTTGAAGAAAATCACTTCAGAAAATGACCCCGAAAGAAAACATAAGTTAGAAAAAAGACTAGAGAAAATTAACAAGATAAGAAATGCAATCTCATATATTAAACCATTTATTAGAGGAGCTACATTAGGATTTGCTGGGAGTGTACTCTTTAGAAACATATTTTTAGGTGGTCAGAGTGTATTAGAAAAGATGGCATCTACTTCCTCTGGAGAAGGGGCATCATCCAATCTAGGAACCTTAAATAATGAGGGAAGTACGAACCAAAACATGGGAGAGAGTTTACCATCAACCCCAAGCGAAGAACAAGTTGTTACAAGTGGCTCACAAGAAGGAGTAGGAGTAGAACAAATTCCTACAGATATGTCAGCTGGTCAACCAGAAGCCTGGATGACTGGTGACTCATTTAAAGCATCTGATTTAGGTTGGGATTATAATAAATTAGGGTGGTTAGGGGATAATGTATCGATATCCGCAAAAGGTGGCAGATATGGACTTCTACAGAAAGACTTCTTTGGAAAATTATTTGAAAGTGTTCCATTAGAATACCTAAGGGGACCAGAAGCTGCAAAGATAGTTAATTCTTCCTTAATAGATGCATATAATGGAGCAAATCCAATCGAGGCCGCAAGTCAAGCAGCTCAATTAATATTAGGTCAATAATTTTAAAAATATATAAACTTTTTAAGTATAATTAATAGAATGAATCCAAAAATAGAATTTGAAAATCTAAAAAATGAATTAATGTCTTTAGGTTTCACCTCTGAGAAATTAGATCAACTACTAGCACTCGCTATGGAAGAGCTTATTGATATTGCAATTAATGATCTGGAACAATCAGAAGATGATAATGCATTAGAACAGCTAACTACATTATTGGAGACAACCCCTACGAATGAACAAGAAGCAGCAGACAGAATTAACAAAATATTTTTAACAGCATATGGAGAAAATGCAGAGGTAAATAAATTCAAACTTCTGAACCAGTATCTTAAAGATACAATAAAAGTCACACAAGATAGTAAAAACTTACTTGAAAGATATGCACAAGGAGACCCTACTGCAATTGCTGCTATACAGGCAAACATAGAAGATCCTGATGCAAAAAGGATTGATGAATCCTTAAGGAACCAAATCACTGCAAAGGATGACTCTTTCTAACAGTTTCTTCTGCAAGTTTTTCACTAGCATGTATATATTTCGTTGTTGTATCAAGACTTTCATGACCTAAAAGTATCTGCAATCCAACAGGATTTGCATCATTCTCTGCCATATATGTAGCAAAACCATGCCTAAGACTATGTGCAGAAGTTGGAATCTGTATGCCTAATCTTCTTCTATAATCTGCGATTTTTTCTTGAAAATAATTAGTAGATATTCTTGCATTAGGCTTTTTACTCCTAATTCCAACAAAAGGAATAAATAGAGCAGGGGAGTTGAATTTATCCAGAAACCCACTCTTTCTATACCCCTCCAGCAATTTTAAATACTTCCTATTCTCTGAATCAAAAACTTCTAAATTACTAAGCTCTTTTTGATTAGAATCTCCCCCTACCCCTATATCTGTTAACAATTTGTTAACATCTCCTTGCTTTTCATTCTTCTCTCTATCAGAAAATGCATACTCTAGCCTTAATTTTAAATATTTATTTAACCAATTCAAAGACCTGTTTGTCATATATACAGCTCTTTCTTTTTTACCCTTACCAGTAATATATATCTTACCCTCAGCATTTAATTGATCTAAGTTTAAATTAATTAGTTCAGAGATTCTCATACCGGTACCAAAAAGCATCTCAAGCATACATCTGTTTCTAAGTGCAACTCTCTCATCTTTTTCAAACTCCATAGGAGATTCTATTAATCTAACAAGATCCTCTAGTGATGCAACCTTCTTTGTTACCTTTTCTTTTTTAACCATTTTTATACCATCAGGAGGAATTGGAATATCTAAATCAAATTCAATCCTAAATTTAAGGTATGACCTTAGTGCAGACAACATCCTGTTTATACTACTAGCCTTAAGTCCACCTTCACTCCTCGCCCTAGAATTAAGAGGCCTTTCTAAAATACCAAGCGAACCATACACCTTACCATACACCTTACTTAAGAAATCCTCCCCATACTCCTGCTTTAAGGGTGCAACTATACCAGAAGAATTTTTCGCAGGCCTTCCTGAGCCTTTCAGGGCCTCACTATCATTTTGTATTGATTTAAAGCCACTTTCTATACATTTCTCCCTTATTTTATCCAAATCTTTAAGATGATTCCCACTTCGCAGATATCCCTTATAGTTTAAAATATCCAATTTGCTTAAATTCTTAAACTCAATGTTATTAAAATACAAAAATACACTAAATATACACAAATCTCTTGCATAATTAACAATAGTCTGAAAACTGTATCCGCCATTTTGAAGATTTAAAAGAAACATATCCTGATCAGGAAGTTTAGGAATATCATTTAATAAATATGTTTTCTTCATACTAATATATTATCCTCTAAAAATTTAAAGTCAAAGTAGGGGACCCTAATTTTAAAAAAAGAGAGAAAAGAAAAATAATAGGGGGAATATAAAAAGAAAACAAAAATATTTTTATTTCTCTCATTAATTAATTATTTTTGATTTTAAAAAATTATTTAATCCTAACTAATCAGATACTCCCCCAGCTGATACAAATATATGACCGCATATAAGAATGATTATACTCGGTTATATATTACAAAGGATTAAGGCATATGTCAAGCAAGAGAGTAGTACTCCCCCATCAATGTACATAAAATTTTTAACATACGAAATTATCTCTAAATACTTCTTCTATAAAATTATTAAATAAATATTAATTAGCACTCAGTTATCCACATTGATATTACTATAGGATGTATGAAACTATAGGCCTATCCTAAGAAACCTTCACTACTCCCCTACCCTCAACTAGACTATGAAAAAATGTTTAAAATGAAATTCAAAATAATAACGGCAATTAATGCGAGAATATATAAAATTAAAGAAAAATTAAATCTCGTATTATCCACTCTCATATTGGCTATTCCAATAGCAACAAAGTACCCTACTGCTGGAGATAGTGCAGACACCTCATGTAAAATTCCTGTAAATAGTGTTGCTAAAAACATAAA
>Ga0208195_1004046_pt1 | contig 11921 bp, 9 predicted proteins | sample AD_UKC077_MetaG_FD_184441 | JGI IMG/M metagenome (GOLD analysis project Ga0208195, IMG submission 184441) | Active sludge microbial communities of municipal wastewater-treating anaerobic digesters from USA - AD_UKC077_MetaG (SPAdes) (version 2) | ecosystem: Engineered > Bioreactor > Anaerobic >...
CAGTGAGCCGAAATATCTCCTAAAAACGGCTGCCCGGAATCCTTGTATTCTGGATAAGGGGCCAGCTTCATCACTCAGCCTCCCCGACAATCTGTTCCAGAAAGCCTTCGGTCTCCTGCTCCAGGGCGTAGATATCGGCCTTGATCTTATTTAAAGTGCATCCATTACGGAAGATCAGATGGCTTTTGATTTTGCTTATCCGTTCAATGGCCATTCTGTTCCCCACCGTTCCTCTGTCAATCGTGCTCATTTCACATCCCCTCCCATAGCAAACTCCTCATCGATCTCGAACAGATCCGGCGTCGAGCGATGGACGCCGATGCCGTGTTCCATCAGGAGCATCACAAGCTGGTCCCCGTTCATCAGGGCGATGGGGGTTTTGTCTGGTTGGGCGGCCTCCTTGACGGCTCCTGGGCTGAAGTCACTTGTGGTGATGATCAGGCCTTGCTCGTGCGCCCCCAGGCTGCCGCGCACCTGCTGCACGACCGGAGCCTGGATGTTGTTCTTGAGCTTCCATTTCTTGACCTGGACGGCCATCTTGATGCGGACCACGTCACCGACCACCAAGGTGCCCCGGACATCGATGCCGCCGTCGCCGCTGAGTTTGGTTACCTCGACCATCTCGAAACCCATCTCCGCCAGTAACTGAGAGATGAGCTCCTCGAACTCACCGGGCTTCATGGCCAGCAAGCGCTCGCGCAGGACCTTGCGGACCTGGTGGTTGTGCTGCTCGATTTGGAATGCGAGTCCACGCCCCATCCATTGACTCAGGCCAACATAACCACGGCCGTGCTGAACGAAGCGGGGCCGCTCACCGCGTTTCTGCTGGCGCTTGATCTCGGTGATCACCTGGGCGTACATGGTAGCGTCCGGCGTTTTGCCGCCTGTCACCAGCCAACCTTTTTGCAGGGCCTTCTCGGTAATTTCCTTGTAATGCATCGGCTTCTTGCCGCCGAACTCCTCAAGCACCTTCTGAGCGCAATCGGTGAAGGAGAACCCCGCATTTGTAGGATGAGGTTTTGGAGCCTCTTGGACGGTCGCAGGAACCGGCGCAGCGCCGCTCGATATTTCAGTGGAATCCCGAAGCGCGAAGGTCTGAGGGCCAACCTTTACAAAGGTCGATTTGTCACCATTTTTCTTGATGTCCGAATACAGACTGGCACTTACGGTGGCTTCAGGCGTCTTGCCATCAGAGGTCCAGAGCCCAGCAGCGATGATCTGCTCAGCAATTGCTTTAGCGTGCAGCGGGGTTTTTGCCTTTTTTAGCACCTCAGTGGCGGCAGCCTTCACAGACATAACATTTCTACTCCTCGACCCTTGTGTTTGCGTCATCACCGTCAGTACACCAGAGCATTTCAGCGCTCCGATGGCTTAGCGCATCTTTACGCTCCTTCCAATCAGGAAGCACTCGTCCCAGTATTCGCCAGAACGTTGGGGTGTGATTTCGCTCGTGAAGATGTACGAGCTCATGCGCAACTACATAATCCACGAGAAAAACAGGCAACTGTAAAAGACGCCAATTGAAATACAGCACACTATTTTTGCCGCAGGACCCCCACCTGAAGCCCAAATCACCGACGACTATTTTTGATGCAGCCTTCCCAACTTTAGGCTCCCAGAACTGGACACGCTCATTCAGCCACTCGGCCCCGGCATCTTGATACCACGCCTGAAAATGTCTCGGCGCTTCCAATCGGTCATCCTCTCGCAGCAAAAACCACTGGCCATCGAATTGAAGCGGGGACGTTTGATCCTTGACGATCTTAAGTCGATAGTTCTGTCCCAGGTAGGCAATGCTCTCTCCACTTACCATTTCTAATCTGTGGACCCCACCGCTATGCACTTCCTTGCGCAGCAGTTTCTGGTGAACCCAGAGCAGCTTTTTCTCGACCCATTTATGGAGCTCTGCCTCGCTTGCGGTTTCCGGTGAGTGAACGACGAGCTCTCCCGCTCGATCAACGGTCAACCCGAGCGTCTTACGACGTGGGCTCCGCCTCACCTCGAATTCCAAATTATCGACTACAAGCAATTCGTTCATTTTCTTACCAGGTTCTCGTGATTTTCCTTGGCAAGGGCAACGAGCCGTTGCGCAATATCCCGCTCTTTTCCAAGAGGACATACGCCAGAAGCATCAAGATCCCTCACGATTTGTTTTGTGAGGAGCTCACGACGATCTGCGTTCTTCCAGAAACCAACCTTGGCAACCTCCTGTCGGATTCTTTCGACAATATCGAGAGTTGTGGCAATGGCGGTCTTCCTTTGTGAATCGTCCAGATCACGACCTTCCGAGCAGGCTTCCAGGATCAAACGGACAAAGGGAACCTGAACACGGGGGTCAAGGTCAGGAAAGTCATTGCGATCTCCCTGCCGCAACTCGTCGATAAACTTTCTCAATTCCCTTTCCAGGGCGTCCCAGTCATCCTTAAACCGTTTCAGAATTTCCTCCAGCTTTTCACTCATCTTGCGAGCAAATGCCGGGTTCTGATTGGTAAACCCGATTATGTGATATCGGGCCGCATGTTGCATTTGCGCGGCTCTTGCACGGCTCCCGCTTTGAGCCTGAAGAACCTTTTCGAATTCAGCATCGGTAATCGTTGTTGGCGGAATCTTGGGATCAACGCCTCGAGCTGATATGTGAGCATCAATCAACGCCTTGACCTTTTCGGCAACCCCCAGAAGATTCAACGCAGGATCTCGATAAAGGTTCGCCGCCACCTTATTGATGAAGCCGAGGAGCTTTGCATCCCGGAACACATCGTTAGGCACTTCGGGACGGTGCTCCAAGATATTCAAAGTCTCGTAGAACATCCGGAGCTTGTTGATGAATTCTGCCCGAACTTTCAGGTCCGCCAAGAGATCAACGCAAGCCTCGACCTCAGTTTGAAGGTCCGATATGCCCCGGTCGGTGAATACCGCCACCGCACGGTTCCTGCGGTCAATCAGCTTCGGCAGCTCTACATTGATATCGATGAGCGTGCCTTGAGTGTCTTCCCCGTCGTAATCCTTCAGTGCATCATTCAGATGACGCGCCACGCCAATGTAGTCCACAACGTAGCCACATTTTTTGCGGCCATAGGTTCGGTTAACTCGGGCAATCGCTTGTAAGAGGTCATGAGCTACGACTTTACGGTCCAGGTACATTACCTGCTCGATGGGTGCGTCAAAGCCCGTCAGGAGCATGTTGTTGACGACCATCAGCGCCATCGGATCGGTTTTCTCTGTTCTTTCGACCGCCAATTTTCGTTTGAACCGTTTCGTGTACTCGTCCTGCTTTTCTTTGTTTGACCAGTCCCACCAGGATTCAGGATCGTTGTGATTTCCGGAGATGACCACAGCAACATCCAAAGACTTGATCAGCGGGAGAATGGGGTGAGCACGAACAAGGAATCGAGTTTTCTGGTCCAGTTGCTCGATCTCATGATCTGGCAACGCGAGGGTAGCGGCCGGTATTGCCTCAATATCTCCGACAAGTTCGTCCCGAGCGGCCAGAAGTTTTTCCCGGTAAACGATGGCTGCGCGGCGGCTGGTGGCAACAACCTGGGCCTTATAGCCCTCTGGCAAAACAACCCCCACATAATGCCGCAACATATCCTTTGCCTTTTGTTCAATCAGCAGCGGGGCTTCCAGAACATCGCCAGCGGTACCATATTTCGCCTTAATAACGGCCAGTTCTTCCTCAGAATAGGTACGGAACATATCCTCGAACAGTTGATCGAGGCTCGGAGCATCCTTGACGAGGCCATCGGCTGTCCGGCCTTCATAGAGGATCGGTACTGTTGCGCCATCCAACTCGGCATCCTGCAGCAGATATTTGTCGATAAAGTCGCCGAATATTTCCCGGGTCTCTGTTTTTTCCTTGCTCAAAATCGGCGTGCCGGTGAAGCCAATGATTGCCGCATTGGGCAATGCTCTGCGCAGGTTTCTGTGCAGGGATCGGGCATGAGAACGGTGGGCTTCGTCTACCAGCACCAGGATTTCATCGGACTCATTGAGGACTGGGAATTCTTCAAAACGGATGCTTTCCTCAAAGGTCACTTCCTTTTCCACAACCGGTTCATCCTTGCCCGGTTTCTTCTCCTTGCGGACGATAGTCATGGCGATCTTCTCGTCGCTCTTGGCCTGCCGGTCGACATCCTGGTACTTCTGAAGCATGGCAAAGACGATGTCCGGCGTTGTTTCGGACAGTATCCGCTGGGTCAGTGCGGTAGAAGATTCCCGGGTGCTACGGTCCTTGTCCGTTGGCCGCACAGCTTCACCGGAAAGCCGGGCCGTCTCGCGAAGCTGTCCTTCCAGATCGGTGCGGTCGGTCACCGTGACGATCTTGTAACGTTTAAGCCGATCCAGGGTCCGCATTTTGCGAACCAGAAACACCATACTGAGGCTCTTGCCGGAGCCCTGGGTGTGCCAGATGATGCCACCTCTTTCGTCCCGTTCAGCCCCCTGCGATCTTGTCCGACCTTCCTGAAGTCTGAGGGTCGCTTTCTGAATAGCGCGGAACTGCTGATAACGGGACACAACCTTACGGGTCTTGCCATCAACCTGCTGAAAAACAGTAAAGCTGCGGATCAGGTCCAGCAAATGCGACGGACGCAGCATTCCAGCCGTCAGCACCTGCTGACTTTGCAGTGCCGCACCTTGAGCACCCCTTAACACCTCGGGGCGCTGTTCTGTTTGCCGGAAAAAGAGAGGGGTGCCTACACGCTCTGTCTGTTCCGGACCAACAGCCAACAGTTCACCTTTGGCCTCTTCTAGGTCTTCACTGGCCGAGATGATCCCGAGTTCCTCGGCAACCGTGCTCATGGGGACCGGGCTGGTATCGGCCCATTCCAGATACGCCTCCGGCGGAGCGCCGATGGTTGCCGCCCGTGCCTCAAAGAAGTTGCTGGCGATCAGAAGCTGGTTTGTATGGAAAAGTTTCTCGACACCCTCGTTATCGGTGTAGAGGGTCGGGAACAACTCACGACGCTGGTTCGAGTAGCGAAGGAGTTGGTTGATGGCCTCATGCATCGGGTTTTCGATGCCCGGGCTTTTGAACTCGGCCACCACAATGGGGATGCCGTTGATGAACAGGACAGCATCCGGAATGACATGCCCCCGTCCACTGGTCAGCTCGACCTTGAATTGATTGACGACCAGAAAGTCGTTCTTTTCAGGGTGTTCAAAGTCGATATAGCGAATCGGTTGCGGTCTGCAGTTATCCCAGTCCGGAAGCCCTTCCGTCACGGTCCCTTTGAGCAGGAGTTCGGTCGCAGCCTGGTTGATTTCCATGAGCCGATGTCCGGCGGCCCGTTCCAGGTCACGAATAGTCCTTTCCACCCGAGTTTCATCGAGCCATGGTTGCCCATCGCGAAGATTGATCCGCCTTAACGCTTCCGCCAAGCGGCCCTTCAGGAGAACCTCACGAAAGTTCTCCCGTTCAGTAAGCTCGGCTACATCCACGTCGCCTTCAATCCACGACCACCCCATCTTCTGAAGCTGTTCACAGAAAGGCCGTTCGACCAGGTTGTATTCCCATTGGATTTTGCTCATTTCCCCCTCCTGGTCGCGGCGTTTTTCGTATAGTGTTTGTCCAGTTCGTTCAGAATATTGGGATTAAAGAACGGCTTTTTCTGACTCTTGGAATTGCCCGGATCAAGGAAGCGAATCGTTCCGAAGCGCGAGTCGGTCATGAGTCCTTTTCGAACAGCGTGATAGGTTTTATCCTGCTTGAAGTCGCTGTAACGCTTCGCGCACTCTTCGGTCAGCTTCTGATAATCCCAGGGATACTTTTCGCGTATCTGTTCATCGGTGAGCCTCACAGCCGGTGCATTGGGATCGTTGGTGATCTGGGCCGCCAGCGCATCCTTTGCCTTGGATCGGGTAAATTTGAGCTCAATGTTAACCGTTACCGAATAGGGTGAGTCCGGATCGGCCTGGGGTTTGTCCAATGCCTCAAGGAAGGAGAGGAAATTCTTTTCCTCAGCGTTGAGCAGGAAGCCGTCCATATTGGTTGGCAGATCCACAAAAGCCAGCGGCATCAGATGGAGCTCGAACTCCGACAACTCACGATCAAACCAGTCATGAACGGCGGTGGCAAAATTCTTGGCGCAGGCTGCCCCGATTTCCTGCAGGCGAACCCGGAATGCCGGAGACTGGTTGTAAAAATGAACGGCTGAATCCCGGAGCTCCAGCAGAACCTGGATGTTGTCCCACGCCCGGGCGTCGAGCTTTTTGTCTTCGACCAGCTTCTTTGCCAGATAGCTCAGGCTATGGGTGAAGGGATTCCCGGCGTCGGTCCGCTTGACGTATTTCTTCTTGCTCTTTGAGCCGTCCGCGTTTTCCCGAGTCTCGTACACATAGAGACTGCTGGCCCGGTTGCGGTTGTCCGCGAGCCACTTGGCTTTGAACAGAAGTTCCCAGCCATTGATGGCCAGAATGGCAAACGACTCCGTCCGGTAGGGGAAGCCCGGCTTGTTGTAGATTTCGATGGCGGCCACCATTGCCGCTATCGCCCGATCCAGGAGTTCCTTCGACCGTGACTTCATGCGTTCTCGGCTCCTTCCATGATGGTTTCCGGAACACTGACTCGGCCAGTGAGGAGGTCGTCTTGGAGACCGGACTTAAGCGAGCCCAATTTGGCAAGCGCATCAGCTTCAGAACTTAATTGTTGGTCAATCGCTTTAATTTGAAAATCAATAGCCTCTTGCTCAGGAAACTTCGGGAGCTTGATCCTATTATGAGATAATTTATGAACCGATAGCCCCGGCTGTGCGGATGACTCCGAGAAGCGATTTAGGTTCATTGCGGTGAGATAGGAAGCGACCCAACCGACATTCATTTCCTCATTTGGTGTGACCACAACGGCATGCTCTGTGGCGTAGAATTGGCCTGAGGCAACCATAATATTTCCACATAAAGCTCCTTGCCTGCCAATTAACGCGTATTCACCTTCATGGGTGTACGTTGTCGTATAGCCTCGCAATCCGTTTCCCCCAAAAACGGGGAAATGGCCGAAATTTTTGATGTTCCCACTACTCAAAAATTTTCCGGCCTGCATTGAAAATGCATCTCCGAGTTTCACAACTTCCCATTCCCTTGGAATTAGCCCCAACGGCGAGTCTTTGAACTGCTCCGGGTGAGCGATGGGGTCGCGAAGCTGGCCGTGTTCATCCAAGCCGTAGCTCAGCAGGTCGTGCAGCATGCCCGCCCGCACCTGCTTGAGTTTGGCAATCACGGTTTCGGTCTGAGAAATCTGTGCGTCCACCATACGCATCAAGGCGCTTGCTGTCCGTTGGTTCTCTGGCCGGGGAAGATGTAAAGGCGCATTTGCTATGGCGGCGGTAGACAGGCCATAGCGGGTTGTTCCGTTGGCTTGCTGGCCGAAATATCGGGCAATTCGGTGATGCGCCAGTTGCTTTGCAAGAAAGGTCGGATCAACCTCATCCTGATTGGGGCGAAGCAAGGCCAAATGATAGCCGCACACAAGATCTGGCGCGGTGGTATCTACGACTGTCGGTATGCCAATGTCGTCCGGCGTTTCGGAGTCCTTGGTGATAATGACGTCACCGACCTGCAGCCCGAAACGCTCTATTTCCGACTTGGTGGCGGTGGCACGCATGAAGTCCATGTCCGCCGTGACGTAATCGTTATTGTAAACATCGGTATAGTTGCAGAGGCGAACAGGCTCTTCGCCCGGTTGCGAAACCTTGTTGACACTGCTGAAACGGATGTCGGCAACTGAGGTGAGTGATACCTCCCGCCATTCATTCAGGTAATCGTCTGCCTCGGTATCCATGCGTGCGCCTGTCTGGCTAATAGGCATATCCCAGCTCCTGTAAAGCATCGTGGAGTCGCGATGAAAGTCGCTCCCGACTCTCGGTAAGCACCGTCAATGAGGAAGCATACTTGTCCCACAGGTTTTCATTGAAACGAACCAGTGCCTGCTGCTTGTCTCTCACCGCACCGTCCAGTCCCGTCTGGAGGTCTTGAGCAAAAAGTTCGAGTACCAATGCCTGCTTCTCATCTTCGCCCATGGCCGCGCATCGATTTTTTAGCTCGTCGACAAATGCGTTGGTGAGGGCGCGGAAAGTGGCCCGGGCGGCGGCAAGGTCTGCCTTGATCTGCTCGTAGGGAGCCAGTTCCGACTCAAGGGCCGCCATTTGATCAAAATAGGGTTGCAGTTCGCGCCTGGCGGCCTCTGCTGCCCGGCGGTCGGCGTCGGTGGCCTTCTTTTTCGTCGCGGCCTTATCGAGCTTGGTGAGTTCCTTGATGGCATCCTTGAATTCCGCCTTCAGCTCTTTGACTTGGCGCTCAAGGTCCTTGGCGTAGTTCCAGGTAGCCAGCTCTTCATCATCGGCATCGTCCGGCGGGTTGCTCTGCTCGAAAGCTTCTTTTTCACCTTTCAGCCGGGCGATCTCCGATTTGGCATCGTCGATCTGCTGGAGGTAATCGGCCATGGTCCGTTTCACCAGTTTGTGGCTGAAGGGATCAAAGGCCGGTCCCACGTTGTCATCATCCTCCACAGCGTCGGCAATGGCATCGATCCAGCCGTCAACAACGCCGCAAAAGCCGTTTTCGATGAGGGTCTTGAAGTCCGGCAGGGTCTCGGTCCACCAGGTGGCGACCACACCGGACAACTTGAAGTTACCCAAAATTCCGAGCGGTAGCAGCGCTTCAGTAAACCCCTGGAGAAATTCCGAGCGCACGGCATTCAGGTTACGGCCCTGCGGGAGTGCAATCAGGCTGCCAGTATGAGAGGCCCACCACGATGTCAGGGTATCCCTCAACGCTCCTGTTCGAGCGAGTAATCCAGCATCCGCCTCGATCAGCCTGGAGATGGCTGGCCGCTCGGTAATGCTCGGCTTGAAGTCACGGTAACGCTCATCGTCAGGTCTGTGAGCGAAAAGGACATCCGGCGAGAAACCAAGCGATTCGAAAATGGCACTGTTCCCTTCGATTTCGGCGACCGGAATGCCACCAGCAAGATGCGCACGGACATCGTGCGGTTCCGGCGGTGGAGAGTTGTCGACGTAGCGGCGGACATTGAGATTGAAGTCGTTGGCGGAGTCGGCAATTTCGTCGAAGGTCACGACCTTGGAGTAGTTCTCAACCTCTCCATAACGCTCAAAGATGGAGGCGATCTTTTCGATATCTTCCGGCCGCAGGTAGTTTTGGGCACGGCCAGCCAGGTACTCGGCATCCGCATTGATAAAAAGCACCCGGCCACGACGGGCTTCCGGTTTGTTCGGGTTAGGAGTCTGGCCGGTAAGGTTGGGACGCATGATCAGGATGCAAGCCGGAATGCTCGCCCCGTAAAAGAGATTCTGTGGCAGGCTGATGATGGCCTCGATCAAATCTTGCTGAAGGAATTTCCTGCGAATCTCTTTTTCCGCGCCGCCACGGAAAAGCACGCCATGCGGCATAACGGTCGCCACCATTCCACCGGGCTTGCAGACCGCCAGCATGTGCTGGGCGAACATGAGGTCGGCCTTTTTCCCGGAGGTCGGACACCATCCCCAGCGGTACCGCTCGGGAAATTCCATGTTGCTCTTGGTGTAGTTCTGACTGAAAGGAGGATTGGCAATCACTCGGTCAAAGCGCTCCAGCTCCCCGCCTTCCCGGTGCAAGGGGTGAAGCAGGGTATCTTCGAGCCGAATATCGGAGCCCCTGATGCTGTGCAGAAGCATGTTGATTTTACAGATGGACCAGGCGGACGCGTCATTTACCTGACCACAGAGGCGGAGGTTGGTCGGATCGCCGCCGGATTGTTCAATATATTCTCGGCTGATGATGAGCATCCCGCCGGAACCGCACGTGGGATCATAGATGCTCATTCCTGGGGTGGGATTCAGTACCCGGACCATCAAGCGGATCACATCACGGGGCGTATAGAAGTCCCCACCTTTCTTACCAGCCGATTCCGCAAACATGTTGATGAGAAACTCATACGCAGAACCAAGCAGGTCTGAAAATTGAAAGTCTTCACTGCGCAAGCGGTAGCGATTGAAATGACGCACAAGCTCCTTACATGCCTCATCGGATACAATCCGCTTGTTGCTCTGGACCTTCATGAATTGGATGTGGTCCAGAACGTGCTGCAGCGATTCGTTGGCTTCACTCAATGCCGCCAACGCCTTGTCCAGGACAGCGCCAAACGGCTCCGAAGCATCATTTAACTTGCTTTGCAGATGAGACCAGCGAGCCCGCCCAGGGACAAAGAATTCATCGTAAAAGTCGGGGTTCTCGCCATAATTCGCTTTGGCATCCTCTCGGCTCATTCCTTGAGCAACTTTTCGCGAAACGATTTTTTCATAGGCCGGTTCAAATACATCAGAACAACGCTTGAGAAACAGCATCCCGAAAATGAAGTCTTTGTATGTGGCCGCATCCATGCCTTCACGGCGGAGAATATCAGCAGCGCCATAGAGGTGGCGTTCGAGTTTGGCTAATGACAGCTTAGGCATTCGGCACCTCGTGAATCCTTCCGTTAAAGCCTCTTTTTTGTGTTCTCATAAAAATTATTCACTCTTCTTTGTTGCAGCGGTGGCTTTGGAGGTCGTTTTACCCTGTTCCGCCGCGCCGCCAGCCTTCACCCAATCGTCCACTTCGTCTTTCTTAAACTTCCGAAGACGGCCCATGCGATGGGCGGGCATCGCATGCTTGTCGATCCAGCGGTAAACGGTGTCACTGCTGACACCGAGGTACTTGCCTATCTCGTCTACTGATAACCAGCGGTCTTCTATCTCGGCCATATCTCCAACTCCTCATGGGCGATTGGTTTTCTTGCCACGCCAGAGGCGGTAACGGGGATGCTGGGCGCAGCTTCCCCAACTTAAAACATCCTCTAATATATTTAGGCAGGGGCCGATTGTCAAACGCTTTCGTCCGGATAAGGCCGCAAAAGTCTGCTCACGGACGTAACCACTCGCCGCTGGCGACTCTCTCCGCGTAAGGCGGGCATGGCATCCAGTAAGTCCAGGCGGCAATCGAGGTGCGTCCGCATAGCACAGCCACCATCACCCGCTGGTACATGCTGTGCCCGCCGGGCCGGAAGCCTTCCAGCCGGTCGATGGGCGGCAGGTCGCGCTGCGGGTCGGTGAAGGTCACCAGTTCCCCATGGATTAGATCCCAGTCGCCGGTCGGGCGTCCGAAGCGCGGCGTGCCGATCTCGTGCTGTCTGCGGGCGTCGGCCAATGGATCAACGCTGCCCCGGGCCAGGATCAGACCTTCCGGCACCTCAAGGGCCGGGAAACCGGCGTGGAGATGGTAGAGCCTGCCCCAGACCACGGCCGATTCGATGCTGCGGGCCTGGGCGCAGAAGCGTTGATGGTTCCAGTAGCCCCGTTTCAGGGTGCCGTAGACGAAGAGCCGGAGGATGGTCTCGGGACTGTCTTCCGGGTTTGTGTTCAGGCTCAAAGGTTCTCCAGTGTTCATGCATTCACTCCTTCGGGCAGTGTCCCTTTGCGCTCTTGGGGTATGAAGCGGAATTCGCTGTTTTCGATGGCCCGCACATCCTCGTAGCGGATGGTGAGCATGGTCATGGGCGGCACCTCCAGCTCGCGCCAGCCCTTCTCGTTGTCCACGGCAAAGTCGATAAAGGCGTCGTCCGAGGCGTAGAGCACCACCCGGTGCTGGCGGTGGATGCGCAGGCAGAGCGGCTTGTTGCCTTTGAGCACTGTGATGGTGCCGGGGTCGAGCCGCGAGGCCAGCACGGCGCTCATCTGGCCGCGACAGAGGGCAAGCGCCTTCTTCAGCCCCTTCTGGTCGATGGGTCCTTCGGGCGCGAATCGGTCGGCCAGGCGGAAGATCAGCTCGCTGTCCACCTCGGCGTAGCGCGGCAGCCCGAGTCGGCGGAACAGGTGGTCGGCGTTGTAGATGGTGCCGTTGTGGGTGCCGATGACGATCCCGGCCCGGATGGGATGGTTGTTGCGGTTGTTGAACTC
>Ga0208195_1004047_pt1 | contig 11921 bp, 5 predicted proteins | sample AD_UKC077_MetaG_FD_184441 | JGI IMG/M metagenome (GOLD analysis project Ga0208195, IMG submission 184441) | Active sludge microbial communities of municipal wastewater-treating anaerobic digesters from USA - AD_UKC077_MetaG (SPAdes) (version 2) | ecosystem: Engineered > Bioreactor > Anaerobic >...
CGGTCGGTAAAACACTTTGAATATAAAGTTCTGTTTCAGGTACTTTTTCTATTATTTCATTTATCAGCTTTTCATAGTCAATCAAAATTTGATTCACGCTTCTTTTTCTTCCTAAGTCATTAATTCCAATCATTAGGAATATTTTTTGGGGCTTTGAAGAAGTTACTTCATCCAATCTATTAATTACTCCATTAATTACATCTCCACCAATTCCACGATTTTTTATATTTGATTTTCCGAAAAGTTCATACCAGTCGCAATAATCTGTTATCGAATTTCCTAAAAAAATAATTTCATTAGTGTCATTCGGCATTATCTCAAAAATTGTCTTTTTTGCTTTGTAATAATTACCCCAATTTTCATCTGTTTGATTATCCGACAAATTTAATTTTCGTTTCACGTAATCAATTCCACCTTTTTTATGAATGACATATCCACCAAATAGAAGGAATAGAATGTTAATAACGACTGAAATAAGTAATAATTTTTTCTTCATTTTTCTCTTTTTATATTGTTCGTACTCGTCTTTTTATAATTACCGCCAACGTTTGGCGGTATGGTTAGTTGCCGATTTCGAAGCACTTTCCTATCAAGTCACAACTACTTTGGATACGAGCTGTACCGCTCGAATATGCACTGCACAGGCAATTAACTATACCGCGTGTTACCGCCTGGTGTTCTATCTTCCAGTCTTGTAAACCATTGTTCTTGTTCAGTTTTTTAGACCTTATCATTTTACTTTCTTTCTTTTCTATCGGTTCGTGTGTCAGCGTTTTTTATTTTTTTAGTGGCAGCATTTTTTTTAAAAACAATTTCTCTTGGTGCGTTGGCTTTGCAAGCTCTTTGACAAAGCTTTGGGTAAAGTGCTGGCTTGTGGGGCTTTGGCAATGTGCTTGCAAATCGGGCAGGTTATTATTCATTCATTTCAATTTTAATATCTGGCATTTCATCAGAGAATTCCTCATCAATTAGGTGAATTTGTCTTCTAATTATTTGTCTTTTTTCTATTGATGGAATTAAACAATAGGTTTTAAAGTCTTCTTTGTCGATCTCAGAAGTGTCATTTACATTTGGGAAAAGCAGTTTCAAATATGCAGTAGCTATTCTTTTAACTGCTGTAGTATCTCTGGTGTCGGCTTTTGCAGGAACTTCCAATAGGTCGTTAACAATTGCAGAGTAAATAGGTTTGTCTCGAAGTTCATGCATTATTTCTGAAAAATACTCAACATTTAGCGTCCATCCATTAATTTTTAAATCTTCACTAATTCGTGGTAGTTTCCATCCTTCAATAAAACCATGAAAACGATCTAAAAGTGCGGATTCTTTGAATGTTTCAGGGAGTTCTGAAAAGTATTTTAATCGCATAGGTTTTTTATCTTTTGAGAGAGAGATGTTTCCCATTATAATCAAACCAGCTTGAGATACTAATTTAACATTGGCAACAGTTGTATAACCAAATTCAAGGTAACTTTTAAGGGCTGCTTGAATTTCTGCTGAATCAGAAAAAGTAATTGTTTGAATTTCATCCATTGTAACAAAATCGTACAATGTAATTGCACCCATTGATTTTTTGGTCATATCATAAAATAACTTTGCCCTAGTTACTTTACCGCCACTTATCATCCAACCATATTTACTTAGGTTACCAAAAATGTAAGATTTCCCCGTCCCCTTTGGGGCTAATTCAATCATATTTAGTCGAGGTTCAATAAATATCAGAATTCTGCTCAGAAACATCAGTTTTTGTGACAAAGATTCAAAGCCATCTGGATTGTATTCCATTGATCGTATCAATAGGTCTATCCACTCAGTTGTACTAAATTCTTTTCGTGCTGCTCTGAAATATTCCAAATCTACTTTATAGGGCTTGAAGGCCTTGTAATTAACGAGTTCAACAAAGCCCTTCTCTTTATCTGCAGGTGGTTGATACACTAAGGTGACAACTCCCCAAAGTTCACCATCTTTTAATTCTTTATTTTTTTTTGCAACATGATCAGGTATTCGACCTTCACTTGATTTTATGCCCAAATCAGGAATAGAAAATAGCAATTTATCATTTTTCAAATCTGTTTCAACAATAAATCTTGTTAATACAGTTACTTCTTCCCTGTGAGTGCGCAAGCGATTCTTAAGGTCGTTATCCTTACTGGGAATATGATCTTCCAAGAATTTTAAAACACCATTTCGATCTAAATTGCCATAGTTGTCAGTATAGCGTTTTATTAAGAAGTCCTTAATGAATGAAGGCAGGTTCTTACCAGCAAAAACGCTGTAATTCTGAGGAATCTTAATAACCGATTCATCAGGAAATGCTTGTTTTATTTTTTCGTCAAGTGTGCTCAAAATAAGTCCTCCTCTATTATACCTGAGATTATGTTAATTGTGAATACTTTTTCACTTTTTCCTGTTTTTACCTTAATTGGAATTTTGCCTGAAAAAGATCTATCAAGGTTTACTTCCCACATTTGAGTTGTTTCATTAAAATTAAGTTTCGTTATTTTTCCCTTTATCTCAATATTTGCTGTAGATGGTTTTGGAGTTATTTTAATTGAAATAAGAGGTTCTTTTTTAGGTATATCTGTCTTCTCAATAATAATAGAATAATCTATTTTTGCACTGTCTTTCTTGTTAGAAATTACTATAAATGGGACCAACACTTCTTCAGGAGTTACACCTCCATGAACTTCTCTAATTGGTTTTTTCCCTAATGAATTGTGTTTTAATGCAATTAAATAATTTCTCTGGTCAATCTCTGATTTATGAATTATGTAATCAGTATCAGGAATATGCTCCTTATCCTTAACTTCAATAAAACGTCCCTCGTGGCTATCATCTTTCCCATATTTCTTAGATGCTGCATATCTAGACAAGGCGGTTAGTCCATGATCAGAAACAATCGCAATTGTTTGCTCTGTATCAAGAATTAAGTACGTGTCAATAATTCGCTTGATTTCAGTAAATTCCTTAATAATAATATCTGGATAAGAATAAAGATTTGAGTGAATAAAAGAATCAAAGTCCTGTACATATTTCGTATCCAAAAATTTATTCTGATCTGTACTTGTTGGCAGATTGGCAACTCCAATGATTTTTTTTATTACATTTAAATCATGTTTTTGATTAATAACATAATTCTCAATAAAAGACACCCATTCAATCCCTATGGCATCAATCCATATTACTTTATCCACTTTATTTGAATGGATAATGCTGTGAATTGATTCAAAACTATGATACCAATTGTAAAATGATTGGTCATTGGTATTCTTTAAAAGCAATATTTCATTCAAACGGTTGGTTGTAGAGTCGTTCAGTTTTGATTTCTTATACTCACTTAAATACTCTAAAACCCATTCATTTTCATTTTTTAGATTGTCAAATGAACATTCTGAATTGTAATATAAAATTTCAGGAAATCGTTGGGACAATAAACCTAAATTATCAATTTTCCCTTTTGCGAATAATTCAAGAATATAGACTTTCTCGAATTGGAACATGCCAGTGGTGAGCAATAACGCCCGTCTATAATCGGCAATAGACCGAATATTAGAATTTAATTCAACAAGGGTTTCATCACAAAGATTAGTTGGTTTAAGCCTTGAAAACTGTTGAATTAACTCTAATCGATCATTAATAAATTCCTCATTGATTTCCAGACTAAATATTCTTTGGTAGATACTTTTAAGTAGTGTGTGATCAGAATAATCTGGTAGTGACTCAAGAATTTTAAAAATGTATTTTTTTTCTAAACAACTTTGAGTTAATACAAAGTGTTTTAAAAGCCATTTCTCAAATAAATCGTTTGACTTTAGCCAATGCTCCAGTAAGGTAAAAATTGTTAATGAAGTAACCTTGAAATAGCTTTTCACAAAAGCCTTAAATGTTGAATAGTCTTTGTTTAAAAAGCTGAGAAATTTTTCCCAGAACAATATATCAAGATTATCAAATGGAATCGGAACTTCAATATTGAAGATTTTTTCAATTAAATTTTTCGGGTTATCAACCTGTTCAATAGTAAAAATAGTGTCAGGTAAAGTGTTCTTGTAGAATAAGTTTAGTGGTTTCGAATGACATACGACATCACAGGGGCTTTTTTTCTTCCAAAACTTTAGCCATTCTTCAGTATTTGCAATGGTTTCATAATTAGAAATCCTTTTCGAGTAAGTTTGTGATGATAAAAATACTTTTATTGAATTTGGTTTCTCTCTTGATATTTTCCAGTAGGGAGCTGACTCTTCTTTTCTAGTAAAACCCTGAAAAAATTCTTTCTCAAATCTCTCTTCAACTCCTATTAATGGTAAATAAATCCGTCTTGATAATTCATCATTTTCAATTAACAGCAACTGATTGAAGAAGTTAATAAAATCCTCTTTAGAATAAAATCTTACAATTTCGGAAAAAGGCACAACAGCCGTATCCTCAGATAAGTTTTTCACTATATTGATTAATGTATCCTTTGTAATCCACCCATCTGGATGAGGTAAATCTTTTTCAAGATGATAGTTTTTGACTCCAATCGAAGATAACCTTTCAATTAACAATCTAAAAGTTTCAAATTTTTGCAAAAAAATCAATCTGACAGGGTATCGTCTTGACAGTATATCACGTGTAACCTTGTCAGAATTGATTTCAGAAATCAATCCTTCGAGATTTTCAAATTCTTTTATTTTATCTACCAATTTCATGAATGCGTTTAACTAAGATATTTATCAATCAAACTTATCAATTGAGAAAAATTAGGATTTTCTTCTACCATTTTCACAATTCGATTTTTAAGTTCTTGTTCACCATGATTGAAGTTCCTGACTTTGTAAATGATTTTTTCTCTTTCTGGAGTAGGAATGGGCGTAGGAGTATCCGGATTTTGAGGAGTATCTGGATTATTTGGTGGAGTTGGATTTGATGTAGGTTGATTTTTATGTGTATGCCATTGATATACTTTTAGCTTTACATTGTCTTCCTTCCATAAACCTATCTCTTCCTGCATGTTAGAAAACAAATAATCTGCAACCTCCCTAAAGTTTGCTTCTGTAATAGAAATGCCTTCATCCACACTTTGCAAGAATGACAAGAACCCGATACTGAAATTTTCAGGTTTAAGTGCTAATTTTAACTCAAACCGATATTCCTTTATTTTTTCTAAAACTCCGGAAATCAGCTTTACATCTATTTCATTTGTGGAATTAAAAATCAGTTTTAATAACTCATCAATAGCAATCGCAATGTTCTTTCCTTCAGAATAATATTTCAACGACCAAATAGGGTATTTTGCAATTGTTTTTACGTAATTTACTATTGCCCAACGTGTGTCAGTAATACTATTAAAGTCTTTTAAATCAAACAGATCAAGTAATATATTTTTTAGTTCTCTTTCTTCTTTCGAACCAAAACGCACATTTAATTTATTTTGTTTTTTGTTGTCTTGCCAAAAACTAAACATGTCGCCGATCAAATCCCGCATTTCATCTTTCTCAATTGGTCTTCCTACATCAGCTACATAAAGTTCTCCAATATATTTTCTTAGGACAAAACCCATTAGCGCCATATTTGGCATATTGGTATAAAGTCCATATGGGGCTTCCGTTAAGAATTTTAATTCTTCACCAATATTGAAAAGCGATCTATGTTTGAGTTTGGAAAATTTTGTGTCTATCTCGCTTTGAATAATATTTAACGTGTGATTCGTGTCGCCATCTGGCTTTAACATTAGATTATCAAAAACAATATATTCTTCCTCCTTATCTTTAACTAAAAATTTAAGATATGAAGTGGGACCACTTGATGTTTTTTTTTCCAGTTCTGTGCGGTTATCTGCAAAAATAAAAATCTCTGCAGATTTAATTGCATTTTGAAACTTCCAGACATTAGCATTCCTGTATAGTAGAGAAATATTATCTATACCTTTTGAAAAGATTATTGGACTATAAGAACGGTTAATTTCACTTCCAATTTTAGTTGAAAGATGCTTTTCATCCTTGTCCCTGAAAATAATCTGCATGTATCTGTTTCTCATTCTCGAAAACCACTCTTTTACTTGTTCTTTTGCGTAGTTTTCATATTTAACCGACTGTTCGTCATAACTATGATTGTCGCTAACCTGCTTTCTGGCAATATAATCAATAAACTTTTCGTAATTTCTTTCAGAGAATGGTTCTTCAACGATAACAAAAATTATATCCTGAAAATCTTCATCTTGCGCTAATTCTTTAATTTTGGGAATGGTTGTTAAATGATCATAGTCTCCGTTTGCTATAAAAACGGCACATTTTAAACTGAATGGTTTTCCAAAGACTTTGTTTAAACGATTCCGCAAAATATGCTCATTCTCAATGTTGGTTGAAAACAATACAATTTCAGACTCTCTGTAAATATTGTCCTTAAAAATACTCTTCTCTAAGTCCTTATCGATTTGAGCATACTTTAATACATTGATTATATCTTTAAATTGATTTCTAACGCTTTCTTTCGCTTGTTCTATTTCTCTAATTGGTAAAGATGAAAACTCAATTAAGAAATCACCCCCTGGTGTCTTTGTAACGATTCCTTTTTCGTCTATAAAGTTTAATATTTCAGATATTTCTTTCTCAAAACCAGAACCAGTAAAAAGTGAAGTAATGTTCTCGGTTGAAGGAGTAACCGGACTTCCTTCTTCGCCTGTGACTTCAATTACTTTGAATAATACGTTCAGAAGCAAAATTCCTTTAAATACCTTTGTACACTGTTCTCCATGTTCCTGAACCCTTTGAATATTCAGCCGATACTTATCAAGCACTTGATTAAACCGTGCTTCTTGATCATTTTCAAAAGCATTTACAAAGAAATCCCATAAATAATCTGCTGTAAGTAGGCGTTCTCCGTTTAACTCTTTGTCTAAATAATTTAAGAACCCATATTCCTTATCGTACAAGAAACCAAATATACTTCTATTGGTCGAACCTAAATTGCGGGCTATAAAGGTTGATAAATAGGCAGAATATGGATGGATAGGAAAAAGGTCTTTTATTTTGGATTTTGCCGATGCGCTATGATTATTGGTCAGTAAATTAATTAAATCGTTCCATTGTGTTGAACCCTCAAATATTTCACCTTGCAGCCTGCGCCATTCATCAATATTTATTTTTTTGATGGTTGCTGCAATAATATGATAGGTGGTAATAGGCTCCATACGGTATTGTATAATATGAAACCTGTCATTCATTCGTGTTAAATCCTCTTTTGGTATTGTATGTTGATGGGGTGTTCTATGGCTGATTAAATACAAAAAGATGTTGTTCTTCTCACTTAATTCGGCAATATTTTGTAGTTGATTAATTATTCCTGAATTAATAGAATCCATCACTGAAGTAAACTCATCCCAAATGATAATTATGCCATCTGCTTTCTTTTGAGCTATAACTTCATTATTGACTTCAACAAGCCAGTTGGTAATATCTGCATGTGAAAAATGAACACCTTCTTTATTCAAAGTGCCTTCAATTACATGAAAAAATTCAATGTCAGATGCATTCAGTTTTTTTAAGATGTCGGTTTTGGTTGTTACATAGATGCTAAGTTCATCATGCTTTCTTATCAGTGAATCCCAGTCTATTAGAGGGCTATTTACCTTTTCAATTAATCTGTCGAAATCGCTGGTTGTTACAATACCTAAATCCTTGAACCCTGGCGAAGTTCTTACAGCTTTCTCAATTTGCAACGCAAAGGTTCTGCTATCTGAAATGCTTCCCAATCCTTTTAATACTATGGGCATTAATTTATTATTGCTTCGATAGTTCTTTAATTTTGATTTTAAACTTGAATCATCAATATTCTGATCTATATAATTTTCAACCTCTGCATAATCATCATACAGCAAATGCTTAATCACAGAAGCGGCATGACTTTTTCCTGTGCCAAAAGTTCCCTGAATCCAGATAGATTTTCTTAGACTTGGTTCACTTGTATCTATTGCAGAAAGTGTTTTCCGTAAAACCTCATAAAATTGGTCGTTTGGAATAAATTGTTTCCAATAATTAAACGTTTCGTTCTCAATATTAAATACAGGGTGAAAATACTCCTGTAATCCAATAATTTCTGAATATTTCATGATGCAATTATTTATCAAGTAAAAGTTTAAGCACTTCGGTATAGGTTAAATCTTCACGTAATGAAATATTATCGAGCCCCATTACCAAATCAACTTTTACAATTCCGTTTTTATTTTCTTGCAACGTTCTCAAAATGTTTTGGAATCGTTCTTTTGATACTCCAAACTCCCTGTAAATGCCTTGCTTTTGTTCGGGTGCGTAAAATTCGGAAACAGTTAAATTGTAGCGGTTTTTGCTGTTGGCGTAACGATAAAGCGAATACGCTACAGTTATTGAATCAATACTTTCATAAGGTTTTTTAATAATTGTATCAATAGCATTTCCTTTTTTCTTTAATTGACTAAGTTCTAAAACACTACCCAAGGAGCTTTCATCAAAAGTATTGAGTAATGCGCCTAATGGATTTTTTAGTGTGCCTGCACCATAATTTGGATAATCATTTTGAAGCATTGCTAATAGTTCGTTTTTTGAGTATGACCTATTATATTGAACATTGCCAACATACCAATTGGTAATTGTTGAATTGTAGGCAAGATTTATCCAAATAATTTCCCAAGTGAAATTTGTTTTATGCTGATAAAATTCTTTTAATAAGATTGCCGTTTCGCTTGAGTTTTTATCTGTTCGATTTAGTAAATCGGCATCTCGAAGCCAATGTGTTAAAGCGGGAATCATTTTTGTTCCTAAATCGTTATTCCCAGTCTCAAAATAATTTTCAATATTCTGAAAATACTGGCTAAGCCATTTTTCTCGTAGACCAAATGTCGAATACTTGTCGATACCAGATGATTTCATATTTGATGAGTTTTTAATGTTTCCTTCTGAGATATTTATTGATTTTGCCAATAAACAGCCCTTTTCATTTATTTCAGAACACCTACCACAATGAATACATTTATTGGAATCAATAGTAACTTTTGGTTCCACTTTAAGAGCTCCAGTAGGACATTCTATTTCGCATGCTTCACAATGAGTACAATAAGTTGTTTTGTATAAAACTTTTTTAATTTTACTAAGTAATATTGGATTATCACTTATATTTTTAAATACAATAATTTGTTTTATATTTTCATCATTTATGATGGTAGTAATATTTAAGATAACAGGTATTTTATCAATTAGTATTTCTCCATAAATACTATCATTTGTGTAACTAAAATTTATATAGCCTAAAACTTTTAACCATTCAGTGATTTTTTCTTTAGGATTAGTGAGAATTACCTTAAATTCAGGCTTAAACTGAATAAAATCTATCCTTGAAGTATTTGAATCATTTAATTTGCCACCTGCCCTTTTTTTCCAGTTACCTTCTTTTATATAGTTAAGTTTCTTCTCTTTGTTCTCAATCCCTATGGTGTCCGTTTGACTATATATTATATCAATGAATTTATCAATGTTCTCTGGATACATTTTTTTTACTATATGTTCGGACCACTCTGAAGAAAATGGACATATTGTACAACCAACTCTTGATAAACCATTTCTATAGCCAGCATTAAATGGCAGATTTCTACTAAAAAGATACAAATATATTTCAGTAGCACTCCAATCAAAAATTGGTCTTGCATTTATTACATTGTTATGCTTTACCCCTTTACCAATTCGTGCATATTTTTCTCTTGCGTTACTTTCTTCCGCTCTAACACCTTCAAAAACGAGGACGTTAGGTTGCTTCCCATTCCCTTTTATATCTTTTAATAACTTGTAAAGAGGGGCAGTTTTTGCAACAGTGCAACACCATCTATTAAGACGACTTGGTGCACCAAACTCGCTCCAATTATCAATAATATTTTGATGGTTTTTTGATAAATGAAATTTCAGTTCTGGATACTGTTTGGTGTAAATTCGTTTTGTTAGTTGATAAATTTCAATTGAAGGAGGAATTTCCATTCCAGTATCAGAATAAATCACCATAAAATCATCAGGTGGTATAACGCGGCTTACAAGATCAAGTGTAACCTGAGAATCCTTTCCGCCACTAAAAGAGGCAATAAATTGGTCAATCTTGGTGTTCAGGTAAACTGTTTTGTTATTTTCCTTGGCTAAATCAAGTGGAATAATATCAAAACTATCACAGTCTTGCTTAACAACAGCATGTTTAATTTTTGTATTCTTTTCATGCATTTCAGCAAGCAATGCCCAATCAACTTCTTCATTTGCTTTTGCTTTGCTTCTTATTTTCTTGAGACTATAAGTGCGATAAGTTTGTTCAATAAATTCAATGGCTTCCTGTTCAAGTAAGAAAAGTAATTTTTGATTTTTTTCAACTACCTTCTGAATGTTGATTGGCTTTAGTTTTAAATCTTTCCCTGCATTTGTGATTTCGATTGTCGGGTCGTCAAATATATTTCCGCCTTTCACTTCAGCAACTAATTCCCCTTTATAATAATATCTTCTATCTAAAGCCCATAGTAAAGGGTCATTTGATGCCTGATATCTCCAATTAAATTTTTTATCAAAACCAAGCAAGGTTAATTCTTCATGGAAAACTGGTCGTGGTGAAACATTTAAGGCATCACCGTTTCCGTTTGTTGTAAGCAAAACTCCATTAATATCTTTGTCCCAAACTACTCTAAACATACAATTTAAATTAAAATGGTCAAAGATACTAAAAGGGTCGGCAAGATTGCACTCTTTGGCAAAGCTTGGGCTGTAGCGTTGGCTCGTGGGGCTTTGGCAATGTGTGCAATGTGGGTAGGCAATTGCTTTATAAAATGTGTGGTGAGCAAAAAATAAAAAACATTGGGTCGGCTTGTTTGTATGCTCTTTGATCTTGTCAATATTTCGTTTTTCTGTCCTTTCACTATGGTTTACTTACAGTTTAGTTCTGTCGTCTGTCTTTTTTACACTTGGCGGTAACGGTTTCGGGCTTGGCGAAGGTGGCGATTTTCACCACAAATGTTGATGCGGAGAACCAAAGTTTGATTAACCACAAATGTGTCTGCGGAGCACTGAACCGCCACTTTTGCCAAACCCGTGTTAGCGGTTCGTTGTTTTTATGTCGTCTTATTTAATTTTTTTGATACAAGACCGATTACAAGTCCCATGATGATGCTTGAAATAATAAGAGGAACAAGATGTTCAATTTTACCACTTCCAATTGATAATGAAATATACCAAGGTAGATTTAATAAAACTGTCAATAAAACACAGCTTATTATTTTGTTTAGTCCAATGTCAATTAGGTAAACAACAAAGCCACAACTAAACCAAAAAAGTATTGATTGAATTAGAACCCAATTACTGGTTGTTGGGTCTGCAAAGTGAATTAATAGTCCTTCTAAAATTGCTGGAATTAAACCAACAATTACTGCATTTTTAATTTTTACTTTCATATTTTTTGTCTCTAAGTTTATTTTGTTTTGCAAGTTTACGGAGTGTTTCGGTAATTCTTTCAACTTTTGTGTTGTCAGTTTTAGCTGAATAAATCCAGTCAATAAATTCTTTCTGTTGTCCGTCAGAATAGCTTAAAAATGTCTTATATGCCGTTGGGTCGTCCTTTAAACAAAGAAGAAATTCTTCGGGTATTTCGGTCGGGGCATTGTCTGCAAACAAAACAACATTAACCCAATCGCCTTCTTTCTTTCCTATTTTCTTTCTGATGTCAGCCTTAACTGGTAAGAAAAGTCGTCCGTTGCCCATTGGCATTAACTTGTAATTTTTGATTTCAAAATTGTCAATGTGTCCTTTTACTTTAACCCAACCGAAAGGAGAATGTTTGTCTTGCAAAACTTCGGGAATAGCAGCATAAGTCCAACCACCTTTTCCCGGATATTTTTCAAGCAAATATTTTTTGTCTACTAATGGTTTTTCTGTTTCCACTTTTCTGTCATTTTG
>Ga0208195_1004056_pt1 | contig 11903 bp, 10 predicted proteins | sample AD_UKC077_MetaG_FD_184441 | JGI IMG/M metagenome (GOLD analysis project Ga0208195, IMG submission 184441) | Active sludge microbial communities of municipal wastewater-treating anaerobic digesters from USA - AD_UKC077_MetaG (SPAdes) (version 2) | ecosystem: Engineered > Bioreactor > Anaerobic >...
TGGATGAAAATGAATGGATTGAAGTGACTAAAATCATCGCTGAAGCCATTGAACAACTGAAAACTTTCAGGCAACAAGAAGGTAAATCTTTGGAGCAAGTGTTCCGTTCCAAAATAGCCAGTATCAATAATTTACTAAAGGAAATCGATCAATATGAAGCAGAGAGGATTGAAAAGATCCGGGCAAAATTCATCGAAGGACTGCAAAATTTATCGGATAAGTTTGACTATGATCAAAACAGATTGGAGCAGGAACTTATGTTTTATATTGAAAGATTGGATGTAAACGAGGAAAAAATCAGACTGCAAACACATTTGAATTATTTTCTGGAAACTATGGAAAAAGAACATGCTCCCGGGAAGAAATTAGGCTTTATCAGTCAAGAGATAGGTAGGGAAATCAACACTTTAGGCTCTAAATCCAACCACAGTGAAATGCAGAAAATTGTGGTATTGATGAAAGATGATTTGGAACAGATCAAAGAACAAGTGTTAAATATCTTATAGGAAAGAAGTTACTGTAATTGGATTTTAAACTGACTTTGTATGAACAGAATAGCCATATTTTTCAAGAAAATTTATCGTTTCATCACATATGATGTGTGGCGTATTGCCGACAATGAGTTGTCGCGCGGCAAACGATTCCTTTATCGGCTTGTCAAAGTTATCGTAATTGCTTTTCGTGGCTTTTCGCAAGATAAATTAGTCATCAGGGCATCAGCACTCACCTACTCCATCATGTTTGCCATTGTTCCGCTGATTTCTTTGTTTATTGCCATAGGTAAAGGATTTGGTATGGAAAGCATCATAGAAAACTGGTTACAAAGGGTACTGATTGCTCACAGCGAACTCATACCTTTCATTATGGGCTTTGTGGAGAAATATCTGGAAACCGCACAGGGTGGATTGTTCATCGGAATAGGAATAGCCATACTGCTGATATCTGTGATGAATTTCTTCAAACAATCTGAAAAGGCTTTTAACAGCATTTGGCAAGTGAATAAATCACGGTCTTTTGTGCGTCAGTTTTCGACCTACTTCTCTGCACTTTTCTTAGTTCCAGTCATGGTGGTGCTAACCAGCGGTTTGAGTATCTTCTTGAATAAGATACTGATTCACCTGCAATTGACAAATATCTTATCTCCTTTCCTACAATTCGGTGTTAAATTCATGCCCTACCTGGTTAGCTGGATCGTATTTACATTGATGTACATTATAATACCCAACACCCGTGTAAAAATCACCAGCGGCATCGTTGCCGGAGTGATAGCGGGGACGGCTTTTCAATTTTTTCAAATGCTGTACATTGAAGGTCAAGGATATCTTTCCCGCTATAACATGGTTTACGGTAGTTTTGCTGCTATTCCATTGCTATTGCTATGGTTGCAAATTTCATGTTTGATTGTATTATTCGGTGCCGAATTGTCATATGCTTCCCAAAATCTTCAGAATTATGAGTACGAAGGAGAAAGCAACTCCATCAGCATTCGATATAAAAAATTTCTCAGCTTATTCCTAACCTACATCATTGTCAAACGCTTTGAAAACAAACAATCACCTTTGCGCAACGATCGGATAGCAGCTACCTATAAACTTCCCATTCGACTGGTGAATCAGTTGTTGAGCGAATTAACAGCCAATGGTATCATTACTGAAATCAGGGACGATGATTTGAAAACCAAATCTTATCAACCTGCCATGGATATCAATCAGTTGACGGTGGATTTATTCGTGAGTAAATTTGAAAGTTACGGTTCTGAATTGTTTCTAGCAAACAAACATCCCGAACTGGATAGCTTCCGGAAGAAACACCTTGAAATGATTAAAAAGGCTCCCGCTCCTGAAACTATTTTATTAAAAGATTTATAGACTCATTTTGAAACCTATGATCATCGGCATTACAGGAGGCATTGCCAGCGGAAAATCAACCCTTTCCAGCTTACTGAAAACACACGGATTTCCGGTGTATGACAGTGATTTGGAAGCCCGCAGGTTGCAAAATGAACATCCTGCCATTGTTTCGCAAACCAAAGCCCTTTTTGGTGATGATATTTATGTAGATGGTCAACTCAATAGACCGGCTGTAGCTGCATTGGTTTTTCAAAATCCGGAGTTATTACGGAAACTGACGGACATCGTTCACCCTGTTGTCAAAGCCGACTTTTTACAATGGACTAAGCAATTCAACCCCAATCAATTGATTTTTATAGAAAGTGCCGTTTTATTTGAAGCTAACTTTGATGGACTGGTAGATAAAGTCATATTGCTGACCGTATCCGAAGAAATCAGAATTCAGCGTGTGATGGAAAGAGATGGCAGCACTAAGGAACAGGTTTTGGCACGTATAAAAAATCAGATTCCGGATACTGAAAAAATACCGAAATCTGATTTAGTAATTCTTACCGATCAGGGTTTACCTGATGATGTACTGCATTTAATTATAAGCTGGCAGGACAGAATAATCCCTTGAATACCTCAGGTTCTGATCCACATAGTTTTCCTTGTAGCTTACGTCCACATCTATTATTTCTCCTGAACTGTCTTTAACCAAGGTATATACCGGATTGACAAATCCACGATAAGGAGCGATATTCAACTTTTTATACCTTGCCAAAACTTCTTTGTGGATATCTTGATTTACTTGCACTGCATAGGTTTCAACCAAATATTGAGCTTTTTCAAAATCACCGGTAGATTTAATTTCCTGAATGTCGGCTAATAACTCACCGAACAACTCACGCAATTCCTCATAGTCATTGATAATGACAAATGTTTTATCATCGCGTTTTTTCAATTCTATCACTTTATCTTCCAAGCCGTGTTCATAAGCCCAGGAAGCAATCAACTGACGATTGCGCATGTGTGCCTGCTCAATATTCTTTCCGGGCTGAATGCGCGTCAATTGCGTCATCAAACCATTCATGATGTATTGATAATAAGTAGCTTTGTAAGCTTCTTCATCGGGCAACAAACCTAACTCAACCATTTTATCGTCCGCTATATAATACAGGGCGAACAAATCGGCACGTGCTTCTTCAATGGGAGAACCGTAGGCTCTCAAGGCATCCGGACTCACACCCGGCAACAGTTTTCCCGAACCATGTCCCAAACATTCATGTAAGTCTGTATGCAGGTTACCGGTCAGTGACCCGTATTTCTTTGCACGTTCGATTTCTTCTTTACTCCACATAAACTCTTCATTGAAACCACTGCCTGCAGAGGCTTTATCGTATGCATCCGTTATGTTTTCTATGGTAACCGACTTAGAACCATAGTCTTTTCGTATCCAATCGGAATTAGGCAGGTTGATGCCGATGGGCGTTGCAGGATAACATTCACCACCCAACATAGCTACCGTGATCACTTTGGCACTCACACCTTTCACTTCTTCTTTCTTAAATTCATCATCAATGGGAGAATGATCTTCAAACCACTGTGCGTTGCTGCTGATAATTTCGGTTCGCTTGGTAGCCTCTAAGTCTTTGAAATTCACGATGGACTCCCATGTGGCTTTCATTCCCAACGGGTCGGTATAAGTTTCAGTAAAGCCATTTACAAAGTCAACTTGAGATTCCAAGTCCTGTACCCACAAAATTGAATACTCATCGTATTGTTTTAAATCTCCGGTTTGATAAAATGTAATCAAAGAATTGATGACAGCTTTCTGTTGTTCGTTTTCAGCCACAGTAGCAGCCTTTTCCAACCAATAAACGATGCGCTTGATAGCAGCATCATACATGCCATCTAATTTATAGGTCTTTTCGACAACCCGCCAGCCGTCTTTCACCACCTTGCTGTTCAGACCATAAGGAACCGGCCTGGGATCATTCCATTTTTTCATGTTAGCATAAAATATTTCAACTTCCCGCTGGGTGACGCCTTCGTAAAAATTATTGGCTGAGGTGAGTATCAAATCCACATTTGCCTCCTGATTTGTCCGCTTGGGATACAAAGTTTCGTCAAAGATAACCGGAAAAATACGGGCTTTAAAAGTTTCCACATCTTCACCATCCCACACAGGTAATAAAGAAGAATCCACGCTATCAACCAGTTGACTTAAAAACTCCTCAGAAAATCCGGGTTTAAACTTTTCTTCCGAATAATGATGATGGATACCGTTACCCATCCAAACTTGTTTCAGATAAGTTTCCAAAGATTGAAATTCCTCTGTATTTCTATCACCGTCATAATGTTGATACACAGCTTCCAACATCCTACGGATGCTTAAATTATGCTTGTGATGCTGATCGTAAAGAATATCTCGCCCTTCTACAGCCGCCTCTGAAAGATAAAAAATCAGCAACTTTTGATTCAAAGACAAATCTTCAAAATGGTTCACTTTGTATCTTAAAATCTCAATATCAGCAAATTTATCCACTGAATATACAAACTCCTGTTCAGCCTGCTGCTTGCCGCAAGAAGTTAACAGTAAAATGCCTGTCATAAGTGTAATGGTTAGTTTTTTCATTGATGTTTTTATTTTTTGGAAGTTAAAGAAGTTATTGAAGTTAAGTAGTTAGTAGTTTTTTTAGAAGTTAGGGAAGTTAGGGAAGTTAATGAAGTTAGCGGGTTCCGGGGTCTGATTTGTTCATCGTTCTCCGTTCAACAATTAAACGATTCAACAATTAAACAGTTAAACAACTCGTTCTTCACTCTTTGTCTTTTGTCTTTATTCTTTGTTCTTTATTCTTCCCCGTTCATTGTTCTTAGTTCTTAATTATTCGTTCTTAGTTCTTAGTTTGTGGTTCTTCGCTTCTTGCCAATATCCTTCCAGTTCCTCCAAATTCATTTTCTTCAAATCCAATCCCTTAGCGATAGTTTGTGATTCCATGTAGTTAAAGCGTTCAATAAATTTGCGATTGGTTTTTTCCAGGGCATTTTCAGGATTGATGCCATACAAGCGACCGGCATTGATGATGCTGAAAAGCAAATCTCCAAATTCATCCTCCATCTTATCCGCATCCATCTTGCCTATTTCGGCTTGCAATTCTTCAAATTCCTCTTTTACCTTATCCCACACCTGCTCCTTTTCATCCCAATCGAAACCAACGCTGCGAGCTTTATCCTGAATGCGGTGTGCTTTAATCAAAGCGGGCAATGACTTAGGAACGCCGGAGAGCACCGACTTATTACCGCCTTTTTCCTTTAGCTTCAAGTCCTCCCAATTCTGCATCACCTTGGTAGCATTATCGGCTTCAACCCTTGCGTAGATATGAGGATGCCTGTATATCAACTTTTCCGAAAGTTTGTACATCACATCATAAATATCAAAATCACCGGTTTCCTTGCCTATTTCCGCATAAAACACAACATGCAACAGCAAATCACCCAATTCTTTGGTGATTTCTTGCTTGTCATCTTTCAAAATGGCGTCTGCCAATTCATAAGTCTCCTCGATGGTCAAGGTACGCAAGCTCTCAAAAGTTTGCTCCCTATCCCATGGACAGTGCTGTCGCAGTTCTTTCATGATGGTCAATAACCTGTCAAACTGCTCCAATTGTTCTTGTCGGGTATGCATAATAGACCGTGATATAAGTTGAAAGTTTGTAAAGTTGATTAGGTGTACTGATTCATCATCTTTTCAACTTCCTCATTGATCATGTTGGCAAAGTCAGCCACTGACATGCTGCCCTTATCACCTTCACCTTGTCGGCGAACAGAAACTTGATTATTTTCAGCCTCCTTCTCCCCTACTATCAACATATACGGAATGCGTTTTAATTCATTATCACGAATTTTTCGTCCAATTTTTTCATTCCTGTCGTCAACCTGCACCCGTATCTCTTGATTATTCAACTCTTTCGCAATAGCATAAGCATAATCATTGAATTTTTCGCTGATGGGCAATACCACCACCTGATCGGGTGTGAGCCACAAGGGAAATCTTCCGGCAGTATGTTCAATCAACACAGCTACAAATCGTTCCATAGAACCAAAGGGTGCCCGATGGATCATCACCGGTCTGTGTTTTTGGTTGTCTTCACCCGTATATTCCAGTTCAAAGCGTTCAGGCAAATTATAATCAACCTGTATGGTGCCTAACTGCCAGCGCCGACCGATGGCATCTTTCACCATAAAATCAAGCTTGGGACCGTAGAAAGCAGCTTCACCAAGTTCCACGCGAGCTTTCAATCCTTTTTCTTCGCAAGCCTCAATAATGGCTTGTTCAGCTTTTTGCCAGTTTTCTTCAGAGCCTATATATTTATCTTTATTGTCGGGGTCGCGCAAAGATATCTGTACTTCAAAATTTTTGAAATCCAACGCATTAAAAATGATGTAGATGATATCCACCACCTTGAGGAATTCACTCTTCAATTGGTCAGGGGTACAGAAAATATGCGCATCGTCCTGTGTAAAGGAGCGAACACGGGTTAAGCCGTGTAGCTCACCACTCTGTTCGTAGCGATATACTGTGCCGAATTCTGCCATGCGCAAAGGCAAATCTCTATAGGAGCGTGGCTTTACTTTGTATATTTCACAATGGTGCGGACAGTTCATCGGTTTCAGCAGATATTCCTCATTTTCTTCCGGCGTATGAATGGGCTGGAAAGAGTCCTGACCGTACTTGGCATAGTGCCCGGAAGTTACATACAATTCTTTATTCCCGATATGAGGAGTCATCACCTGTTCATATTCAAATTTACGCTGAATTTTTTTCAAAAAATCCTCCAAACGCAAACGCAGAGCCGTACCGCGAGGTAACCACAAAGGCAGGCCTTTTCCTACAGTGTCGGAAAAAGCAAATAGTTCCAGTTCCCTGCCTATCTTGCGATGGTCGCGCTTCTTGGCTTCTTCCAAAAGCACCAGGTATTCATCCAGCATTTTCTTTTTAGGGAAAGTAATGCCGTAAATACGCGTCAGCATTTTGCGCTTCTCATCTCCACGCCAGTATGCACCGGCAACACTTAACAGTTTGATAGCCTTGATGGGACCGGTATCCGGTAAGTGCGGACCACGGCACAAATCAGTAAAACTACCTTGAGTATATAAGGTAATGGTACCATCTTCCAATTCATTGATCAGTTCAACCTTATACTCATCACCTTTATCCTGAAATTTCTTCAAAGCATCAGCCTTGGTGATATCTCTACGCAGAATGGCTTCTTTGCGTGCAGCCAGTTCTACCATCTTTTGCTCAATAACAGGCAGATCTGATTCCTTGATGACAGCCGACCCCGGATCAACATCGTAATAAAATCCGTTTTCAATGGCCGGACCGATGCCGAATTTAATGCCCGGATACAACTCCTGCAAAGCTTCAGCCATCAGGTGTGCTGAAGAGTGCCAGAAAGCATGTTTACCCTCCTCATCATCCCATTTGTATAATTTGATGAATGCATCGGATGTAATGGGTCGGGACAGATCCCAAGTCTCGTTATTGACAGAAATGGAAAGCACGTCCTGTGCTAATCTCGGGCTGATACTTTCAGCCAGTTGAAGTCCGGTAACACCTGATTTATATTCGCGTACCGAACTATCGGGGAAAGTTATTTTTACCATAAAATGAACCTTACAAATGGTTTTTAAAAAATTAAGCGACAAAGTTACAAAAAAATTATTTATCTTTGCACCCGCTTACAAAACCATTTGCGGCTGTGGCGTAATTGGTAGCCGCGCTAGACTTAGGATCTAGTGGAGCGATCCGTGGGGGTTCGAGTCCCTTCAGCCGCACAGAAAAATTCCCTTGAAAAGATGTTGATTTTTTTGAGGGGATTTTTTTGATAGATATGGGAAGTTAAGGAAGTTACGAGTTCTGAGTTCTGAGTTACGAGTTCTGTGTTCTGAGTTACGAGTTCTGAGTTCCAGGGTCTTGTCTTTGTTCTTTGTTCTTCTTAGTTCTTCTTCGCTCTTCTTCTCCAAACAGGCTTTTTGCCTTCCGTTGCTCGTTGTTTTTCTTTGGCTTCGCGGGCGGCTGTTCGTGCAGCTCTTCTTTCATCCATCATTTTACGCAGATATTCGATATAAGGCTGAATGTAGCGTTGTTTTTTGGTTTCGAGCAAATCATCCATCACCACCATAATTCCACTTTCATACACAGAACCAAAATCATCATCTTTGATGGATCCGAAAAAACGCATCGTATCACTCAGACCAATATATGCATTAAACATAGCAGGAATATTTTCCCCTTTTTCCCGTATGGCTTTATTAAGTAACTTATAATCAGGTCTTGGTTTATCCTCTACAAGTATTTTCTTCGCTATTTTTTTTGATTTAGCTTCAACAGAAACAGCAGTAATAGGTTTAATCAAGTTATCTTTATCCGAAAAATGTTTGGTTAGATATTCGTAAATTAAATCCCGGCAGAGTATCGGATACTCCTTATATATAGTAACCTTACCGATGAAATATTTAGCTCCTTTGATTGAATGAATCAACGCTCCCAAACCATCCCATAAATTATCCAAAGCGAACAAACTTTTGATGCCCATTTTTGTAGATTGATATTTCAGCTGCACAAAAGCTCGTCCCAACTCAATTGTATGCGGCATAAATTCTTTGATGAACTCATCACTGAAAGTAAATAAATGTGACATGACAAAAGCTGGCTGTCCATTCTTATCAATAGCCACATCACTACCTGAAATAAACCGATACCCTCCGATGATTTCTTCCTCATCCGGATTCCATACAATCAATTGCTTGTATGGTTTCTTCATAAAATCATACTCATCGGTATCCAACTCTTTGCCCGTTCCACCCCCACCGGCGCGAAATGACAACTCTCTTAAACGACCGATTTCACGCATAACATTGGGAGAATCGTGTGCCGTAACCAAAAAAATTTGATTACCTGCTTTATTGGTTGGTCTTAAAAATTTATCCTCGGTAAGTTCTTTCTTTAAAATTTCCCGACTGACGGGAGCTATAATTTCTTTCATAACGATAACAATTGACATTTTGATATTCACAAAGAAAATTCACCATCCACCATTCACCATCCACATGTTCATTTCATAAAAACAATGCATAAGTTTTATGTATGCAAATGTAATGTATTTTCATTAGTTCTTAAAAATACTGTGTTCGATAAAATATACAAAAAAGTGAAGAAAGTTGATTTTTAACCATTTTTTATCTTTTTGTTTAGTAGAAAAACTGAAAATCCGATTAACACTACCTTTTCAACTGAAAAATAAAATTGATAAATATTCAAAATTACAATCCATTTTTGGTTAAATTGATGATAAAACAGTTCATTTTTAAAAAATATTTGATGTAAATATTTTGTAATCAGAATAAAAGCCATATATTTGCACTTTGAAAAAGAAAACAAAAATTATGTATCAACATAGTGAATATTATAGTATTAACGAATAAAAACTTATTAAAATGACAAAAGCAGACATTGTAAACGAAATTTCAAAGAACACTGGGATTGACAAAGCAACGGTGTTGGCAACTGTTGAAGCCTTCATGGAAACAGTTAAAAATTCATTGGCTGAAAATGAAAACGTATATTTAAGAGGTTTTGGTAGTTTTATTGTGAAACACCGGGCAAAAAAGACAGCTCGCAATATTTCAAAAAACATTACCATGGTTATACCTGCACACAACATCCCGGCATTCAAACCTTCGAAGTCTTTTGTTAATCAGGTAAAAAAACAGAAATAACTAATAAAAAATTATTGATATGCCAAGCGGGAAAAAAAGAAAAAGACATAAAATGGCTACGCATAAGCGGAAAAAAAGACTGAGAAAAAACAGACATAAGAAGAAATAAGACAGTCTGATCGGTCTTTATTTAAGGTCCTGAAACAAACTTAAAGACTTTTCTTTAAGTTTGTTTTTGTTTGAGCGAAAACAAAAACAATTAAATCAAATAATAAAGTGGATAGCGAATTTATAGTAGATGTACAACCATCTGAAATTTCAATTGCGCTGCTCGAAAACAAACGTTTAGTAGAATTAAACCACGAAAGCCGTGAGGCTCAATTTGCTGTTGGAAATATCTACTTGGGTAAAGTTAAAAAATTGATGCCCGGTTTGAATGCAGCTTTTGTAGATGTTGGTTTCGAAAAAGATGCTTTTCTTCATTATCTTGATTTAGGATCAAATTTCAATACCCTTAACCAATTTGCTACGCAGGTGCAAAGCGACCGTAAGAAAGCACCTCCTATGCATAAAATCAAATATCAACCGGAAATAGATAAAAACGGTTCAATCAGCGATATACTGAAATCAGGTCAGGACATACTTGTCCAGGTAGCCAAAGAGCCTATCTCAACAAAAGGTCCCCGACTAACCGCCGAAATATCTATTGCCGGAAGATTTTTAGTACTGATTCCGTTTTCCGATAAAGTATCCGTTTCTCAAAAAATTACTTCGGAAGAAGAAAAAATCAGATTGAGACAACTGATTCAAAGCATTAAGCCCAAAGGATTTGGCGTTATAATCAGAACAGTTGCAGAAGATAAAAAAGTAGCGGAATTAGACAATGAACTTAAAATTTTGGTGAAACGATGGGACGAAGCAACTCGGAAATTGCAGCAAGCCAAGGAGGTTTCACTTATTTTAGAAGAATTAGGTCGCACAGTGGGAATAATTAGAGATTTATTCAATACCACATTCAGTCACATTCACGTCAATGATCAGGCGATCTTTTCGGAAGTAAAAAACTATATCGAATTGATTGCTCCCGGTCACAGCAACATTGTGAAGCTTTACAAAGAAGATACGCCGATTTTCGATCATTTCGGAATCACCAAACAAATCAAGTCAAGCTTCGGAAAAACAGTTTCTTTTAAAAGTGGAGCATATCTGATTATTGAACATACGGAAGCTCTCCATGTAATTGATGTGAATAGTGGAAACAGATCTAAAAACGCATCGGGACAAGAAGTCAATGCTTTGGAAGTGAATTTGGCAGCGGCTGATGAAATAGCTCGCCAATTGCGGTTGCGTGACATGGGAGGCATTGTAGTCATTGATTTTATTGACATGCACGAAGGCGAAAACCGCCAGAAGTTGTATGAAAGAATGAGAGAAGCAATGTCAAGCGACAGAGCAAGGCACAATATCTTGCCATTGAGCAAGTTTGGCCTGATGCAAATGACGAGACAAAGAGTCCGTCCGGAGATTGAAATCAATATTGAAGAAAAATGTCCAACTTGCTTGGGAACAGGCAGTGCCATGCCTTCTATATTGTTTGTCGATCAAATCGAAGAAAAAATTGAACTTTTAGTAAATAGGTTAAAGGTAAAAAAATTCGTACTTTTCTTACATCCTTATGTAGAAGCATACCTATCCAAAGGTATCAATTCATTAAAAATGAAGTGGAAACTCAAATATGGAATGAATTTTAAAATTATAGCTTCACAAGAATTGGGATTATTACAGTACAAATTTTCTGACAGTAAGGGTACAGAAATCAACCTAAATAAAGAATTGAAAAAGTTAGAAGAAACCAAAGAATAATTAGAAGCGAGGCTACCTTTTCATTTTGGCAGCCTTGCTTTTTTTAAAAAAGTTGGTCTTTTTAAAAAATATCAGTATATTTGCGTGCTGAAAGCAGCATTTTTTTAGAAAAAGATTTAGAAAATAGCTCAGTTGCCAAAAGAATAGACACAAAATATGTTCTACCAACTGAGATACAATGCGAATAATTAAAATAAGCGAAAATAGCTCAGTTGCCAAAGAGTAAACACGAAATATGCTCTACCAACTGAGATACAATGCGAATAATTGAAATACATGCGAAAATAGCTCAGTTGGTAGAGCATAACCTTGCCAAGGTTAGGGTCGCGGGTTCGAGTCCCGTTTTTCGCTCTAGTGAAAAAAGTGAAACAACATAGTTTCACTTTTTTGTACAATTATGATATTGTCGGTGGACAATATATGAATATATCATAATGTGATTTTGCCCGGATGGTGAAATTGGTAGACACGCTAGTTTCAGGGACT
>Ga0208195_1004060_pt1 | contig 11896 bp, 4 predicted proteins | sample AD_UKC077_MetaG_FD_184441 | JGI IMG/M metagenome (GOLD analysis project Ga0208195, IMG submission 184441) | Active sludge microbial communities of municipal wastewater-treating anaerobic digesters from USA - AD_UKC077_MetaG (SPAdes) (version 2) | ecosystem: Engineered > Bioreactor > Anaerobic >...
CTGGCTCGACTCCAAAGTTTTTCTTATACTCATCAGCTATGATATACCCCACAGTCAACATTTGAGTGGCTTGTGGAGCAAATCTTTGCGTCAGATAGTTCATATATTGATGAAAGAAAAACATCCACATTTTCTTATTATCATGTTCACGTGGATAATATTCATGGGCATCATAAATCAGCTTTGCAGACTTTTTGATGCTTACAGCCAAAGGCAAAGTGTAAATATCATTGGCAATAATCAAGTCAAAGCTCTTATCTTTCAAGAGATGATAAGCTTGACGATTGACTGGTAAAAGCCAATAATACCACATGAATAAGTGCAACTTGAGTAAAACCGCTCCAATAATCTTATAAAAGAGAGGGTATCTGTCAATTATGCTAATCTGCTCTACGCCCTTTTCAGCTAATTGCCCGAAAGATAATAATGTTAAATTATGCTCTTTGTATTTTGCGACTTGCTTCAATACGCGCGCATCTCTCATTATATCTGAATAGACGATAATCAGTACTTTTTTTAATTGATCTTTATCATTGCTTTTACTCATTTAGCCTCCATTTTGTAAAATATCAAAGAACGGTTTTTTTGGCAAGTCTTTTTTTGCAGAGTTTGTCTATCGCGAAAAATACTTAAGCCTATTGTACAGCACACCAAAATAACTCATAAAAGATTAAAACAGAATTATAAAGTAAAAAAATCCCCCCTCTATATATAGGGCTTACAAAATGGAGTTTTTTGAAAACTATTTTCAACCAAATCGGCAGATAGCTACTACGAGCGGGTTTAGAGATGATTTTTTTACAAACAGCTATCCTTAGTTGGCTCAGATCAATTATATTTTATTTCTCAGTACTTAGCTTTCAGTATCCATAGAGTATGTAAACTTGAATTATGTATTAATCAACACTCTCGTTTAATGTATTATTTCAATAGATGAAAGCCGCTCATAAAGCCAATTTCAAGAGATAAGCACTTATTTTTCATATTTTTAAAAAATTATATTGACATTCATATAGGATTAGCTATACTTTTTTTATCATTATACAGGAGGACAAAATAATGAGCAAAACAAAACAACAAATGATACTACACTATGCTGCACTATTAGCACTTTTACTTACTTGTTCTGTTTTATGGGCTCAATTCCCTCAAGGATTTGAGAGTGGCGCTATACCTTCAACATGGACAGTTTATGACGAAGATGGAAATGGGCGAACATTTATCCCTTACAATGCTGGCTCAGCCGCACAAGAAGGCAACTGGGTTGTGCGTGAGGGGTATGACACATCGCGCCCAAATAATGACTGGCTTATAACCCCGCAAATCAATGTCACAGCCGATCACAAAGTTGTACGCTTTTGGGCGCGCGGCACAAGTGACAGCTACACAGAGGACTTCAATATCAAACTTTCAACAACTGGCAATGCAGTTGCCGATTTCACAGTTAATGTAGCAAGCCATACAGGGCTTGGTAATCAATGGTATGAATATGTTGTAGATTTAACGCAGTATATCGGGCAATCAGTGTACTTAGCAGTTCAATATGTTTCAAATAATGAATGGTATTTTCACGTCGATGGCTTTGACTGGGTACTTGGTGATGATATGGCAGCAATAAGTGTTTCAGGCACAAACACACCTACAGCCAATACCGAGTACGAATATATCGTTAATATTAAAAATAATGGTGCTAACGCACAGAGTAATTACACAGTGCAATTATTTGTAAATGATAACCTCCTTGAAACGCAAAATGGCGTTCAATTAGCGCCAGGTGCTACTCAAGACTTTACCTTTACCTGGACACCTATAACTGTAGAACCTCATACCCTTTATGGAAAAGTTGATTTGGCAACCGATCAAAACGATGACAATGATCAAACACCCCCCTTTAATGTAATTGTACAACCAGAAGGCACAACAACTGTCTATATTGGAAATCCCAATTCAACTACGGCATCATATCAATATCCTGTGAACTTTTTCTATAAGAGCTCACTCACTCAAACTATCTATCTGGCAGATGAAATTGGCATAGGCGGGGCAATTACATCCTTCAAATATTTCATGAATTCAGCTGGAAATGTGCCAAACAATAGCCCAATAAAAGTATGGATGGCAAATACGAGTTTAACTACTTTTGCCTCTGGTACATCTTGGATACCTTCAAGCGAATTTCAGCTCGTTTATGATGGTGGTGTCACTTTTCCGCAAGGACAAATTGAAGTAACAATACCACTACAATCGCCTTTTGCTTATGGTGGAGACAATCTTGTAGTTATGGTACAAAGACCATTAGATATCGAGTATTATAGTACTACAAATACCTTCATTTACACTGCAGCAAATGAAACACGAACCCTCTATTACTACACAGACTCAGCTACAGCTGATCCTGTAAGCCCTCCCTCTGGCTATACTATTGCTAATGTTCCAAATATCTCACTTACTATTTCAACCTCAGGATTGGCAACTTTACAGGGTAATGTTACCTTTAATAATGCACCTATCTCAAACGTGAAAGTGCAAGTCGATGGCACGGCGCGTTATGCTATGACAAATAATCAAGGCAATTATTCACTTCCTTATCTCACACCAGGTACAGTCAGCATTACAGCTTCAAAAACCCTCTTAAATGATGTACATATTCCTGATATTGTGCTCGTGGCAGAAGAAACCACTGTGCAAGATATCCAAATGACAATGATGAGTTTGATATCGCTCAGTGGGCAAGTAGTAGATGGAGAGACAGGCAATCCTATCGCAGGTGCTAATGTAAAAATTGCAGCATCAGAAACAAGCGAGACTACAACCGATGCCAATGGTGGCTTTGTCTTCCCAATGATCTATTCAGGGCAGACTTATGCCATTACAATCTCCAAAAATGGCTATACTGTCTATCGTAGTAATATTCAAGTAGGCACGACAAACCTTGTTTTACCTGCTATAGAGCTGGAAAGCGTACCAGATTATATTGAATTTCTGGTTGGTAATCCCGCCTCAACAGGTGGCGCTTATTACTATCCTGCAAATTTCTATTATAAATCAAGCCTCGCTCAAATGCTTTATATGGCTGATGAAATCAATGGAGACTACTGTATAGGCGAAGACGCTGCAATAATGTCATTCAAATTCTTTGCTAATCTTAATGGTGATGTACCATCAGACAAACCTTTAAAAATATGGATGGCAAATACAAGCACTCCTGGCTTATCTACATGGTTAAGCTTAGATCAATTCACGCTTGTTTGGGATGGAACAGTTGATCTGAATATGGCAGGTCTTCATGAATTAGAATTTGAATTGATGGAGCCTTTCCCCTATGAAGGCAATAATCTGGCAATAATGGTTTTAAGACCTTTAGACTCTGGTTATTACAGCTCTTCAAATGTCTTTATTAATACGCCAACGCCAAATTATGGTAATAGAACGCTTTATTATATGAGCGACACAGCAGCCCCAGACCCAAACAATCCACCTACAACATCTACTACTGCAAGCAATGTACCAAACACATGGTTTGCAATAAGTACTGCTGGATTCTCTACATTAACTGGGACAGTCACATCAAATGGTAGCCCTGTAGCAGGGGCAAAAGTAGCAGTTGATGGGACTACTCGCTCTGCAATTACCAATGCTGATGGAGAATATGCATTGGCTTATCTGATACCAGGAACTGTGAGCCTTACCACTACAAAACATGGCTATATAGATGTAAATACCCCTGGTGTTGTTTTAATCGAAGATCAAACGACCATACAAAATATCACAATCCAACAGCTTCCTACCGTTACTGTCTCTGGTCAAATCAATGCAAGCGACACGAGTGCAGGCTTAGGTGAAGCAATAATTAGACTTACTGGATATGAAGATTATGAAGCACAATCTACTGCAAGTGGCTCATTTACAATACCTGGCGTCTATGCAAGTCATACTTATAACTTACGCATTACCAGAGCAGGATATCAAGTTCATCTTGACGAAATAGAAGTAGGCACAACAAATGTCACAATACCTCCTATTACACTCAATGAGCTGGCAAACCCACCAGCAGGCGTCGTTGCTGTGCCTTATGCGGATCGTGTTGAGCTTTCCTGGAACGAACCAGGAGATGGTGTCGATATCTGGTTCTCACATACTTCACAACAGAACTATTCAAATGCTATAGGTACAGGATCTGAAGCTCAATTCATTGCGGCACACAGATATTCCACTGCACAACTACAAGCATTTGGTGTCGCAGGTGCAACTTTGGAAAAAATACAATTTATGCCTCATGAACCAACGGCTACTTATACGGTTAAGATTTATACTGGCGGTTCTGCTTACAATGCAGGCAACCTTGTTCATACTCAAGCAGTTGCAAACATAGTGACTGATCAGTGGAATGAAGTTGAATTATCCACACCTATTTCTATACCATCAGCCGAAGAGTTGTGGATTGGTATTGATGTCGATACACCGACAGGTCACCCTGCAGGCTGCGATGATGGACCTGAGCTTGATGGCTATGGCAATATGATGTATTACAGTGGAGAATGGGCAACTTTGCTTGAACTAAATGAAGCTTTAGCATACAACTGGATGATCAAAGGCTTTGCCACTGGCGCTGCTGGTCCAAGGTCATTTACTCTAAATAAAGAAGAACCATTTATCTCAAGAAATATCTCAAAAACAAGAAAGAATACTCAACCTATCAATCTATCTGCTGTAAGAATAAATAGCGAAATTATAAACACAAATAGTGGACAACGCTTTATTCAAACGAATAATACCCGCTCTGTTACAGGCTACAATGTCTGGAGAACTCCTGTATCAACAATGGCTGACGAAAATACATGGTCACAATTGGCATTGAACCTCGATACTAACTACTATGAAGACTTCTCATGGGCGCAAGTACCTACTGGAGAGTTTAAATATGTTGTCAAAGCTATTTATACGGGCGGCGTGGCATCTGTACCTGCCTTTTCTAATACTGTCTTTAAAAATATGACGTGTACAGTTAGCATCAATATAGCAACTGCTGATGGTGCTTCCCCTGCTGGTGCAATCGTGAAGCTCACCAATACAGATGGCAATCCTGAACATATCTATACACAAACATCTGCCTCTGGCACAGTGATCTTCCCACAAGTATGGCACGGCATTTATACGCTAAATATTACTAAAAATGGCTATCAAAATTATACCCAAGATAATATCATTATTGCAGGCGATACCTATGAACATCCGCTAATCACCCTACCTGTGAGCGCTATTTTCTTTGCTGAAAGCTTTGAAGGCACATTCCCTCCAACTGGCTGGACAATAGTCGACTCTGACGGAGATGGGCATAATTGGATGCAATGGGATTATACACCTCAAGATGGTGTTTACTGCGTTGCCTCAGGATCTTATGACAATAATGTAGGCGTTTTATATCCAGACAATTGGCTGATCACAAATCAAATTGCCTTTGAAGCTGGACGCACGCACACTCTGACTTTCTGGGTAGCAGCACAAGACCCTGCATACCCTGCAGATCATTATTCTGTAATGGTTTCAACCACTAATACCCAACCTGCCAGCTTTACTTCAATCTATACTGAGACAATTTCAAGTGGCAATTGGGAGCAAAGAACACTAGATTTACCATATGCAGGACAAAATGTCTATATTGCTTTCAGGCATCATAACTGCTCAGATCAGTATATCATGAAAATAGACATGGTAGAAATAGCACGTTCTCAAGATGCTGATATAAACCTTCCTATTGCACTAAAAACAGCTCTGCACGGCAACTATCCAAACCCATTCAATCCCGAAACGACCGTCTCTTTTGATTTAGCAGAAGAGAGCCGGGTGACTATAGATATTTATAATATCAAGGGACAGAAGGTTAAAACTCTGATTAATGATAATCTTAATGCGGGATCTCATAGAGTTGTCTGGAATGGTAAAGATGACGCTGAACGCAATGTTAGTAGCGGTATTTACTTCTATAATATGAAATCTGGAAAATACACTTCAACAAGAAAGATGATCTTAATCAAATGATGATCAGTGCAAGAAGTTCGCAGTAAAACCTCGCATTACTATTTTAAGTAAACGAGTAAACTCTTAAAATAATATAGCTCGCCTCCAACACGGAAGCGAGCTTTTTTATTTGCTCAATTTGATTAATAATTAAAATAGTGTTTTTGTATAGAGTTGGTGATAATATCCTTTGATATTCATCAGTTCTTCATGAGATCCAACTTCGGTGATTTCTCCATTTTGCATCACATAAATGAGGTCAGCATTTTTGACTGTTGAGAGGCGGTGAGCGATGATGAGTGTAGTTCTATTTTTGCTTAACTCGATCATTGATTCATGGATAAATGCTTCAGATTCATTGTCCAAAGAAGAAGTCGCTTCGTCAAAGATTAAGAGTGGAGGGTTCTTCAAAAACACTCTCGCAATGGCTATTCTCTGTTTTTGTCCGCCAGAAAGCTTGACGCCACGTTCACCAACAGGGGTGTCAAAGCCTTCAGGAAGGGAATTGACAAAGTCCAAGATATTGGCATTTCTGGCTGCTTCGACAACTTCTTCATCACTTGCTCCTGGTCGCCCATAGAGAATATTATCTTTAATAGTTGTGTCAAATAAGAACACATTTTGCTGCACAATGCCGATTGCTTTTCTTAAAAAACTCTGCTTTAAGTCAAGAATATCGGTATCATTGACTAATATCTGCCCAGAATCAACCTCATAAAAGCGAGGAATTAAAGCTATCAGTGTTGATTTACCAGCGCCAGATTCGCCAACAAGTGCGATTGTCTTACCTGCAGGTATCGTCATTGAAACGTTTCTTAGCACCATTGCATCTGTTTTTGGATAAGAAAAATATATATTCTTAATAGCAATATGTCCATCCCAATTCTTTAATTCGACAGCATTCTTTCTATCTTGAATCTGTGGGTCGATATCCATTACTTCTAAAAATCGCTCAAATGATGCCGCACCCTGTTGGAACTGCTCCATAAAGTTTACAAGCCTTTGAATAGGGTCAAAAATATAATTGATAAACATCAAAAAGGCAATTAAATCTGCAACATCAATTTTACCTTTAAACATCAACCAAGCACCGCCAGCAATCACCCAAAGATAGTATATATCTTGAAAAAAAGCCATGCCTGCATGGAAGTTGGACATAATTACATACATCTTTTCTTTGGCAAATTTAAAGTGATTATTGACATCTTCAAATTTCTTGATTTCTACAGATTCATTAGCAAAAGATTTAACTTCTCTAATGCCTTGCACAGAATTTTCTACACTGCTATTAATATCAGCTACGCGCTTTCTGACTCTGACAAAGCCTGCACGCATCTTGCCACCATAAAAAATACCCCAAAGTAATAAAAGAGGCATAGGAATGATGGTCAATGCCGCCAATGTTGCATTAAAAGTAAACATCATGGCAAAAGCTCCAACGATCATGACAATGGCAATCAAAAAGTCTTCTGGCGCATGATGAGCCACCTCTGCTATCATGTTTAAATCGTTAGAGATACGCGACATTAAATGCCCTGTTTTCACATTATCAAAATAAGAAAATGAGAGCTTTTGAATATGCCTAAAAAAGTCTTCACGCATATCATATTCCATACGCACACCCATAAAATGCCCCCATCTCAGGCGGATCATTGCGCTCACTGCCTTGATAAACATGATGACAAGCATGAGTGATAATGAAAAGATTATTTTACGTGCATCTTGCTCAGGCACATATGTCTTGAGTAAATTTCTGGTAATAAATGGTAAAAAAACTGTGATACCTGCACTCAATAAAGCTGCAGTCATATCGATAATAAATAGCTTTTTGTGAGGACCATAGTACTTTATAAATCGCTTTAACATATTGACTCCTTTATAAAAGATAAAATTGCAAATCTGCTTTTTTGTCAAATGTTTTCGCTCTCGTTTTTAATTAATAAATTAGCTTGCTATACAAAAGACACGTCTTTTCCATGTATGACAAGTGATCAAAACCTGATGACCTTTGCCAATAATTAAGATCATCACCTATTGCAAGATTTAACCATTAGCCATGAATCATAATGGGGCTATTATCTAATAAACCAATATAACTTATAAACAAATACCGAAAATAATGAATTATGTATAAAAAAACAACACCCTCTATATATATAGGGCTTACAAAATGGAGTTTTTTGAAAACTATTTTCACCTAAATCAGCAGATGCCTACTACGAGCGGGTTTACAGATGATTTTTTACAACGCACGACAACACACTGTAACACACTTAGGTTTAAAGCCTTTGACAAACAGTTCCATGGCACATAGTTTCTGCCAATGCATATAGCGACCGCTGACTGCCTACGGTCAGTTAAATAGAATAAATAGGTTAATTTCACGCAGTGAAATTTCCTCACCCGCAGCACAGCGAGGACCAATTCAGATATCAGTTCTTATAATCCATTGATCTTCAAGTATGTGAACCTAAATTCTGCATTAATCAGCACCCTCATATAATGATAAAAGGCTGGCATATCATACACCAGCCTCCAATACAATGTGTTTAATAAATACAGGGCTTTGTATTACATTTCTACTTCATTAAAGTCATTTTCTTAGTTGCAGTAAAGGATATTGTTGTTTGTTGACGATTGATTAATTGAGCCATCTTCTAAACCTCCCACTATGAGGACGTATTCAAGAGGTGTGTTATTCTTTTTCTCTCTTAAATACTGTCTGATTTTACCAGGAGTGTCATTTATCGGATAGAGACAAACATCATCGCCAGTATAAGAAGCCTCTATTGATTCGATTGTTTTATATGCTACTCTGTAACCTTTTTGCTTTTTCCACTCAATATATCTGCCAAATGAATCTTCTAATGAAGCTTTCCCTATGATTATTAAATCTGGTTGCTCAGAAGTGCTTATATCCAAACCTATTCTTGGTGGATAATATGCTTCAATGTCATTGTTGTTTGCTATGATATTGTTTAAAAACGCTTTGTTTTCTTCAATGTGATGCGTGTAGGAATATATGGGGTTGACATGAGCTGGTAGGCTGTTTGAATAGTTTAGTTCTATTTCTATCTCTTCATTAAAGATTAGTTGTTTTAGCCCTGGGACATATTGTATTGGATAAAAAGCTATCGTTACAACTCTGACATTACCATAAAACTCCTTATTTTATCTTTAATACTTTTCTTATCTGTTGTTGATTGTCTTGTTTTACTTTGACAAAGTAAATGCCTGATGAGACATTTTTGCCAAAGAGATCTTTGCCATCCCAGCTGATGTTTTTAGCTTCGTCAGAAGCAAGCTCTCTTATTTTTTGACCTTTGATATTGTAAACAGCTACGTTCGTTGGCTTTTGCAGTTTAGTTTTGATTTGGATATTGAGTTCATCTCTAAAAGGTATAGGGTATAGAGAAAAGATTTCAGGTGCTATGACATTATCAACAGAACTCACTTCGTCCAAGGTATAAAACCTTATCCAGCTATCGTTGATATTATTACCTCTGACATAGGTCATGAGAACATCATATTTGGTATCGCTCAAGCCTGTAATAGTCCATTTTGCATAAGAAAAATTATGAGGCAACCCAGTGATTGGATATGTTTCTTCGCTGAAGCTTATTGGATCATGACTATGCTCCCCAAGTCTTGTGTATGCTGGTGATCCAGTATAAAGGTAATCTTTTAATCCATCACCATTTATATCAATAAAAAACGTTGGTACTAACCCATAAAAATCATCGTCTGTATAAATTGTAGCATTTCTTTCTTCATCAAAAGACAGTAAGTAACGGTTATATGAGAAATGAGTAATTAAAACATTTTTGCCATTATTGTCTATGGTTTTTACATTTACCGATGATTGGTACATAGGGTTAAAGCTTACAGGCATAGTATAATCTGTGAACTCTTCTCCGAAATTTTGACCACCCCAATAGATCCTGATTGTATTGCATGGAATACTGTTCCAGTTAAAGTTTTCAATCAAATCCACATCTATCTGTACGGGTACTATGAGATCATCTATTCCATCTCCATCAAGATCTCCTGCTTTACACCAACCCCGACCTATCAGAGTGCACTCAGTATATGAGATAAATTCTGAACTTATCTCGACATCAGGATTATTGATATCAAAACCTTCCCCACCAAAATATATATAGGTTGATGGAATATAGCCATATGGTTGAGTGATTCCCATTTTTGGTTGTACGAGAAGATCATCTATCCCATCTCCATTAAAATCGCAAGGCGCATCGAGTTCAATACATAAACCTGTGTTTCGTGTCAGATCATACGGTAAGTTAGAGTCATCATAGTCAATATGTGCGCTGATATAGTTATCTGTATTAAAACAGTCAAAATTAATACAGAGATATCTGCTTATAGGAGTAACATACGCTGCTTCAGAAGAACCATCATTATTTAGATCTGATGTTAAGGTAACAGCTCTACTATTAGGGGGTTCTCTAACTATGTCATAGTTTTCTGAATAAACAAGACCATGTAGTGTGCCATCTCCATATTGAACTTTTAACCATTCCCTTGTTTGATTATTATGGGTCTCATAAGTACGATATACTAAGTCTAAATGCCCGTCATTGTTCACATCAAAAAAATTCCAAAGTAGAACTGAGTCCATTACAGCATATTCATAAAATTGAAATTCTTTCTCTTGTGAATAATTATTTGCTGATAAGGCTAAGAAAGATATAAGCATTATCAGAAATAGAATTTTTGTTTTCATAAAAAGCTCCTTTACTTTTTTTGTTATTTGCCAATTTTGTTTACTGATAGTCGACATTGTATGGAGTGGTTACAAAACAGTTTGTTTAAGCTGATTGTGTTGATATTACAACTAATAAGTAAACATGCTTTAAATAAGTCAATTCTTTGCTTTTAATAGATTAGTATACAAATTAGCAAATCAATGTTTTTGTTATAAGTAATTGCAAAAGTAAATATGCAACATTTCAAACCTCTTAATATTAATATTTAAATAATAGTGGGATTATAAAAAAGTTGTCAAGAGAAAAAAATCTTTTTTATGTATTTAGTGAAATTATCTTCCTTTTCAGTTTTCTATCAATTATACACTTATTGAGGCAGTTGCATAATAATCCAAAATAGCTTATAAAAGAATAAAGCAAAATCATAAATAAAAAACATCACCCTCTATATATATAGGGCTTACAAAATGGTGTTTTTCAAAAACTATTTTCACCCCAATCAGCAGGTGCCTACTACGAGCGGATCTACAGCGATTTTTTTCAACACACAGGAACACACTTTTCCGAACAATTTAAACAACACACTACAACGCACTGGAACACACTTTTTAATATTCAAGGCTTTAGACAAACATAAATGACATACAATCGCTACAATATCCAGGCAACTAAACTATACATTTCTTTTATTAAACAACACACTACAACGCACTGGAACACACTTTTAAGATTTATGGCTTTAGGCAAACTCAGCTGAGATAGAACTGCTACAAAGAATAATAAAAACTTTGGAAACAATTATTGTTTAAAAAAAGGATGTCTAAGTCGTGTTAGAGTATCATGGAACAGTATTGCACGTGCTTTAGAAAGTGTGTTGTAGTGTGTTGTTAAAAAAAAGGATGTCTAAGTCGTGATAGAGTGCTATGGAACAGTATTGCAAGTGTTTTAAAAAGTGTGTTGTAGTGTGTTGTTAAAAAAAGAATGTCTCAGTCGTGTTAGAGTATCATGGAACAGTATTGCACGTGCTTTAGAAAGTGTGTTGTAGTGTGTTGTTAAAAAAGAAATGTACCAGTTGTTCAAATGTATCATGGAACAGTATTGCAAGTGTTTTAAAAAGTGTGTTGTTTAAAAAAAGCCCACTCAATTAA
>Ga0208195_1004062_pt1 | contig 11890 bp, 9 predicted proteins | sample AD_UKC077_MetaG_FD_184441 | JGI IMG/M metagenome (GOLD analysis project Ga0208195, IMG submission 184441) | Active sludge microbial communities of municipal wastewater-treating anaerobic digesters from USA - AD_UKC077_MetaG (SPAdes) (version 2) | ecosystem: Engineered > Bioreactor > Anaerobic >...
GAATGATGGAGCTTTTTTTTTCTTTATTTTTAAGAAGGTCAGCACTTATTTTTTTTCACTATTAAATTTCCTTTAGAGAGCGCAGAGAATAATCTTTTTTGGGAGAATATAAACTTTATAATAAAATATTGAAACTTTTTACTTGACAAATATACTATATTGATTATATTATCCCCACATAATAATAAGGATAAAATATGAAAACTTTAAAAGTTTTAAAGCAAAGGTTAAAGGGGAAGTGTTTTGAGCAGGGGCAGATGGTTGAATCTTCCTTTGCTCACAAAGCTTGGAAATTTATTTGTGGGAAGGAAGTCTTTTATGCAAAAATATGTGAACTATAACTTAACGGTTTCCCACAGAATCTCGTTATTTTCAATTCTAATTTCACTTCATATTAGTAAAAAGACGATATTGTTTTTGCGAATTTGATTAATATGCGATAAGTGTATGTTTTTATCCATTGTGGATTTATCAAAAGACGGCGTCGTTTTTTTAACTGTATTTAAAATAATGAAAGATATAATTTAATTACTATTAAAGGAGATAAAAATTATAATGAGAAGTAAATATAAAAGTAATAAGAAAAATATGAGTAGCACAAAGAAACCAAACTCAAAAGTATCTCAGAGTAGGGATTTAGAATTCATAGTTAGCTGGTTGGATTCTAAGGCAAAACTTATTGGTGCCCAGCTTATATTACAATTAATTAATCATCCAGATGAAGAGATGGATGTCTTGGAATTAGCATCTAAACTTCCCCATCAAAATTCTCAAGGTCATAGTAAATATCCTGTGAATCAGGGCATTGGAGAACCTTTTGAGATGGCAGATTGGCAAACGGTAAATGAATGCTTAAAGGATATAGAAAGACTAAAAAAGGAAATTGTAGCTGATTTTGGTTTGGGATTTGAAGAAGAAGCCAAGAAGAAACAAGAAGTAGTGCTAAAGATAATAGCATACCTGAAAGAGATTAGATTTGGTAATAGACTTAAAATGTTTCCTAATATCAGAGATACTGAATATCAAAGGTTGTATAATGCTTACAAACGAATCCTGAAACTGGCGGAAGACGAAAATCCTGAAGTAGCAAGATATTTCCGAAATCATATCAAGACCGGAAAAATCTTCAAATGGATTTCTGAACAAGTTAAAGATGATGATATCCTGAACTAAATTTAATGTCCATTTCATACCATAGACCATTACTTTTTTTGGAACTCTAAACAGGCAGCTAAAAACTACCTGTTTTATTTCATACAGAAATATCATATATTAGGAAGTTAGTTTTAAAAATTGACAAAAAATTGTAGAATAATTTTATGATAAATAAAGAACTCAAATATTATAACTTTATTAAAGGAATAAGAATGGGAAACTCAACAAATAGTCCTGAAAAGATTTATATTCCATCAACTGATATTTATGCAATGAATAATTATAAAGATCATACAAAAACTAAACATAAGGTTTTAAGAAGATATCTTGAAAAGTGGTTTACAATTCTTAGCAAATATCATAATGTTAATTATATTGATGGTTTCAGTGGCTGTGGTGTTTATACTGATAATGGCAGTAATTTTTATCCAGGTTCTCCTATAATAGCAGCTCAAGCATGGAATAAGACTGGAAATAAAAATAATAAGTTAGCAATAATGTGCATTGAAAAAGAAGAAGATATTTTAGAAAATCTAAAAAAAGCATATTCATACTATTGTAAGAAGTTAGAATATAAAGTTAAACCAATCTTCATTAATGGAGATTTTGATAATGAGATAAATAAAATACTTGATTGTTTTGATAAGAGAAATAAAAAATTAGAACCTTCATTCTTTTTTATAGATCCATATGGTTTTAAAATTAAATATGATATTATTAAAAGAATCAGTTCCATGCCTAAAACTGAAATTTTATTAACATTTATGTATGATCCAATTAATAGATTTTTTAATAACCCTGATCTTGAAAAAACTTATAATGATTTATTCGGAAGCACTAATTGGAAAGAAATAATGGATTGTTCTGATAATGGAAAGGAAAGTAAATTGATAGATTTATATACAGACAATTTAAAAAATATTTATAACTATGTTTTACCATATAGATTTCTATATCCAGATAAAGATAGAACAATTTATTATTTAATTCATATGACAAACCATAGATTGGGGATATCCATAATGAAAAGCTGTTTTGCTGAAATAAATGAAGGCGAGGTAATTTATTTAGGAAAATCAAAAGACCAATTATCTATAATGAATATAAATAAAGTAAAAATTGAAGAAATTAAAAAGTATCTCTTAGATAATTATAATAATCAGAAAATTAATTATAATAAAATTATTGATGAGAATATAGAATCTACACTATATTTAGAAAAAGATTTTAGGAAAGCCTTAAATGAATTAAGAGATGAAGGGAAAGTAAAAGTTGAACATAATAGTAGTAAAAGATCTAATGCTATTATGGATGATGATGAAATAATTTTTAATTAAAAATTTAAGATTATGGATACAATTAAAAGGAAAAGTCTTCTTTATAAATCAAATGTAGAGTATGGTGATTTTACAATTAATCATGTTCTTGGATGTTCTCATGGATGTCAATATCCTTGCTATGCTTTTATGATGGCAAGAAGATTTGGTAGAGTAAAAAATTATGAAGAATGGATAAAACCAAAATTAGTAGAAAATTGCATTGATTTATTGAATAAGGAAATTCCAAAATTTTATACAAAAATTGAATCCGTACAATTATGTTTTACTACAGACCCTTTTATGATGGGATACCCTGAAGTAATGAAAATGAGTTTGAAAATTATAAAGTTGCTTAATGATAATGGGATTAATTGCAGAATTCTTACTAAAGGTATTTTGCCAACAGAGCTTGGAGAATTGAGTAAAAAAAATGAATACGGGATATCTATAGTTTCCTTAAACAATGAGTATAGAATAAAATATGAACCATTTTCTGCTGATTATAACTCCCGAATTAAAAGTCTAAGATATTTGCATAATTTAGGTTTTAAAACTTGGGTTAGTATAGAACCCTATCCAACACCAAATATTATTAAACAAGACATCAATTTCCTATTACATAAAATAGAATTTACTGATAAAATAATATTTGGGAGATTGAATTATAACAGCTTAGTTTCTAAATATAAAGATTATCAAGAATTTTATAATAATACTGCACAAAAAGTTATAACTTATTGTGAGAAGAATAAGAAAGAATATCATATAAAAAGTAAAACTGTAAAATAAATCGTTTTATAATAAATTAATGCATAAATGCAGTAAGGGGAAAACAATTTGCCATATTGCAGTAGAATAAAATAGATAAGTTATGAGAATCTGTGGGTTAAGAATGTACAATTTATATATAATCTAATTGAGAAGAAAAGAACTTGAAACAAAACTGACAATTAAGTTTGACAAATATAATGAACTGATATTTAGGGTAAAATAGAAAATTGAAGGAGATAAATGCTAATAAATGAGGTATAAAAGATATTCTCAAGTAGGACAGGGGAATAAATGTTTTATTTTTTCAACAATCAATTATATACAATCATTTTATAGATTAATAAGAGGCTATCATTATGACTAAGGAACAGAAATTTTTTAAGGCGCTTGAGGATATATTTATCGGTGCAAAGATTGAAGGGGATATTGATAAATCTGGATACATCAATTTAATGAAAATTAAATCCAGATATTATGAAAAGGCTGTATTTCCAGAATTAAAAAAGGATATAGATGAATCTTTAAAACATTTCCCGGAATTTAGAGAGGAACTTTTTGATAAACTTTATTCCTTTTTTAATCGTTATTTTTCAGAAAGTGGCTCAATTTATTTTAGGTATACTCCACTTCATCAGAATGTCTATGAAAAGGTGTATACCGATGATAAGGATGTTATGCTTTTTTGGAAAACTCATATGCTATATTATGTGAAAACTGATAGGATTTTCAAGAACCTGGAAGTTGGAACAGATGGATACAAATTCTTTTTTGATGTATCAAATTTAGAGTATAAAAAGGCAAATGAGAAAAGAGATATAATCTATGAGTTCAAAGAAAAAAGAAAAGATGGAGTAATTGTCTTTAATGTTTATTATTCTGAAAGAGGTAGAAAGACTCCTATAAATGACATATCAAGAGACTTAAAAATAGATGAGGGTATTTTGGATAAGGCATTTAGGATTTTTGAAAAGCAAAATGAGGTTGATTATTTCATCAACAAAAATGCCAAAGAATTTTTAAGAGAGCAATTCAATTTATGGATGTATCAGTATATTTTTACGGGTGAAAGTGTATGGACAGACAAAAGAATTAAACAGCTTCAAGTATTGCAAGATATTGCATTTAAAATTATAGATTTTATCTCTCAATTTGAAAATGAACTGGTTAAGATATGGAATAAACCAAAGTTTGTGTTAAATTCCAATTATGTTATAACTCTGGATAGAATAGCTGATAAAGATAAGGAGTTTACACTTATAGAGAAGATTTTAAATCATAAGAGTATCAATGAGCAGATAGATGAATGGAAAGAATTAGGTATGTTAGATGACAATTTTGATAAGAATGATATTTACGAATTTACTGCTTTAGGAAAACAGTTAAATAGTAAATATCAGCATCTACCAATTGATACCAAATACTTTAAAGATTTAGAGCTTCAGCTTTTAAGTCTATTTGACGATCTGGATAATTCTCTGGACGGATGGCTTATAAAGAGTGAAAATTACCAGGCATTAAATACTATATTACCTAAATTTAAAGAAAAGGTGCAAACAATCTATATTGATCCACCATTTAACACAGGAAGTGACTTTTTTTATAAAGATAAATTTCAAGATTCAACATGGTTAACAATGTTAGATAACAGATTATTATTTATTAAAGATTTTTTAATAGATAGTGGTAGTTTTTATATGCACTTAGATAGGAATGCTAATTATTATGGAAGGATCTTATTGAATAATATAAATGGTAAAGATAATTTTAAAGCTGAAATTTCCTGGGATACTTGTGGAATTACAGGTTTTAAAACCAGTCCTAATAATTGGATAAAAAATTCCGATTCAATATTATATTATAGTAAGGAAATAAATAAAAATAAATTTATTAAACCATATACATTGATTAATATCGAAAATCCTGAAAAAATAAAAGAAGAAAGAAAAAGAAAAAATTTAGGATGGTTAGATTTGTTGGAAGAGGGAGAAAATAAATATTATATTGAAAAGTGGGAAAATGGCAATTTAATAAAAAAGTATATTGTTCCAGAGAATAAAGTTGATCCAGTTGGTATGATTTGGACAGATATTTATTCATTTTTATATACACAAGTAGGAAATAATGAATCTTTTTTCTTTAACACGCAAAAACCGGAACATTTATTAAGAAGAATAATTCAATCTTCAACACATCAAAATGATATTGTGATGGATTTTTTTGCAGGATTAGGGACAACAGTAGCAGCTGCTCATAAATTAAATAGACGTTGGATTTCAGTAGAAATGGGCGATAATTTTTATAATTTTTATATAGATGATAACGAAAAAAAAATAGGGTTAATTGGAAGAATGAAAATTGTTTTGTATGGTGATCAAAAATGTAGTGTTTTTAGCCATATTAGACATCCACAACTATCTCGTAATATTAATTGGCAAGGAGGAGGTTTTTTCAAATATTATGAGCTGGAGCAATATGAAGATACTTTAAGAAAAGTGAGATATGAAGAATCTGATATATTTGAGAATATAGATAAAGATCCATACAATCAATATGTGTTTTTGCGTGATCCTAAAATGCTGGAAGCACTTGAAATTGATTATGATGATAATAAGGTTAAAGTAGATTTATCCAAACTATACCAAAATATAGATATTCCAGAGACCTTATCCAATCTTAGAGGTAAATGGATTAAGAAAATTACTTCCGATTTTGTAGAATTTGAAGATGGAGAAAGAATTAATATCAAAGACCTGGATTATAAAATAATTAAACCTTTAATCTGGTGGTAAGATATGTCAGATATATTTTTACAGAATATGATTGAAGATTTCCAATATGAAGATTTACCTTCCAGCTGGAATATGTTTGATTTAGTTAGTTTTTCTAAGACTAAAAAGCTCTGGGATTATCAACAGAATGCCTTAAAAAATGCTATAAAAGTTTTATGGGAGTATTATGAAGATTTTAAGAATTATGAAGAAGGAGAAAATAGAGAAGTAAATCAAACCCGAAAAAGTGAGTTGTATAACTGGTACAAAAAAAATGGATTAACAGAAAAGTTAGACATTAATCTGGATAAAAGAAATAAGACAATTTATAACCTTCTTAGCAATTATTACACCTCAAATAATAATAAGATATCCTATGAACATTTTATAAACCGTATGTCTTTCTGGATGGCAACAGGAAGCGGGAAAAGTCTTGTCATCGTAAAACTTATTGAAATCATATTAACATTGATTGAAAGAAAAGAAATCCCTCCTTATGATATTCTAATCTTGACACATAGAGATGATTTAATAGAGCAATTTAAGAAATATGTGAACGAATTTAATGATGCACATAGCAACATCTATCTCAATCTAAAAGAATTAAAAGAATATCCAGAAGTTAAGAGACAAGAGACAATACTTGAATTTAATATTTTTTATTATAGATCTGATAATCTAAGCGATGAACAAAAGGAAAAAATCATTGATTTTAAGAATTATGAAAACAATGGTCAATGGTATATAATTTTGGATGAAGCTCATAAAGGAGATAAAGAGGATTCTAAAAGGCAGAATATTTATTCAATATTATCCAGAAACGGTTTTCTTTTTAATTTTTCAGCTACTTTTATTGACCCCAAAGATATAGTTACCTGTGCTTTTGAATACAATCTCAGTACTTATATAAATGCTGGTTATGGAAAGCATATCAGTATATTACATCAAGAAATCAGAGCATTTAAAGATGAAGAAGATTATAGTGGTGAAGAAAAGCAAAAAATTGTATTAAAATCGTTGATTCTTTTAACCTATACTAAAAAAGTTTATAAAGAGATTAAAAAAATTCAGTCAGCATTATATCATAATCCCTTACTTTTAACCCTGGTTAATTCAGTTAATATTAAAGATGCAGATTTAAAGTTATTTTTTAGAGAAATTGAAAAAATAGGAAGGAATGAGATTGAAGCAGAAATTTTCAATAACTCAATAGATGAGCTCTGGGAAGAGTTAAAACAAGAGCCAGAATTTATATTTGAAGAAAAGCAAAAATTAAAAATTGATGAGAGTGAATTTAAAAGCATAACAGAGAAAGACATCTTGAATTATGTTTATAATGCAGATAAGGGGGGAGACATTGAAGTCTTGCGCAGACAATCAAATACCAAAGAACTCGCTTTTAAATTAAAGAGTAGCGATTCACCTTTTGCTTTGATCAAGATAGGTGATATTTCTGGATGGCTAAAAGAATTAGCTGGTTATGAAATTCAAGAAAGATTTGAAGATGAAAGTTTTTTTGAAAATTTGAATAAAGACAATTCCGAGATAAATATCTTAATGGGTTCTCGTGGTTTCTATGAAGGCTGGGATTCTAATAGACCTAATGTTGTAAACTTTATCAATATAGGCATGGGAATTGTAGCTAAAAAGTTTATTCTACAATCTGTAGGTAGAGGCGTTAGAATAGAACCCATAAAGGATAAAAGGAAGAGGTTATTACAACTCTATAATGCAAAAGAAATAGATGAAGATTTATTCCAGAAAATCAGGGATAAAGTTTTACCTATAGAAACTCTTTTCATTTTTGGTACTAATAGAAATGCTTTAATTACTGTTATTGAAGAATTGAAAAGTGAGAATAAAAAGGAGAACGAAAAACAGATTTCTCTTTTTGAAAATATAGAAGCTCATAATCGTAAATTACTTATTCCTATGTATAAAAAACAGGATAAAAGTTTAGAACACTATAGTTATAAAAAGGTAAAATTTGAAATTTCTGACCCAGATTTAGAGCTGATGAAAAAATTAAATAGATATATAGATGATGATAAAGTTTTGTTAATGCAATACAATACCACTCCTTATAAAATAAGGTTTTTTAGAGATTATATAAATAAACCGGAGGAAGAAAACATATTTAAAAGAGGAACCAGAAATATAAATAATATTGATTTGATTATGCAAAAGTTCTTTGATTATCTTGATATTATTCCTGAAGAATGCGAAGGGCTGAAAGAGGTTGAAAATGAAATTATTCACTATAAGAATATAAAAGTTTATCTGGAAGATATTAACGAGTTACAAAGAAAAATAAATAGTTTTGCTAATATAACAGATCCAACTTTAATTGACGAATATGTCACGAAAAAGTTTGAAAATAAGGAGATTACTATAGACCAATTTAAAGCAGGGATAAAAGAATCTGTTAGAATAGAAAAACTAAAGAAGGATGGGGATTCTTTTAAGGATCTAATAATTAAATATATAATAAATCATTACTATTTTCCGGTGATTTTAACGAGTAATAGTAGAATAGATTATATAAAACATATTATTAAAACTCCAAGTGAAGTGAATTTTATTAATGACCTGGAAGAATATCTTAAAAATCAAGATAATAAGTTTAAAGATTTTGATTGGTGGATGTTTAGTAAATTAGATGAAACGCAGGATAATGTATTTATTCCCTATTACAACCCTAATATCAATAATATCAGTTATTTTTATCCAGATTTTATATTCTGGCTGCAAAAGAATGATAATTATTATATAGTATTTGTTGATCCCAAAGGAACAGAATATACCACTGCCTATAGAAAAATTGATGGATATAAAGCATTATTTGAAGAAAATGAGAAAGAAAGGATTTTCAATTACAATGGATTGAATGTCACAATTAAATTGTTATTAAGAACGGATGAAGTAAACAAAGCTGAAGAATTATATAAACAATACTGGTTTGATAAGATTGAAAATATATTTAAATCAATGAATAATATTTAAGTCTTTTAAATTTTAACATATTGCTTTATGTCAGATATGATTAATAAAATCTATAGTCACTAATTCATTTTGTGTGTAAATAGTATATTTGACTATAGAAATATAAAATTAAGAATCAATAAATTTAGTGTAATTTTTTGGGTTAGCAGAGTAATTATATTATAGAGGAAAAAAATATTTATGATTTTTTAATATTTCTGTTATAATATACTTATATAACATAGTTCTAATTTATAATAAATTAAATAAAAGGAGATGACATGATGTACCAATTAATAATAATAATAATTAATAAATTAGCTATATAGTGGTTAAAAAATCAGTGTAGGCTTTATTTAAATATAGAAATACCATTTTTAGTATAGTTAGTCATTGACTTGATTTTTGATGTCCTCCGAGAACTTGTTTATTAATAGAGAGATTAGAAGTGATTGGTTTTGAATATAAATCAGATATTTTGATTTTAATGGTAGGGATATAATATGAATACTAGTGAAGAAAAAATAAAAGAATTGATGATTGATTTTACACAGCCAATTCCAGTCTTGGAAAATGCATTCAATCAGATTATCACAAATTCCGAAAATTTTGTTATCATAGAAGAAGATGAATTTGAGCCGTATGAGGTTTTATATTTATTTAAACATATTCTTGGTATGGAGGTTGATTTTAAACCATTCGAAAAAATTGCATTTATTCTTTATTTTTTATATAAAGACATAGAGATGGCTTTTGTGTTACAAAAATTTAGTTTTAATTTATATATGAAAAAAATCATAAATTATGAAAGTATCTATAGTGAATTAAGAACAAAAATATGTGAAGCTATAAAACTATCCCATGAGCTATTTAAAGAAGAAGCTAAAAATAGTATAAACGAGAGTAATATTATGTTTCCAAACTACTATTTAAGGTTTAAGAGAGCTTTTGAATGTTTAGAAGAACAAATAGAATATAATCTTACAAACAAAAATGATTGGCCTAAAAGTGACCATAGAGCAGATTGCTTTATAAATTCTTATGCTATTTATCTTGTTAGTTATATTGAACATATAACAATTTTATTATATCCCTTTTCTGATTTCTACGATCCTCATAATGATATAAGGAAATTTGTTGTTAATATGAAAATAATTAAAAAAATAGAAAATATTTTTCCTAACATATTATCTGAAAACACGCAGATAAAAGATAAAATTAATAAATTAATGAATTATATTAGAAATCCAATAGCTCATGGATTTCTAACAAAAAATTACTTTGGAGATGTATTAATATCAGATATTAGATATGTCCCAATGTCATATAGTAATTATAAATTAAGCATACAAAATTATCTATACATCCCTTTTAATCTTGAGTATCAATACGCTGAAATAAAAGAAATTAAAGATATTTTTGATAGTATTACAGAACAGTATTATCCTAATGGGATTGAAATTATAAAATCTGGTTTAGATATTTATTGTGATACCAAATCCAGAAATGAGTACTTATTAATAACAAAGGATAGAGAAAAAACGGAAGAATTTATAAAAAGAAAAAGTGAGGAAGTTGATCATTTAATAAATATGGATTGGTGATTGTTATATGAGTAATATCGCAAAAGCTGATAATCAAGAAATAGATAGACAACAATATATTCAAAAAATATTAGATTCAACCTCCTCAAAGAAAATTATTGTGGCTGTTCCTGGAACAGGTAAAACAAGTATGTTTGAATGTATATTAAAGAAATCCGGTTCACAAAATAATTTAGTACTTACTTTTATTAATTGCTTTTGAATGACTTGAATCTTAGATTAGGAACTTATGCAAAAGTTAGTACTTTACATAAATTTTGTAATGAGGTATTTCATAAGCTTTTTCCTAATTGGCATATGGTAAGTGAACTTGTCAATATTATAAGTGAGGATACAGGAGTAAAAAAGGATACTTTTGATGACTTATTCCATAAGTTGGAAGAAAATGATCCTCAATTTAAGAAATACTTGAAGAGAGCTTTATATTATAAAGCAATAAGTTTTAATGATTTAATTTACAGAGTCTTAAAAAAAGCTATTGTTGAACCAAATATATTTTCAAATTATGATAATATATTGATAGATGAATTTCAGGATTTTAGCGCTTTGGAAGTTGAAATTATTAAGCAATTGGAATCCCATGGAAATATATTAATAGTTGGAGATGATGATCAAGCTATATATGATAAAAAATTTGATTTAGGGAAAACACTTAGGAACTTTTTTAAATAACTAATAAAATCTGCGTAATCTGCGCTATCTGCGTGCTTTTATTTTAATCACTATCCTAATATAAATAAACTTTTATCTGTGCTATCTGTGTAATCTGTGAGAGAAATCCCATTGCGGTAAGAGATTTTCATCTTGGCTTTTTATGATATGGTGATAGGGGAATTTTAGGGAGTTGAAGGGGAGCTTATGTCCACTTTCGGACATGAGCTGGACATGAGCTGGACATGAGTTGGACATAAGCTAGACATCAGGTGCAAAGAGATAAGAATGACAGTTATTTTCGTTTAATATTATGGTATCTAACGATAAATCAGATAGTTACGGGTTATTTTACGGAATGAAGCAGGATGATTTTTTTTGATGAATCAATTTTTATGAGAGATTCTATGATGGTGATTAAATCTTATCTCTGGAAAGAATGAGAATTATTTCCGCTAAAATAGAAACGGCAATTTCGTAGGGAGTTTTTGAGCCAATAGGTAGTCCTATGGGAGAGTGAACTTTTTGGATTTCCTCTTCTGAATAACCTTTAGCTTTGAGTATCTGGAAAGTTTTCTCTGCTTTGCGTTTACTTCCAATCATACCTAAATAACGAAAAGGCTTATCTAAACATTGTTCC
>Ga0208195_1004064_pt1 | contig 11884 bp, 14 predicted proteins | sample AD_UKC077_MetaG_FD_184441 | JGI IMG/M metagenome (GOLD analysis project Ga0208195, IMG submission 184441) | Active sludge microbial communities of municipal wastewater-treating anaerobic digesters from USA - AD_UKC077_MetaG (SPAdes) (version 2) | ecosystem: Engineered > Bioreactor > Anaerobic >...
AGGTAATGGAGCACAGGATTCTGAAGGAAGTGCCAAGGTCACTGGTGGGCCTCCCGGACTTCAAATCCGGTGTGGGGCGCTAGAACCGTCCCAGGTGGGTTCGATTCCCATGCACTTCCGCCAATTTATTAGCAAAACTCGATTTTTATCGAATAAAATTCTTTAACCTGGCTTTAACCTTTTTTAACCTTTCGATTTTAGCATCTCACACTTTATCTAAATTCCTACATGAAATTAATTCATGTTTTTTATTGACAAATCATAAAATAAGAACAAAGGTTTACCAAGTTTTCAACACCATATTTATTTAAACAATGTCATAACGCTATCTAGGAGGCATCATGAAACAAAAACGGTTTGTCTGTTTTGTCGCGTCTTTTCTTTTGTGTATGATCCTGATCGGATGCGCCCCGTCGGCAAGTACGATTGTTAGTCTTAGCAGGGAACGATATAGTCCAAACATAAATCATGAAAATTACACAAACTACAAGGACAAAGTCATTCTCCTAGCTTCCATTGTCGATAAATCAGGCACACCGAATCTGGCGTATTACAGTCCGGACAGGACAGTTGGATATCAGTTGTTTTACACTTCGTCGTCAACCATCAATCAACCCGTAGTTTCTTTCTTCTGGTATGCTCTGCAGAAGGGTTTTGAACGGGCAGGGATTGTTATTACACCGGGTGATCCAATATACGATGCTGAGATGACCATCATATTACGTTCAGTATCTGACAGAGAGATCGATTTCGATGTTCTTTGCACAAAGATGGGCAAACGTCTATACAAGCACACTTATTCTGTAAAATCTCATGGTGCGCCGACCAATGACGTGGCTGTTTTGGAAAAACGCGCCTATGAAATGATTGATGCAATGGTAAAAACAATATTGGACGATCCCGATTTCAAGAAAATTCTTTCTTAGTCTATAAGTGGTTTTGGTGATTAGGACAGGAGGAAGGGATTTATGAAATTGAAAATGCTGTGAGTATCTGCATCACATACGTCACTGTGAAGTTTTCCAAGACAAAATATCTTGTCAAGGGATGTTTTTATGAATAATAAGTGCCTAGCAATCTTGTGCATCATTTTCATTATTCCATCACTGGCTTCTTGCACGTTTCATCTAACAAAAGACGTAGCCGACGAACTAAAACCGGAAGAATTACAAGCTATATATAAGACGAAGCCTAAGAGAATGAGGACACTATCAAAATGTCCAATGCCTCCTTCAGTGAATATTATTAATAAACAAGCAACGGATGAAGATTATTTGATGTGGGATAGAGGCGTGACCAAGTGGTATATAAATCCGAAACAATTAACAAATTATATTGTGGATTACATGAAAAATGCTTTTGAGAAATGCAATGTCATTGTAGATGCTAATTCTGCAAAAACCCTTCAGGTCTCCATGTATGGAGCTAGCTTTACTCAAGGTGTTTGGGCTCAAGGTGCTGATGTTAGGCTGAAGGTTGAAATTCCAGACATGTTATATACGGAAATTTATGAAGCAAATGATAATTCCCCAAAATCATCAATGCGCGCGATGGCATATGCCATACATCAAATAACATGGGATATTGTCAATGATCCTTTCATTCAAGATTATATCTTGTGCAGAGGTGAATACTTACAGACTGAAGAAAGCAAGAAAATTCAAGAGGAACGTATAAGAATTGCAGAGAAAACACAAATGAAGCTAAAATCTCATTATGTTGGTTGCTATAAAGATAAGCAAGATACACCTGCATCGTTTGGGGTAAGTCTTACCGGGCGAGATATTAATGGGTTCACGACACATAGTAACAGACTGACCAATGAGTTGTGTATCTCCATGTGTAAGGAGAAAGGATTTAAATATGCTGGAACTCAGTTTAGCACCCATTGTTTTTGCGGCAACCAGTATGGCAGCTATGGAGAAGCAAATAATTGCAACATGAATTGTTCTGGCAATATAGACCAGATATGTGGCGGTTCTTGGGCAAATAGTGTTTATCAATCTGAATGAACCGGATGTTCAACATTCGATCTTTCGTGTTCCTCGTCAGAATTTGAATAAAGGATGACTACAATGCCAACAATATCTACTCTTTCTGGTAGGGCTAAGTTTGAATACACACTAGATGGTCAGGGCGGCTTTTTCATTGAATATACAGGCCGCCCACATATCTCAAGAGAATTTATATTAAAAATTCAAAGTACATTTAAAAATAAAACCGTGCCTGGTGGTTTTAATGTAACGGATCCAATACTTGGTGGCTTTGGTGAATGGATTAAAAATAATTCACGTTACACCCCAAGACACGGTTCCCATATTGCAGCAGTACTTAAAGATTTAGGTATTATCAAGAGATCGTATGATCAAAAGCCAATAATGCTAGAATTTTAAAGGGGCTCTGTTCATTGACAGAAACCCTTATACCATAATTGAGTTAACCCTATTTCACCGCCTCTTTAAACGCCCTTGCTGGCTTAAATTTTGGCAGAACCCTAGCCGGTATCCTGATTGCTTCCCCCGTTTTAGGATTTCTGCCTTTTCGTGCTTTTCGTTTGACAATACTGAAAGTTCCAAAACCTGAAAGAAAAACCTCCTCTCTTTTCTTTAATGTCTTTTTTATCAAATTCAACATAATCTCCACCGCCATTACCGATTCCTTTTTCGTACTGGTAAACTTTGCCAACTCATTGACCAAGTCTGCTTTTTTCATAAATCACCTCCAAGGTTGTTATTTTACTTCGTCCAAAGGCGTGGTCTGCCAGCCTTCCATCAATCTTCGTTTCTCATCAAGCTGTATTGCTGCATACTTTTTAACGCTCTCTCTACGTGCATGGTCAGTCAGCATCTGAACCTGATCTATGGAATAGTGTTTTTCGTTAATATACTGGCTACAAGAGCTGTGTTTTAAGCCAGAGTACATGTCAATATCCTCCCCAGCCTTTGCACATGCCTTATGCCAAATGTCCTCCATGCAAGCCAAAGAATAATGCTTCCCTGCAAGTTTTCCATGAGGATGAACAAAGAAGTATGGACTATTGATATGCACAGGCATCCTTTGCATGATCTTTTTGAATTCACTGTGACACGGAATCACATGGATTTTCTTTGTCTTCGTATACTGGACGAGTTCTTTTGCAGAAAAAGTCCTTCTAATGATAAAAGCATTCTGTTCCTTGTCATAATCGCATTTATGCAATGCCATTGATTCCGACGGTCTCCTTAGATGATATTTCAACCACCAGAATATTGGCTGATGCATTTCAGGTATAGCTCTTATTACTTTAATCTGACGTTCCTCTGGTAACCACCTGATAATCGGGTCAACAATGTTATATTTTCTTTCCTCTGGGAAAAGTGGCATTACCGGAATCCTGTTGGACTTGAACGCGTGAACCAGACAACGTCTCAGGCAGTAGATGACATTTTTCTTACCCTTGCCTGTCCTGTTTATATCGTTTAAAAGCCTGCACAGCACGTCATATTGCAATTCGTGTATTTGATATGGGTTCTTTTCAAACCACGGTTTAAGGTGATTCTTAATTGAATTTTCATAATCCTTATGCGTGGCCGGACTCAATGACCCTCCATCTTCTTCAAGCCATTTCCATAAATACGGGATAATATCTGAAGGTGTTTCACCTTTCCATTTTTCAATTCTGAAAGTTCCATTCTCAACATCGGCTCTCATCAACGATAAAAGCCGTTCAGCCATCTGCCTGCCGGTCATGCCGGCAATTTCACCATCACGACACAGGAAGCCCCTGTACCTGCTGACCGTCTGAATTTTTCCATTATCAGGCCATGCCACATAATAGTATTTATACTTACTATGCTGTTGAATGGAACCCTTCATACAAAAGCCACCTTTAATAAAATTGGGCCTCACTGTTTTATATAAAAATAACAACATAATTCCTCCTTTCTTGATAAAAAAAGAGGGGTGTAAAAACACCCCTCTAAGAAATTATTAATTAATAACTGTATGCCTATATGAATAGTTATTAATTAATTCTTATTCTTCTATTACTTCTACGTCGTCACCTATTTCAACTTCTTCAGCCTCTGAAGCATCTTTGATTTGTTCTTCATCATCTCCTAAAACAGCATCTATTCTTTTTATTCTTTCCTCCTCTTTAGCTTTTGTCACTACCTGTGAGACCCAACTAGCACTAACACCAAGTGTTTTCGCAATATCCTTCTGCTTCATGCCTTCCTTAAGACTCTTAATAATCTGAGCTTCTGTATTTTGTTCTTCATCTGCAATTACTTTCCAATCTAAAACCATTCCCTCTTCCTGAAGTTTTAAAGTAAAGGATTTTATATTCTCCCCATGGAGTCGCCTGCTTTTTGTAAATTCAACAACAAATTTTGTGCCATCTTCCTTACGATACCCTTCCGGACGCTTTAACCTAATTGAGAAATTTATGTTATCTTCGATAGCACTTGTTCCACGCTGATCCCCGCCTTTACCTTCGTGATGAAGAAATATTACAGCAACCCCTTTCGACCTAAGTTCCAACAACCATCCATTTATTTCATCCCAGTCCCTTTTCTTATTCTCGTCGCGTCCAGGCGTTAGGCTTGACAAGTTATCAAGAATAACTAACCCAATATCTGGATGAGATTTAAGATACTCTGAAATACTGCTTCTCCAAGATGGATTGTTTAAGTTTGGTGATCTCTTGTCATTACTTCGCATTTCATCAGAAGACAGCAAATAAAATGGAACCTGCTCAGCCTTACGGCCTATCTTTAATTTTAATATTCTGTCTTGCATTTCATCTTCCGATATTTCCCCATCGATGTACAAAGTCGCCGTTAGTGTGCCCGTTTCCCAATTGTTGATTCGCAATTGTCTTGTCGCCATAAAGCCAAGCGATAAAGCAACCCAAGTCTTCCCAACTCCTCTCGCTGCTGAAATCATTATTAACTCTCCCTTTTTTAGCAGAGGGTTAATAATATATGGCCTAATGGGCAGTGTCTTGTGCATAAAGGCAGGGAGGTGCATGACGGATGATTCAATGACAGAAGTGTAATCTTGTATTGTCTCTGAGTATTCTTCTCTTTGAGAGTGGCGACTATAAATATCTTCAATCTGATAGATCAATTCTTTTTCATCCTCTGGTTCCGGATTATTCTGATTCCAATGTAATAGTAGTTTTTTTGTTTCGTCTTTACTTGTTCCAATACGTTTGCACAGACTTGCTAAACGGATTAATGCGTCATGTCGGTTCCCTTTCTCCACCCCGTAGAGTAAGTCGACATAGCTCTCATTATTTTTATCCGTTGCTGCTGATTGGGTTTGAGTTGGGGGCGAAGGTAAGTGTAGGAAGTTGAAGTCTTCAATGCGATAGACCTTATCCGTAGTGTATGACTCTATTGTAACAAGTGGAGCAGGATGATATTTTTGATTGTAAGTTCCCGGCAATCTCATCACATGAGCCGCATCAGCAGTTTTTTTGTCTCCTTCAAAATGTCTGGCTAGATTTTTATTCACTTCCTCGATCTTCCGAATGTCTTCAGGCTCAGCAGGGTTTTCCAGAAGCCAATACAAATGCAATCCTTTGCCAGAATGCACGATCATCGAAGGCTTCAATGAAAACTCCTTAATGTGCTCTCTGGCTTTGACCTCCTCCGTGAATTTAAAGTCAATATCCAGCCACACTGCTGGAATTTGAAAAAGGTTGTTTCTTCCACCTCCCTCATATTTGTTCTTTCTTGTGGCCACTCCTATAAAAACATTTTCGTCGTTAGGAAACATTGGAAGGGTTTGGTCATCAAGTGATATCCATTCCGAGTGCCAAAAACCTTGGGACACTGGTCGACGAATTTCGATGAAGCCATGCTCACATCGGTCAAACAATGTGTTTAAGTAATCCTCCATGTGCTTATCAGACGATCCACTTGGCGGAACATTCATACAATAAAGAATCTGTGCTGACATATATTACCTCCTTAAATATTTTTAAGTTCATAAATTGTATCCAAGTTAATATTCGTAGTGCAGCGATCATAAAGCCACATGACAATTCCAGACAGCTTTCCCTTGATTTTTACGATATTAAATTATCAAAGAGCTACGCTTAACTACCACCGGTGGTTGGTTCCGGTGAGCGTACGTTCATGCTGCTAGCTAGTCAGCACATTGCTCATGAAGCGTAACGACGGCTTCATGCCCCAAAAAAGACAAAAAAAAGCCAGAGAAAAACAACTCCCTGACCAAATGAAACTCATATGCACAATGTAAATACAAAAAAGCCGGTATTGAGTTATATGCGTTCTGAGCCGACCTCAGAAGTCATATAACCAACATCAAAGACGTTTCGCGACTTCACTGAAAAAGATTATACTACATCAAGTTTGATACCTAGCAATTACTATTTTTTAAAAACATAAAATTTTTTCATGACAGCACATTCAGACGCTTTACTGATATTATTAATAAACATATTTATTCATTATTAATTAATTTATGAAATTGAAATCTAATAATAATTAATTAATAACTGTTTCTATAGGGAGATACCAGTTAATTAATAATTGAGATATATATTTTAAGGATTAATTATCACTTTAAGAATATCTTTATATTCTTTATATCTCTGAGTTTCTCATGTCTGACTTTGATAATGCGATGTGGCGTCGATTAGACGCTTCTCATCGTTTTATATGAATAGTTTTTAATTAATAACTGCCCGTCTAGGTAAAGGCAATTAATTAATTCTATCTCTGGTAAGAGATTTGTACATTTCCTTTTTTTTGCAAGTAATGTCAGTAACTCAAGTATGAATAAATTGTAAGTTTGATGGATTTGGTGAAGATTAATCCTGATAACTGAAATTCGCTTTTGATTGGTTTTCACCAAGGTAAAAATATAGCGACAATCACAACTTTTACAACCCCAACTTAGGTAACGGGATCATGAACATTCAGTTTTTAAAGAACGATGAAATCTGTGGAGCAAGTAATTGCAACTGATTTAGCGATGGAATCAAATCAGCCCAAATTTCATTTACTCTTTGAAAATATTCTATCACGTGTTTTTGCGTTATTTAAAATTATTTTTCAAAAAGTAAAAAATAATTATTATGGCGTTCAATTACGCTTTGAAAACATTATACCATATAGGATGGTTCCTATGGTCAAGTACTTTTTTAAAATATTTTTTCGCTCTTTTGCAAAAGTAGTATCCATCGGCATTTGAGGGATTATTTAGTCAGAGGGTTTGCTCATATTAAAAATTCATTAAGTGCCGTACCTCTAAGGGGCAACCAGTTAATGAATTATTACCTTCTGTGATTGCGATCGTACGACGATGGTACCTGTCATGTGAAAATTGTCGTAGGCAGTATAAAATATAAGCCACGCTATCCCCTATCAAGTATAAAATGAGCTGTCATGGATTTGGAAGGCTCAATTCACAATACGCCCTCCTACCACCGTCACTCATCGAGGTACAGTCGTCATATTAGCCGTTTATTATTTTGTGATTAAAAAGATAAAAAGCTTTTATACAGGAAATAAAAAAGGAAAATATTTTACTGTCATTTTTCAGATATGTAATTTTTGATTGGCGGTGGTACGTCACCGTGAGTTTTCCCTAGGTTATGAACTTTAATTCTTACATAAGACTTAATATTCATTCATCGCATGCAAACCGCATCATTTCAACGCGTCATCGTCTTTATCGTCATAAATCAAAACCTCGCTTGATTTTGAATATTAAATAACTGACCTGCCTCCTACAGAAGTTAAAATTCAACGCGAAGGAGGATATGCAGTTTATGAAAAAGGGAGAAAACTATAACAAGCCAAAGCAGGGATCAAAGATTGCGGTTGACCCGATCAGGAGGATGAAGGACATACAGGCTATATCAAAATTGCTGTCTGATAATCCTAGAAATCATCTTCTGTTTGTAATGGGTACAAACAATGGACTCCGGACTGGTGACTTGTTAAAATTGAAAATCGGTGATGTAAAGGGCATGAAGATTGGTGATACGTTAGTGATTAAAGAAGGCAAAACAGGCAAGCGCAATATTCTGGTTATGAATAAAAGTATTCACAAGTCATTGCAGATTTATCTTGAAGCGTTGAAGCCAATGGATCAGGATGCTTTATTCGCAAGTCGCAAGGGTAAGCGTTCAATCACGGTTCAATGTGTCAACAACATGGTCAAGCAATGGACACGAACAATTAATTTGAAAGGCAACTATGGTGCTCATTCATTGCGTAAGACGTGGGGATACGTTCAAAGGACGGTTTATGGCGTTGGCTTTGAAATACTCTGTAAGCGTTTCAATCATTCAAGTCCGGCTATCACGATGCGATACTTAGGCATTGAAGATAAAGAGGTTCAGAATATATTAATGAATGAGGTGGGATAAGGTCAGATCAATCAAGGACAATTTTTGCAATTTCAGTTATTTTCTTTATCTGCTTAGCTCGCTTGTTTCTAAGCAGTTTCCATAATTCCAAAGATTCAGAAGGGTTTTCAGACAAATCCGTTATTTCATCGTTACCGTCAAAATTAAACAATTCTGATGTTTGTACCTTTAGGGCTTTGGCTATTTTTTCTATTGATTCTAGAGACGGTGCACGCTCTCCTCGTTCTATCCTGCTTATCGAGTCAACGCTGAGATTTGTGGTTTCTGCTAGCTTGGCTTGCGTCATTCCTGCAGCGTTTCGCAATTGATAAAGATGCACACCAAATTTCTTTTTGATGCTTGCCATGTTTATGCCCTTTCAAAATTAAAATATACCAAGCAAAACATGCAGGAAAGTGACACACAGTCATATAAAAACATTTGTTGACTTTTAGTCTTAGTTTGATGATAATTTAAGAAGGAACTTCACGAAGGCTTGATCTTTAAAACGCCACATCAAAAAATAATGCAAGGATTGAGAAGATAGTGAAGAAAAAAATTATAATCCTAACTGCATTTATATTTCTCCTTACATCCTGTGCTCCACGATATGTAATAAAATATGATGTCCCTAAATCGCAAAATAACCAAACCAAAATTGCGAAGTATAAGTTGGGAGTTCTATTATTTAATGATGAAAGACCAAAGAGTGAGACCAAAAGATCTGCAGAAAATAGGTTTCCAGACGATAGATTTGAAAAAAGCATTCCAGAGAATTTACAAAACCTTATAGTTCAGCATTTTCAGGCAAGACTAGGTAACGAGAACAATGTCGTGGCATTGAAGTATCGTTCAAATGAGATTAGTGAAGAACTCCTGAATGAATTTAATCGCAATGGCATTAATCTCGTGTTGGCTGGAAATATTCAGCACTACACAGTTACAATGAAAGATGATTTTTTTGCTTTAAGAATGGTGGTTGCATGTATATTGGGTTTCACTTTTGTTGGGATGGTCTTTTTCCCGTTTATATTTATTGGTAATGTACAAGATACGGTATCCATTGATTTTGAAAAAGTAACATTATTTGATGTTAACGAATCTAAGATTTTGTATCAAAGTGAGTATAAAAATGAAGTTCAAAAAGACGTTCCTCTATTAGGTTCGACCGACGAGGTTATTGAATTTTTTGCGGAGAACACAAAAGTTGTAATTGAAAAGATGTATAATGAGCTTGAAAAGTCTGCTGAACACGACTTCCCGGAGCAAATGAGTGCGGAGAAAACGAAAAAGATAATAAAAATTAAATACAATTGAAGCACCATTAAACCTTGTGAGGTGATGTATGGTGGCGATGATTATAGAATGACCCCGTGTTTCGACAAAGAGTGCGGGGTTTTTTGTTTATAAATATAAAAATTATTATGTGAGGTGGATATGAAAAGATTAATTATATGTTTAGTAGTAATATTCTCGATTATTTGCCTTTTAATTAGTTGTGCTCCGATACTCACTCCCGGTCAAGAACGTATTAAAAGAGTCATAGATGATTATGAACAAGTTAAACTTAAAAGCACTTATTCCGCTGAAGAAAAAGTACAAGTTGCTCAGCAACTACTAGATATTGTTTTAGAATATGAAGATATTCTTTATAGGAGGCAAGCTATTAGTTATTCTGCTGAAGATGCAATCCGTGGATTAAAAAGTGATACGACACATGAAGCTGCATCATTGTTATTTGCAGCTGGTGAACAATATAAAAATGAGGGTCAAATTGAAAAAAGCAAACAAGTTTATAAAATGATAATCAGTACCTTTATAGGTACTGCTTATGGCGCATATAGAGAACGAGCTCGGATGGAAATAGATGACTTGAGGTCGCAATAATTAAAGTTTTTTTTAAATCTTGCAGAAGAAAGTGCGGTTTTACAAAGGCTTTGAAGTAGGAAGTGAGTTTTTAAATAATTAATATTGCTCTTATGATGCCCATTTCATTTGAAAGCAGAAAGGTTCGCATATTATGAAAGCTAACGGATTAAATGAGGGCTGTATGCGGTCGCGAGTTCTGTTGTTGTGTTTTATTCTTTTCTTTTCTTTTATAGTTACTGCAAGAGCGGATGCAGATACTGACTTCCGAAAGAGTAGTTGGGGCATGTCACCGAAGCAAGTGAAGGCGACAGAGAAAAAGAAACCGTTTTATGAAGACAAACTGGATGCAAATCGAACGATCATAACTTACAAAGAAAGAATTGTAGGACTTAGTGCATATGTTGTTTATATATTTACATATGGAAAGTTGACAAGAACAAAATATCAAATCTTTGAAAATCACACAAACAAAACGGAATACCTCTCGGACTATTATAGCTTGTTGGAGGTATTGCGTGCAAAGTACCGCTCGCCTAACAGAGAAGACACATTTTGGAAGAATGATCTGTATAAGGATGATCCGAAAGATTGGGGTATGGCTGTGGCGGTGGGTCATTTATCTATGTTTGCAAGTTGGGAGACGGAAAGGACGAATATCACCCTTGCACTGTTTGGTGACAACTTTAAAATTGATTTGGGTATTGAATATACGAGCAAAGAGTATGGAAACTTGGAAAAAAAGGCTCAAACGGCTGAAGAGGAAATGAAATTTTAAAAGACATGACAAGTGTCTGCATAATGGAAAATTAAAAAGGTACTTATTTCGGTGAATAACATGAAAAAGATCATATCTATTGTTTGCTTATTAGTCGTTCTTATTACGTTTTTCGGAATCTCCTATGCTGAGATGAAGCCTGAAGCAGACCTGGATAACTTCAGGGGCATGAAATGGGGCATGGATATTAATAAACTACCCGAAAGTGATTTCGTCAAAACAAGTGGTCCATCTTCGAAATCAGAATATTTTCAAAGAAAAAGCGAAGATTTAGATGTTCTTGGTGTTAAGGCAACTGATATTAGATACGAATTTAGAAATAATCAGTTTTACGCTGTGACTATATTTTTCAATATAAGCATAAAAGATGAATTAAGAGAATCTTTAATTGGATATCTTGGAAAACCTAATAAAGTAGAAAGAAAAGATTTATCTCTATATCTTACATGGAAGGGTAATAATGTTTGGATATCAGAGGTAATTAATTTCCGTAATGATTTTATATTCATTTATATTCATAGTTTTGCTGCAACGAAAGCAGAAGTAAAGAACAATGAATTAAGTATAAAAGATAAAATAAAAAAAGGATTTTGAAGCTTTTAACTCTTCTTTAACCTTAACCTATTATCCCATTGCAAGTATATGATATTACGGAATAATATCATTTCAGGATCGAATTCGATTCCCATGCACTTCCGCCAATTTATTAGCAAAACTCGATTTTTATCGAATAAAATTCTTTAACCTTACGGTGTTAGTATCTCACTAAGCTTTCTAAATGAAAAAAGGCGGATCACTTATGACCCGCCTTTCCAATGGTGGTTTCAAATTATGGTTAACCTTTGTAACCGCTCCAACTGGCGCTTGTAACG
>Ga0208195_1004070_pt1 | contig 11863 bp, 10 predicted proteins | sample AD_UKC077_MetaG_FD_184441 | JGI IMG/M metagenome (GOLD analysis project Ga0208195, IMG submission 184441) | Active sludge microbial communities of municipal wastewater-treating anaerobic digesters from USA - AD_UKC077_MetaG (SPAdes) (version 2) | ecosystem: Engineered > Bioreactor > Anaerobic >...
CTCCCGAGTGTCAGACTGTATAGTATATCTTTAGCAGTTGAATCATTGTTAAGCCATAAAATAGAGGGTGAGTAAATTTATGCAAGCGTGCGTAAAATTTTATCAAAGGTACCTAATTATATTGAGTTAGCAAAAGGATTCGAACCGTTTTAGGACGTTTGAGTCCTTTTTTAATTATTGAACGATTACTCTCAGAGGGTTGCACGTTTGAACGATTACTTCAATTTTGTATTAATTGAAACAACCTTTGCCAAAATTGTCTTTAATTACTCGCAATAAAACAGCGAATTGTTAGCAAAAACGACCTAAATAGGTCCTTAATCTCCATCGCGCCATCGTCGATAACGATGAAGAATAGATTCCAGTGGCTCTCGAACAATTTACTTGTGCCTTGGATAAGACGCTTCTCAATATAAATAAAAACTATTCTCAAGGCGGAATATAATGGATTTTTTTGCTATTCTATTGCGCGCAGTTTGTCCGTATTCTAATATGGAATCAATAGATTAATTTTCATTGGGTGAATCTATTGAATCTGCGATACCCACTCATCGGAAAAGCGAGGGCAAAAATATGAGAATTCTTTTGAAGATTTTGATGGTTTTAGTTGGCATCGCCGCTTTTTTCGGCATCGCCGCTTCGGCCGCTATTTGGGCTTATGGCCAATACGGCGTTCCGCTAGTTGAAGAGCAGATCGAAGCCGCCGAAGATCAAGTTGAAGCAAGCCTTGAAGAGGAACATCCCGGCACGGCGATCACCGTCGACATTCAGGATGTTTTCTACAAGTTCGAAGGTTGGGCGCCATCCGTGGCCTTTGAAGTCTATTCACTCGTCGAAGTTGAACTCGGCGGTGTCGATATCGAGGAGAAGACTTCCTACATCGTCATCGATGTCATGAGCGTCGTTTCCGGCGGTGGCGAATTTGAAACTTATGAGGAAAGCGAATGGGACACGGCCGGCGCCAGTTTTAAAGCCGCTCCCCGCATTCTCTTTGACGGTGTCGAAGCCAAAAAAGTCGGCTTGACCTGGCTCATTATCTCGGCTGCCGCTTTTGTCGGCAGCATCGTGGTCAATGCCGTCTTTCTAAGGAAGAGAAGAAAACTGGTTTAATCCTTCTATATCACTTGATTAATAGCATTTGCGGCAAATTGATTTCATCGGTTTTGTTTTTTAAGTTATCATTTTTAGTGGAGATTGCTCACGATGACGGATAAAGAAAAAATGCTTAAAGGTATGATTTACGATTCGAGTAATGAAGTGCTGGCCACGGAGCGGAACCGCGCTCATAGACTATGTGCTCAATTTAATAAAATTGAAGATGACGGCGACCCGCAAAAACGCCAGATAATCGATCTTTTGATTCCTGATAATGGCGGGGTCTATTTGCAGGGCCCCATCTTCTTTGATTATGGTTGGAACACGACCTTTGGCCACAGATGCTATGCCAATTACAATTTGTGCGTTCTAGATGTATGTCTCGTCACCATAGGCGATGATGTCATGATGGGGTGCAATGTTTCGCTCATGACGCCAATTCACCCGCTTCTTTTTGAAGAAAGAAAACAGTATGTCAATGCGCATGGAAGATTAACCGACAGAGAATATGCTAAGCCAATCGTCATCGAAGCGGGCTGCTGGATCGCCAGCAATGTCGTCATCTGCGGCGGCGTCACCATCGGCAGCGAATCAGTCATCGGGGCCGGTTCAGTCGTCACCAAAGACATTCCGCGCGGCGTCTTTGCTGCGGGAAATCCATGCCGCGTAATTCGAAAAATTACGGCCCGAGACTCGATCTATCTAAAAAAAGATCTTTTTCAGAAACGAAGATAAGAGTGAAGATATTAAATCTACGCTCTTTTTTGTCTTTGAATTGATACAATTAAACCAACACAAGATTTGTATCTGCATAATTATACGTTTTTAATTTATTAGGGGGACGGCCGATGATCACAAAAACACTATTTCCCGGGCGATATATTCAAGGATATCAAGCGATTGAGCGCCTGAAATCAGAGCTTGTCTCGCTTGGGCAAAACGGCATCTGCATCGTGACGCGAACGACATGGCAAAGATTGCATAAATCTAAGTTTTTCCAAGAAATCAAACCCGCGATTAATCTTTGCTATTTTAATGGTGAGTGTTGTGATGAAGAAATAAACCGCCTCGCCTTAGAAGGGCGAAAACAAAAAGCGCATTTCGTCGTAGCTATCGGCGGCGGAAAGGCCATCGATACCGGAAAGATTGTGGCCAGTCGCCTGAATCTTCCCGTCGCTGTCGTGCCGACAATCGCATCAACGGACGCTCCATGCAGCGCCTGCGCTGTCGTCTATGATGCTACGGGCGCGGTTCTTCGCGTCGAATATCAAAAGAATAATCCAAATCTCGTCTTGGTGGATTCGCAAATCATATCCGAGGCCCCGGTTCGCTTTCTCGCTTCGGGAATGGGCGATGCTTTGGCGACGTGGTTTGAAGCTGAGTCGTGCCGCCGCAACAAGGCAACTAATGAAGCTGGTGAATTAGGATCATTGACGGCCTATTCTCTCGCCCGGCTTTGCTATGACACAATCCTTAAATATGGTCTGGAAGCTTACAAATCATGCCATAACAATCAGGTGACGCCCGCCTTGGAAGCGGTTATTGAGGCGAATACGCTTTTGAGTGGTTTGGGTTTTGAAAGCGGCGGCCTTGCGGCTGCACATTCGATTCATAATGGTTTGTCATCTCTTGCCAAAACGCATGGCTTTTATCACGGAGAAAAGGTGGCTTTTGGCCTCTTGGCCTCACTTTTTTTGCGTGAGGAAACCAAACGATATATCGATGAAGTCTTTACCTTTTGTGAAAGTATCAGGCTTCCGACGACTTTGGAAGATATCGGTTTAAGAAATATCACTCGCGAGGAATTGGTTCAGATCGCCACCCGCGCATGTCAGCATGGCGAATTCATCCACCATGAAGGAAACGATATCACCCCGCAAGTTGTCATCAACTTGCTGCTTATGGCAGATCAAGAGGGGAAAAGACGAAAAAGCATGCGCCTCTGATTGTTCGAAAATACCGCCTGACAATTAAAAATAGCCCTGTTTTGCGGGGCTATTTTTGAAGGACTCGCAGACTTATTCTCTTGGTTTATTGACGACAATTTGCGGCAGCGGTATTTTGATATTATTAGCATCTAGCGTCTCTTTTATCAACTTGCGAAGAGCGCGTTCGATTCCATAATGCTGCTCATTAAGAGTTTTGACGGTGACGCGCATCTCGACGCTGCTCGCGCCCAGATTCATGACTCCAGATACTTCAGGATCTTCTATAAGAACATCCGCATATTGCTTGCGAAAAGATGGAAAAACCGCCTTTAAAACCTCGGTGGTCCGATCGATGTCTTCTTCGTAGGAAATGGCAAATAAGACGACGGCCACAGACGGATTCTTTGAGTGGTTGACGAGGGTGTTGACTTCACCGTTATTAAGGATTTTGATTTCGCCTCGCCAATTGCGAAGGCGCGTCGTTTTTAGGCCGATATCGACGACCGTCCCTTTAAATCCGCCGACTTCGATGACATCTCCGACATCATAGTGATGTTCGAAGATGATGAAGAAACCGGCGATTAAATCCTGAATAAATTTCTGAGCGCCTAAACCGACGACGAGACCGACGATGCCAAGCCCCGCTAATGCCGGCAAGACATTGACGCCCCAAATGGCGAGGATAATGATGAAGCCGATGATGGCGAGAGCGTAATTAATGATGCTTAATAATACCTTGGAGATTGTTTTGCGGCGCTTTTGCATCGGCCCTGGCTTATCGCCAATTCGTTTGAGGGCGATACGCGAGAGCTGCAAAATTAGAATCCAGACGAAGACGACGACTGCCGTTCCGATCAGCGCGGGCACCGAAGTGGTGAAGAAGATGACGATATCGCCCCAGATTTGAGTGAGTAAAACCGTGATGTTGACATTCCATATTAATACGATGCCAAAGGCCCCGGCGAGAAATGCGATGAGCGAGACGAGAAAAAAGACAAAAAGCATCCCTTTCTTAATTGTCTCCTCATGTTTTTTAACATAGATTCTTTCAAAGACGATCAAAGCGATTACGATGGCCGAAATTATGACCGTGAGAATAATTTGTAATGGTAGACTCATATAGTACCTCCCAAAGCATAAAGATTATAACATAAAAACCATTTTGGATGTCTGGTAACGCGTTTAGACTTTTCCATAGACTTTTCCAATTAGTAGGCATTAAGGCGGAACATTTTGTAAAGTTGCACATTTATAAAAAACTCCCCTTGACAGAAAGGTGGTAAATAGTACACTTTAAGTAAATTCATTGCGAAAGAAGAGTAACTTAGCCTGCTTGCAGAAGCGAGTCTATGCCGGTGAAAGATAGGCGCAGGATGACTAAGTGAATGGACTTTCAAGAAGCGCGTCGAAATTAAGTAGCCGCAGCCGGTTGTCGCCGTTATACGACTTAGGATATAAACGTCTTAAATGACGGAGTATCTGATTGAGGAGAAACGCGATAAAGTTTCTTGAAATTCGGGTGGCACCACGAGCATCTCGTCCCGATTGTAAGAGGTGCTTTTTATTACCTCTTAACCCTCAAAAGAAAGAAGGATAAGGTAATGGAATTTGGAAAATACGGCGGACAATTTGTCGGCGGAGCGGCCCTTCAGGCGATTAAAGAAGTTGAAGCGGCATATGGGCGTTACAAAGATGACAAGGCGTTTCAAGAGGAGTTTAAATTTTATTTAAAAGAATATGCTAATCGCCCATCGCTTCTATATTACGCTAAAAATCTCAGCGCCAAACTGGGCGGTGCGAAAATTTATCTCAAACGCGAAGATTTAAACCATACCGGAGCCCATAAAATCAATAATGTTCTCGGCCAGGCTCTCCTCGCCAAGCGGATGGGCAAAACAAAGCTGATCGCCGAAACCGGCGCCGGGCAACACGGCGTGGCCACGGCTACAGCAGCAGCTCTTTTTGGAATGCGATGCGACATCTACATGGGCCGAGTTGATGTTTTAAGGCAGAGTATGAATGTCTATCGCATGATGTTGCTCGGGGCCCGCGTAATTATCGTCGATGATGGACTTAAAACCTTAAAAGAAGCGGTGGACAGTGCCTTATCGGCGTGGAGTCAGGAACTTGAAACATCGTACTATCTCATCGGTTCGGCGGTCGGGCCGCATCCTTATCCGACGATGGTCCGCGATTTTCAAAAAGTTATCGGTGAAGAAATTCAAAAGCAGATGCAAGAGCAAGAAGGGCGGTTGCCCGATTATGTTATTGCCTGCGTCGGCGGAGGCTCGAATGCCATCGGTGCCTTCTACGACTTCATCGACAAACCGCAGGTGACTTTAATCGGTGTCGAAGCCGCCGGCAAAGGCGTGGATAGCAAATGGCACGCCGCGACGATCAGCAAAGGGCGAGACGCGGTTATTCACGGGATGAACACTTTGTGTTTAGTGGAAGAAAACGGCGATTTTTCGCCGGTATACTCCATTTCGGCGGGGCTTGACTATCCCGGTGTCGGTCCCGAGCACGCCCATCTTCACGAAATTAAACGCGTCATCTATCATAGCGCGACCGACGAGGAAGCCGTGATCGCCTTTGAAATGCTGGCAAGAACTGAAGGCATTATCCCGGCGATTGAATCGGCCCACGCCCTTGCCGAAGTCGTTAAGCTCGCGCCGACATTAGGAAAAGACAAAATAATCGTCGTCAATCTATCCGGTCGCGGCGATAAGGATGTTCAGCAAATTGCCTCCTATCGAAATAATGAATTGCTTTCTTAAAGAAAGAATTTAGAAGAACTTATTCAGAATCCAATCTTGAAGCCGGGGTGGAAGGATGTTTAATAACTTCATCTTCAGCGAATTGTGAATGCGATAAACAATTTTTGGCTTTTTCTTATAAATGGCTTGATGAAAGGTGCGAATTATCTTTTGGGGCTGAGCGGCGTTTTTGATTTCGCCTTTCATCATTTTTTCCATTCTCATCAGCGGCTTTTTAAAGAGATCAGTTTCATCGACTAATCGTTTGAATTGGTTTTCGATACTATCGACCATCTCGGTTTTAAATGAACCGGGGCGAATGGTGATCACTCTGACGCCGAGGCCCTTGACTTCGCGTCTCAGCGAATCGGCATATATTTCTAATGCGTGTTTGGAAATGGTGTAGAAAGAATGGAAAGGAAGACCCAGCAATTTTCCGTATTCGCTGCTGATGACGATGATGCGGCCTTTTCCGTTTTTTATAAGCGGAAAGAAAGAGTGGGTAACATGATAGTTGGCGATTACGTTAATGCGCACGCTTCGCTCAAATTTTGCGGGCGGGACCTCGATAAGTGAACCTAACTCGACGATGCCGGCGAAATTGATCAGAAGATCGAGCGAAGTCGTCTGTTTTCCAATCTCCATTTTTACGGCTTTGATTTGCGCTGGCTCGGTGATGTCGCAAATAAAGGCGCGGATATTATCGTCTTTTTCGTAGAGGTTATGAATGATGGGGTTGATATCGATGGCAAAGATAATAAAATCATCTTTAAGCGAATGGATGACAGCTTGAGCAAGACCGGAACAAGCCCCGGCAATAAGCGCGTATTTCATAATTATCCTCACTAATCTTATCATTTTGGGCAGAGGAGATGTAAACAGCCTTATATTCGAACAAAAAAATCCCTATTGTCGCATTCGACATCAGGGATTAATTTTTTATAGATTGGCAACCGCTTATTTAAATTTCGCTTTATTGCATTCTAACTGCAACTTTTCGGTTCCGAAAGGATCGTAGACGTATTTATCCTCAAGGAGGGCGGTGATGGTAATCTGCATCTTAGGATCTTCGCTGATGAATACTTCGTTAACGGCAAGTTTGTCATCGCTGAGATAGACGATTTCGTCGCCTAGAACCATAAAATGATGCTTCTTGGGGAGAAATTTTTTGCCGTATTCAACGAACTCTGGAGTGGCATAGGCAAATTCACGAGCGAGGAATTCGCGGCGATTGTTGAGCAACAACTCTTCCTGACTTTTCTGCGCGAATAAAGGTTTCTTTTCTTCTGGCATTATCTTTCGCCTTCTTTCTAGTAGCAACGACATCACTACTATAAATTATAAAACATCGCTTTTTGCGAGTAAATTACATTCGGTGAAAACCAAGCGAAAAATATTACATATGTAAAACGAGTTTAATTGAAGATGAAGCGCTTCGAAAAAGAAGATTCCCATAGCGACATTAAGGATGATGGTGACTTATATATTATCGACCGAGATGCAAATTAGTTAGATTCATTGCCTTTGACGGCTACGAACGTTTAGCCGTTGTCAATCGGGATGGGTTCGCCATTCAGCGCGATCCAAATATATTTATATTGTATATAACGATAGCCCTCCGAAGCATTTGCCCATTGTTTCTCTTATTGATTATAGAGCGCATGAGATTATAATATATATGTATAATGCACAAGGAGATAATATGTCCAAAATCCTAATTGTCGCTGGCGATTTGGCTGCCGGAAAGTCAAATCTCGCCAGAAAGCTTTCAGCGCACCTGAAAGTGCCCTACTTTAGTAAGGAACACATCAAGGAAATTCTCGGTGAAGAAATCGAGTATTCCAAACGGGAAGACAACAAGAAGTTATCAAACTCATCGATCGATCTTCTACTTCATATCCTCGAGCGGGTTACCGCGGTTGGAGAAAGCGTCATACTTGAAGCTAATTTCCATAAGGAAGAACTAGAAAAGGTCAAACAGATCTGCGAGTTTAATAATAGTAAGGTTGTCCTTCTTTATTTAACGGGCGATATCGAAGCTCTCTACGATCGCTTCCTCTATCGCGAAATGCACAAAAACCGTCACCCCGTGCACCTGACTCATCCCCTTCGCGACGTTAAAGAATTTGAAGATTATATTCACAAATGGCGGAGTGAGGAAGAAGTTCTTCCCCGCAATTACATCGACGTTTCCGGCTGCGACCGCGATATCGTCTTTGCCAAAGCTCTCGAGACACTTAATGCCCTGGAAGAAAAGGGCTCGAAATAGAACAGAAAGGAGTATCTATGGAAACAGAAAAAATTCGCAATATCCTCTTTTTGGGCCATCAGGGAAGCGGCAAGACAACTTTAGTTGAGTCCCTGGCCGGCATCATAAACAAGACCCCCAAAGGCGCGGTGGAGAACAAGAATACCATCAGCGACTACACCGATGAAGAAAAAGCGCGTCTCAGCTCCTGCAACCTCTCGGTTTTATCTCTGGACTACAATGGCTACCGCCTCAATCTTCTCGACGCCCCCGGCAACGACGACTTTGTCTTCGATGTCATCGGCGTTCTCGACATGGTTAAAGGCGCGGTCCTCGTCATCGATGCCACCAAGCGCATCGAAGTCGGAACAATCAAGCACTATAATCTCTTGAAGAAACATGGCGTCCCCACCCTCATCTTCGTCAATAAGATGGACAAGGAAATGATCGATTTCGAATCCTTGCTTGAGGAAATCAATCAGAAGCTCGGCAAAAAAGCCGTGTCGTTTGTCTATCCGATCGGTCATCAGGAGGCGTTTGACGGCTTTATCAATGTCGTCACCTTAAAGGCCCGGAAATTCGACGGTAAGCAGATGATCGATGATGTCATCTATGATGACAAAAAGGAGAAAATTCTCTCGCTTCACAACGTGATAGCCGAACAAGTGGCTCTCACCGACGAGGCAATGCTTGAAAAATTTTTCGGTGGCGAAACGCTTTCGATGGAAGAAATTCATCGCGGTCTTCACGCCGCCGTCATCAGTGGCGAAATCGCTCCGGTCTTAGTCGGCAGCGCCAAGAAGGATATCGGCATCCTCACGATGCTCGAAATGCTGATTGACTATCTGCCCAATCCGGCGGAACTAAAACCTTATGCCGGCTTTGATAAAGACGGAAAGGAATTGATTCGCAAGACGATACCAAGCGAACCTTTCAGCGCCTATGTTTTCAAAACCTTCTTCGATCAATATAAAGGCGCGATCAATGTCGTCAAAATCGCCTCTGGCACGCTTAATCTCGGCGATGCGATTTTGTGCCCGAACACGCAGGCGACGATGAAGGTATCGCAGATGTTTACCTTGCTCGGAAATAAGCAGACGGCGATTACGACGGCTTCGGCAGGCGATATCATCGGCCTCTCCAAACTCGATAATGTCATCACCGGACACACTTTGTGCGATAAAACTAATCCCATCACCTATCCGCGCGCTAAATATCCGACCAGCGTCTATTATCGGGCCATCGCCGCGAAGGTGAGCAAAGATGAAGAAAAACTATACAGTTCGCTTACCAAACTGCAAATCGAAGACCCATGCCTTGATGTCCATCGCAATAATGAAACCAAGCAGCTCTTGATGGGTGGCTTAAGCGATTCGCACCTCAACTACGTTTTGGAGCGCGTCAAAAATATCTTCAGCATTCAAGTCGATGTTGCCGCCCCGAAAATTGCCTATCGCGAAGCGGTCAAACGCGAAGCGACAGCCCCGGGCCGCTATATCAAGCAATCCGGCGGCAGCGGTTTCTATGGCGTCGTCGAGATGCGATTCGGGCCGAGTGGCAGCGATGCCAATGTCTTTGAAGAGACGGTCTTCGGCGGAGCCGTTCCGAAAAACTATTTCCCCGCCGTTGAAAAAGGCTTTATCGAATCGACCGAACACGGCTTGCTCTCCGGCTTTCCGGTCATCGGCATTAAAGCCGTCTTGCTCGATGGCAAATATCATCCTGTCGACTCCAATGAATTAGCCTTCAAGATGGCTTCGATTTTAGCCTTCAAAGAAGCGTATATGAACTGCGGTCCGACTTTGCTCGAACCGATTATGAAAATCATGATTCGCGTCGGTAATGAATTCACCGGCAACATCATGAACGACCTCAATCAGCGCCGGGCTCGCGTTCTAAGCATCGAAGAAAAAGGCCATGATCAGCAGGAAATTACCGCGCTCGTGCCCGAATCCGAAATTCTTGACTACGCCATTCGCCTCCGCGTCCTGTCGCAAGGCAGCGGCTTCTTCAACCGCGAATTTGATTCGTATCAGGAAGTTCCTTCATATCTCGTCGACGGCATCGTCAAAGCTTACGCCAACGAGAAAAACGACAGCAAGTAATTCAAAACTGGTTTTAAAGGGGGTTAACCCATGAAAGCAAAACTCATTAATTTTTTTAAAGAGGCTTGGCGACCGACGCTTTTAATCGGCGCCATCTGCCTCGTTATCTATCTTCTTTCACTTTTGGCTAGCGGAAGCACTTACTTCATTTTCTGGGGCGATGCAGCCAATCAGGCCGAAAGCTATTTTCCGACCCTCGCCGATGTTCGCGATACCCAAGGCGGAAATTTTAACTGGACTTTCATCTTCATTTTCGCCGTCGTCATCTATGTTTACGCTTCCGAATTAAAAAAGAAGAACTACCGCGGCATCGTCGCCGGACTCTCTCTTTACGGCGTCCATTGGCTCTATGAAATCGCTAATGCCATCATCGGCAAAGCGGCGGGAGCAGCCTTGTGGAATGTCTCGCCGGAGAGCACTTCGTTTATTTTGCTGATCGGCGTTTCATGGGAGCTTTCAATGATGTTTTCCCTCGCCGGAATCATCATGTCAAAACTTCTTCCTGATGACCCGCACAAGAAGATTCTCGGCATTAATAACCGCTGGCTTTTCGCCATCGGCAATGCTGCCTTTTTCGCTATTTTTGAAATCTTCCTGGCTGGCACATCCGCCTTTATATGGGTATATCCGTGGTGGGGTGCAATCCCTGTTTTCATCACGACTTACATTCCGTTTTTTCTGGCCGCCTTTTTGGTCCCTGATGCCAAAGTCAAAACCCAGCGCATCTTCCTTCTGGCGACATGGGGTCTTGCCATCATTCTTCTGGCCGTCTTAATTCCGGCCGGCATCATTTAAATATGTGTTAAAAAGGATTCGGCAAGTGCCGAATCCTTTTTTATGCAAAATAGTCGCAAATCATTAATTAACTGTTGTTTTTGCGTTGTTTTTGGTATCGTTTGCCTTGCTGTTTACGGGGATTTGACGGACTTTTTCAATTCGATCCATGATATTTTGCATGATTTGCAGATAGAGTTTTTCTCCGAGAATTTCGTCTTCCCAGTGGTGATCGATTGAGGGATTGTCATTCACTTCGATGACATAGACTTGACCATCTTTTTCTTTGACATCGACGCCATAGAAACCATCGCCGATGGCATTGGCGGCGCGAAGGGCCAGATCGACGACTGCGGCCGGTGCATCTTCAACTAAATAAGTGGCGACCGGTCCGACGCTGGCCCGGCTCTTGTTGGCGTTCCAATTATAGATTTGCCAGTGGTTGCGGGCCATGAAATATTTGCAGGCATAAAGCGCTTTGCCGTCGAGAATGCCGATGCGCCAGTCAAACGAACTGGGAATATACTCCTGGGCGATCAAGAGGGCGCTGAGGCGAAAGAGCTCCCTGAGTTTTAATTTTAATTCGTCCAAATCAGAAACCTTAAAGACGCCGCGCGAGGAGGCACTGTCCGGTCTTTTTAAGATGATCGGGAAAGCGAATTCGGCCGTGATCTTCGCCAGTGGCGTTTTTGAACTGACAATCATCGTCTTCGGCGTCTTGATGTTTTCGCTTTTCATGCACTCGTGGAAATATAACTTGTTGGCGCAGCGTAGGATTGACCACGGATCATCGATAACGACGAGACCTTCGGCATAGGCATAGCGCGAAAACTGGTATGTGTAGTTATCGACATTAGTCGTCGCGCGGATAAATAAGGCGTCAAACTGGGGGACGCGTGAATAATCAGCTTTATTGATGAATTCGGTATAGAAACCGACTTTGTGGGCGGCCTCGAC